>Ga0255055_10000111_pt1 | contig 58965 bp, 53 predicted proteins | sample JV7_2_27_MG_FD_188633 | JGI IMG/M metagenome (GOLD analysis project Ga0255055, IMG submission 188633) | Seawater microbial communities from Jervis Inlet, British Columbia, Canada - JV7_2_27 | ecosystem: Environmental > Aquatic > Marine > Inlet | place: Canada: British Columbia | collected... | reverse complement strand
GGCGGGATATGCCGGTGTGTTCCATGGCCTCGTCGACGGCCTCGCGGTCGCGCTGGCGCAGCCGGCCATACGCACCGAGAGTCGCGTAACGGCCCATCGTGACCACCTCGCGAACGGAGATCGGCAGCGCCTCATTCACCTTCGTGGTCTGGAGCACGTAAGAGACGCGACGTGGCCGGTCTCCGATGGGCACGACTTCGATGGTGCCCTCTGCCGCGGGATGAAGCCCGGCGATGGCGTTCAGCAGCGTCGATTTGCCGGAACCGTTCGGTCCGATGACCGTCGTCACACCCGTCGCCGGGATCGCGAACGAGGACCGGCGGATGGCCGGGACCGATCCGTGGCGGAGGACGAGGTCGTTGGCAACCGCAGCATCGGTCATGAGCAGCGCTCGCAACGGCCCGAGATCTCGAGCGAGTGGTCGAGGGGCTCGAAGGCAGCTGCGGACGCCACCTGATCGATCAGCACCCGCAACCTCGCCTCGAGGTCCGTGGGTATCTCGACGTCGTCCACCGATCCGCACTCCACGCAAACCAGGTGGTGATGGTGGCCGGCGAACCACTCCGCCATCTCATAGCGAGTGATGCCCTTCGCTCCGTGATGCGGCGCCACAACCCCGGCGTCTTGCAGCACGGAGAGGGACCGATACAGCGACGACAATGGCATCGCCGGCTGGAGCAGCTCATGCAACTCGGCGGCAGAACGAGGCCCATCGACAGCGGTCAGAGCAGCGACGAGGGCGCGTCTCCCGGTGGTGTATCGGACCCCGCGCTCGCGGAGCCGCCGCTGCACCTGTCGATCGAGACTGGACGGGCGATCGAGGCTGGACGAGGGCATTGCACGACGCAATCTAGTTCGCCCGCCGGCCTACAATAATGATTCTCATTTTCATGAGGAGCACCGGTTGATGCTTGAGCAGGACTCCAGCGGCGGATTGGCCATCGGCGGGCTGGTGCTCGCAGGCATGATCGCGCTCGTTGGATCCGCCTGCAGCACCGACCAGGACGCTGCCGAGAACGGCGGTGGGGTCCTCGTCGTTGCCACCACCACCATGCTCGGAGATGTGGCGCGCCACGTGGTCGGTGATGCCGGTGTCGTAGAGACACTCATTCCGGTCGGTGTCGATCCTCACGACTTCAGACCCTCGGCCAAGCAGGCGGCACGCATGTACGCGGCAGACCTCGTCGTCGCCAATGGACTCGGGCTCGAGGAAGGCCTCAGCGACGTCCTCGACGGCGCCGTGGAAGATGGAGTCGATGTCGTGGAGGTCGCGCCATTGCTCGATCCACTCCCCTTCGGTACGGAGGACGGGGCAGCCACGGCTCACGACCTCGATCCACACGTCTGGCTCGATCCCCTGCGTATGGCGAGAGCCGCCGATGTCATCGCCTCCGAACTCGGTGCAGTGGAAGGATCACCGACCTGGGCCGTCAATGCCGAGACCTATGCCGTCGAACTTCTCGCCACCGATGACGAGATCCGGTCCATACTCGAAGTCGTGCCGGCCGAAGCCCGCAAGCTCGTCACCAACCACGACGCACTCGGGTATTTCGCGACGCGCTACGCACTCGACGTCGTTGGCGTCGTGATTCCGGGAGGATCGACACTGGCCGATCCCAGCTCGGCCGAGCTCGCTCAGCTCGTCGCGGTGATCGAGGAGGATCAGGTTCGCGCCATCTTCGCCGACACCAACGACCCCGCCGTTCTGGCCGTGGCGGTGGCATCTGCCGCCGGTACCGACGTCACGGTGGTCGAGCTCTACATCGGATCCCTCGGCGAGCCGGGATCGGGAGCCGACTCGCTGATCGGCATGCTCCTCACGAACGCACGCCGTGTCGCCGCCGCGCTGTCGGCACAGGGTCCTTCGAAGTGACCATGACTCCCGAGGTACGGTGCTGAGACGTGGAATGGCTGACGGCACCGTTCGAGTTCGGTTTCCAGCAGCGGGCACTCCTCGGCGGCTCCCTTGCCGCCGTCGCCCTGGCTCTGGTGGGCACGTGGGTCGTCATCCGGGGCATGACCTTCCTCGGTGACGCATTGGTGCACGGCGTGATCCCGGGTATTGCACTCGCGCTCCTCCTCGACTTCAACGTGCTCGTTGGGGCGGGCGTAGCCGCCGTGGTGATGATCGCCGGGATCAACCTGGTGCACCGCCAGACCACGTTCAGCGAGGACACGGGGATCGGACTGCTCTTCGTCGGGATGCTCGGTCTTGGCGTGATCCTCATCTCGCGCAATCCTTCGTACTCCGGCAGCCTGATCGGGATCCTGTTCGGCGATGTGCTTGGGGTCACAGCCGGGGACCTGGTAGTGCTGCTCGGCGTTGCAGCCATCACCGCTTTGACTTCGACGCTGCTGTATCGACCGTTCCTCGTGTTGTCGTTCAACGAACAGAAGGCTCAGCTCTTCGGGCTCAGGCCACAGGTCGCCCACATCGTGCTGCTCACCCTGATCACGCTCTCGATCGTTGGCTCTTTCCGCACGGTGGGCACGCTCCTCGTCTTCGGTCTCCTCGTTGGGCCGCCCGCCACGGCAGCGTTGCTCGTTCGTCGCGTGCCGGCGATGATGGTGCTCGCGGCCGGGATCGGCGTGGCCTCGGTGGCCATCGGGCTCATCATCAGCTACCACGCCGACACCTCAGGCTCCGCGACGATGGCGGTGGTCCCCATCGTCCTGTTCTTCCTGGTCCTCGCAGCCAGAGGCATGGTGGAGCGACGACGGACTGCCGCAGCTACAGCAGAGTGAGTGCGACTCAGCAGACGGCGCGGACGGTCGGATACGGGTTGACCGAACGGCCGCCGACGGTCATCCCGAAGTGCAGGTGGTTGGTTCCGCGGGCGTTGCCGGAGTCGCCGATGTAGCCGATCACCGTCCCTTTGCCGACCCGGGAGCCGTTCGGCACGTCCCCGTGACGGAGCATGTGGGCGTAGTAGTAACGAATCCCGTCGTCTCCGTACACGTAGGCGGTGATGCCACCAAGGCTGTTGCTGGAGAGCTTCACCGTGCCGTTGGTCACTGCAACCAGCGGATTGCCGCGACCCTGCGGCCCGAACATGTCCGTGCCCTTGTGGCGGCGTCCCCCCGACCGCGCGAAGCCCCACGAGTCGATGAAACTGGCCCCGCCGAGCACGGGACACACATTGCCCGGGGTGGCACTCGCGGGAAGTCCAGCCGCCGTCCCTGTCTTGGCGGCCTGCGCGGCCCGCTGCTTCGCCAACTCGGCGATGCGCCTCTTGCGCTGCTCTTCCTCGTAGCGAGCACGAGCGTGCTCGGCTGCGTCGTCCGCCCTGCGGTACTCGGCGGCAACGGCACGCTGCGCATCCTCGAGATCGTCGAGCGCATGCTTCGCCTCACCCTCGAGCTCCTCGACACGGACCTGATCCGCCGCCAAGTCCACCTCGATGCGTTCCATCTCTCTCCGAAACGCCGTGAGCCTGTTGAGCGCGGTGATCTTCTCGTCGGTTGCCCTCTCGACGAGGGCCTGGGACGTGATCAGGTCCTGCAGCGACGGAACGAGAAAGGCTGCGGTGATCAGCGACGCCCCGGCACCCGTGTAGGCGTCGAGAACGACCTCCCTGGCGGTGGACTTGTAGCCATCGACCTGATCCGAGTACTCGCCGATGCGTCGCTCGAAGAGATGAGCCCTCCAATTCAGCTCATCGAGTTCACTGGCGATCAGCTCATACGTGAGGATCGCCTCCTCGACACGCCCGTTTGCCGCAACCAGGCGTTGATACGCGGCGTCGCGCGCCGCGTCGGCCCGGTCGACGTCGCGCTTCGTCTGCGCTACGGCGGGGGTTGCGCTCACCACAACGGCGATCAACAGCACAAAGAGGGTTGCCCAGCGAACCATGTCCCAGTATCGGATCGAAGGCCCAAAGCCTATCGGGACCATAGGGTATGCCACCAATGGGATGGACGACGAGAGACATCACCGATCAGAGCGAGCGCACCGCCGTTGTGACGGGAGCCAACGGCGGTCTGGGCCTCGAGACCGCCCGAGGGCTCGCCGTCGCGGGCGCAACCGTCGTGATGGCCGCCCGCAACCAGGCCAAGGCCGATCTCGCCCGGCGTTCGATCCTCGAGACTCACCCCGGAGCCCGCCTCGACATCCGCCCCCTCGACCTCGCCTCGCTGGCATCGATAGATGGGTTCGCCGCCGGGCTCTTGGCCGAGTACGACTCGATCGACATCCTCATCAACAACGCGGGGGTCATGGCCACTCCCCGCATGGAGACTGAGGACCAATTCGAGCTGCAGTTCGGCACGAACCACCTCGGCCATTTCGCTTTGACGGCGCATCTGATGCCCGCGCTCCTCCGCGCACCCGGCGCACGCATCGTCGGCGTGACCAGCACGGGTCGCCACAACCGCGCCCGGCTCGACCCCGATGATCTCCACATGGCCGGCGACTACGACCCGTGGCGCGCCTACGGACGTTCCAAGATGGCGAACCTGCATTTCGCCATCGAGCTCGATCGCAGACTCCGCGCCTCCGGATCGACGGCGGCGAGCCTCGTCGCCCATCCGGGATTCACCAACTCCGATCTCCAGACACAGAGTGTCCGCGCCAGCGGCGGCGGATCGAGCCAGCGGTTCTTCGCCACGACGGTGCAGTGGATCGGCATGAGCCCCTCTGCCGGAGCACTGCCGCAATTACGGGCCGCCACGGACCCCGCTGCACGGGGTGGCGAGCTGTACACCCCACGCTGGGTCTCCTCCGGCCGACCAGTGCGCCGGCCCATCATGGCGCGGTCCATCGATCCGGAGGAGATGGACTTGCTGTGGGAGATCTCCGAGCGAGAAACCGGCGTGCCCTTCGACGTTGCGGGGCTCGTCGCCGAAGCAGCGGGGCGATAACCGTGAACCGTTCGACGAACGGCGTACTCTGGCGTTCATGGACGAGGAGATCCTGAAACAACACATCCGGGATATCCCAGACTTCCCCAAACCGGGTGTCGTGTTCAAGGACATCACGCCGCTGCTGAGCCACAGCGTGGCATTTCGCGCGGTCGTCCTCCAGATGGCCGATGCTTACGCGGACGCCGGGATCACGAAGGTCGCCGGCATCGAGGCTCGAGGTTTCATCTTCGCCGCGCCGATCGCGTTCGTGCTGGGAGCAGGGTTCGTGCCGATCCGCAAGGAGGGCAAGCTTCCCCACGATGTCGAGGGTGAGGACTACGAGCTCGAGTACGGCACCGACCTTCTCGAGGTCCATCGCGATGCGGTGGCGGCCGGGGATCGAGTCCTCATCGTCGACGATGTGTTGGCCACGGGCGGAACCGCTGCCGCGGCCGTCCGACTCATGATGAAACTCGAAGCCGAGGTCGCCGGCCTCGCCGTCGTCGTCGAGCTCGACTTCCTCGGTGGGCGCAGCAAGCTCGCCGATGACCTCCGGCTCTTGACGCTGATCCACTACTGATCGGACCCCGTTTCGGGTCCGCAGGTCACTTCCCTTCCGGGTTGACCATCACCGTGCCGGCAATGCCGGCGGCGAGGTGGACGTGACCTCTGCCGGTATCGACAAGACAGCCCCGATCGTCACCGATGGCCACCATCGTCAGGGACGCGCCATCCATCAACCCCTCGTCCACGAGGAACGAACGCACCGCAGGCGGGGCCTCGATCCTCACAACACGTCCCCGGTCGCCCACCTTCATCTCGGCCACCGCCAGTTCCGGCTTGGACGACGTCGCTGCAGGATCTTCGACAGGAATGGGCTTTCCCTGCGGTCCCACACTCGGGTCACCGAGAAACCCGGCAAGGCGTTGAGCCACCTCGGCCGGCGTGACATGCTCGAACTCACAGGCCACTTCGTCGGCTCGCGAGGGCGACAGCCCCAGGTTGTCGGTGAGAAAGAGCGACCACAGCCGGCGACGGCGGAGTACCGATCGAGCGATCTCCTCACCGGGGTCGGTGAGCACGACGCCCTTGTACGGGAGGTAGTCGATGAAGCCGCGGTCGGCAAGCTTGTTGACCATCTCGTTGGCCGCCACCCGTGATACGGAAAGAGCATCTGCCAGGTACCTGACGGCGACCGGACCCTGATGGCCGTCCTCCACCGCCATTGCGATCGTGATGAGATACATCTCTTCGCTCTCGCTGGTGTTGATGTACTGGGTATCGAAGCTCATCACATGCCGATCGGACGTGCCGAGTCGCTGTCGCGGCCTCCCGGCAGGCTACCCGACGAAGAGACCTCTGAGTGAACGCCGTTTATCGTCGTCGGCGTGATCGACAGGCCCATCATCGTCACGAGCGGCTCCGATGTTCCGGAAGAGGCGACAAAGGCAGCCGCCGCGCAACTCCCGGAGCGCGTCGCCCGCTCGGCGGCGACGGGCATCGAGTTCCCCGCCGAGGCGGGCCTCGGGTTCTGGACTCTCGCGCATCGTGCCGAACTCGGATTGACCACCGTCCCGATCGTCGTGCGCCTCCGTCCGGAGATGGCCGCCAATAGTGACGAGCGCATCGCAGTCATGGAACGCGAGGCACTGGCCATGGCCGACGCCGTGCTGGTGCCGACGGAGGCGGACGCCGAAGCAGCGGCACGGCGCTTTCGCCTGGAGACGGATCGAATCGCGTGGAGCGACGACCTCCCCGAGACTCGTCACCCTCGCAGCCAGGCAGGTCTCGCCACCGAGGCCATGCATCGCTTCAACGAGACAACGCCCGAAGGTGACCGTTCGTCATCGGTGGCATCGACGTTCCTCCGGGTCTTGCCGGAAGGGGTCGTCCCGTTCCTCGTTCGGGTAGTGCCGCGGCCGCTCAAGGAGTGGTTTCGCAACCGGGCGTCGTGGCCGGCGGAGGCTGCACGAAGACAGGACGAACAGCGGCGGCGATCCGTCGACGATGCCATTGCCTCGGGAGCTTTTCCCGAGCTCGATGAACCCGAGGTGACGGTGGTCATCCCTTGCTACAACCAGGGAGCCTTCCTCGGCGATGCCCTCCGGAGCGTCTTTGAGCAGTCGTTCGAATCGTTCGAAGTCATCGTCGTCGACGACGGATCAACGGATCCTGACACGATCGGCGTGATCGACGCCATCGATCTCCCCCGCACCCGTGTGATCCGCCAGGACAACCGCGGCCTTCCCGCCGCTCGCAACGCCGGCATCGCCAAGGCCCGGGGGAAGTACATCGTCCCACTCGACGCCGACGACGAGATCGGTCCCGACTTTGTCGCCACGTTGCGTGACGCGATCTCCACCGACGACCACGCCGCGTACGCGCATTGCTGGTCCGAACTGTTCGGTGCCCAGTCGGCCGTGTGGGTGACCCGTCCATGGAATCCGTATCACCTCCTCCTCGGCAACATCGTCGTCGGCTGTCTCCTCCTTCGTCGCGAGGCGTGGGAGACCGTCGGTGGTTATGACGAGCGCCTCGTCCACGGCAATGAGGATTGGGATCTGTGGGTCCGCCTCATGGCAGCCGGTTGGACCGAGGTACACGTGCGTGAACCGCTGTTCCGCTACCGCCAACACAGCATCTCCATGACGGCGGCGACAGAGGCGCGGTTCGAGTCGGCTCGCCGGGAGATGGCGCAGCGCCACCCGGACCTCTACTCGGAGGCCGCTCTCCGGGAAAGAAAGGCCCGGTGGTATCCGTGGGTCTCCGTCATCGTCGAGGGCCCCAACCCGGTCGATCTGGCGGAGCAGGGAATCGACGATCTCGAGATCCTCCCGATCGGCGACCCATCAGCCTCTCTCCTCGAGCTCGCCGGCGGCCGAGGTTGGACGCTGCGCTCACCCGTTGCCGACGTGGAGGACGGTGTGCGCCACGCCCACGGCAAGTTCGTAGCCGACTGGGCAATGGTTGAAGACCCTTCGACGGGTCTGCTGGCAGCGGCTGCGGAAGCGTTGGAACGAGCGCCCGATCGAGCCGCCGCGGAGGCCGCCGGCATCCCCGTTCTGTGGAGACGCTGGTCTCTCGTCGACCCCTCCGCACCACCATCGGGCGCCGTGGACCTTCCCGGGTCGATCGGCGGAGCTTCGACCCTTGCGCCAGGATCTTGTCCCACCGATGCATGGACCGCACCCCTGGTCGTCGGCGGGCTCGCCACGATCCGTGATATCCCCGAAACGGAAGGGCCCTTCCCCAGCTGGCTTGCGGTGTAACGCGACCGTCTGGTCGGCCGAAACCCCGCAGCGGTAACCTCCCTACTCGACGCCAAGGAGGCCGATGAGATGCTGCGAGTAGAAATCGACACCGAGCACTACGAATTGTCGGATGATCTCCACGACTTGATCACCGAGAAGATGGCGGCCTCGACGAGTTCATGGACACGCTGCAGATTGCCCATGTCACCATCTCATGGGAGGGCGGCAAGAATGAGCAGACCAAGGTGCGCGCCCAGGTATCGGGCGATGGTGAACACTTCGAAGCCAGCGCTACCGACTGGAAGGCTCACGAGGCCGTCGATACGACCCGCGCCAGGCTGAGTGAACAGATCAGGCGCGAGCACAACAAGAAGATCGACAAGGAGCACCACCGCCACTGACCAACGGGGGCCGCTTCGCAAGGCCAACACCAGCGATTCGCGCGTGCTTCCGACCCGTCACAGGTGGTGCTGAGTCACAGGTGGCTGTGAGCACGAGCGACGGAGAACACCGACCGGGAGGGAACCATGACCGGAGACTTCAATGGTGTCGTCAACGTCGACATCCGCGACTCAGTCGAAGACTGGACGCCGTTTCTGCAGCCGAAGGCTCCCGAAGGGGCACCGAACGTCCTGATGATCGTGTGGGACGACGTCGGCTACGGGGCTATGGACGTGTTCGGTGGGCCGATCGAGACGCCGACGATGCGCCGCATCGCCGACAATGGATTGCGCTACTCCAACTTCCACACGACGGCCCTGTGCTCACCCACCCGGTCGAGCATGCTCACCGGCCGCAACGCCACCAGCAACAACATGGCCTGCATCACGGAGGCCGCCGCCGGCTTCCCGGGGTTCTCAGGCCGGATCCCTTTCGAAAACGGGCTCATCTCCGAGGTCCTCGGCGAGCAGGGCTGGAACACCTACGCCGTCGGAAAGTGGCATCTCACCCCCGGCGACGAGGTGGACATGTCGGCGTGGCGAGCCCGGTGGCCGCTGGGGCGAGGCTTCGAGCGCTTCTACGGCTTCTTGGGCGGCGAGACCAACCAGTGGTATCCCGACCTCGTGTACGACAACCACACGATCGACCCTCCCGCAACCCCAGCCGAGGGATACCACCTCTCGGCCGACCTCACCGACCAGGCGATTCGATTCGTTCGCGAGGCAAAGGTGGTCGCCCCCGAGAAGCCCTGGTTCATGTACTTCTGTCCCGGCGCAGGCCACGCCCCACACCACGTCTTCCGTGAGTGGGCCGACAAGTACAAGGGCAAGTTCGACATGGGCTACGAGGCGATCCGGGAAGAGATCCTCAAACGGCAGAAGGAACTGGGACTGCTTCCGGCGGACACCGAGCTCTCTTCCATCAACCCACACGGCGAGCCGACCGGGATCACCGGCCCTGAGGGACAACCATGGCCACAGCTCGACTTCGTCCGGCCCTGGGACTCTCTGAGCGATGACGAACAGCAGCTGTTCATCCGCATGGCCGAGGTGTTCGCCGGGTTCGTCAGCTACACCGACCACGAGATCGGTCGGCTCCTCGACTACCTCGAGGAGTCGGACCAGCTCGACGACACGATCATCGTCGTGGTCTCCGACAATGGCTCCAGCGCCGAAGGCGGACCCAACGGATCGTTCAACGAGAACAAGTTCTTCAACAACATCCCGGACACTGTGGAGGAGAACCTCAAGCACCTCGGTGAGCTCGGCGGCACGAAGTCCTACAACCACTACAACACCGGCTGGGCATGGGCCTTCGACACACCGTTCCCGTACTGGAAACGGTTCGCCGGCTACGAGGGTGGCACCGGGGACATCTGTCTGCTGTCCTGGCCCAAGGGCATCGAGGCCAGGGGAGAGGTACGGGGCCAGTACCTCCACGCCGTCGATGTCGTCCCGACGCTCTACGACCTGTTGGGTGTCACTCCGCCGGCGGTGCTCAAGGGCTACACGCAGAGCGAGATCGAGGGCGAGAGCTTCGCAGCGTCCATCACCGACCCAGAGGCCGGAGAGAGGGAGACGCAGTTCTACTCGATGCTCGGCCAACGCGCCCTCTATCACCAGGGCTGGCTGGCCAACACGCTGCATCCGCCGCTGTCTGGATGGAGCGGCTTCGACAAGGATGTCTGGGAGCTCTATCACCTGACCGAGGACAGAACGCAGTCCAAGAACCTCGCCGCCGAGCACCCCGAGCTACTCGAACAGATGAAAGGGTTGTGGTTCTACTACGCAGGCGTGAACAAGGGGCTCCCGCTCGACGACCGTTCGGCTATGGAGATCGTCACTTCGGACCGGCCGCAACCGTCGCCGCCGCGCAACCGGTACATCTACTACCCGGACATCGCCGACATCCCCGAGTCGGTGGCGGTCAACATCCGACGCCGCTCGTACACCATCGCGGCCGGTGTCGTCGTGGATTCGGCAGACGCCGAAGGCGCTCTCTTCGCCCAGGGCGGGTTCCCCGGCGGACACGCCCTGTACATCCAGGACGGCAGGCTCCACTACATGTACAACTGGCTGGGCGAGAAACACCAAAAGGTCACTTCGGACGGCACCATCACGACGGGCAAGCACCTGTTCGTTGCCGAGTTCGACAAGACCGGAGACGACCCGGACACCGGCTCAGCGCTGGGCACGCTCACGCTCTACATCGACACCGAACCCGTCGGTAAGGCCGAGATCATGACGCAGCCCGGTAACTTCGCCCTGACCGGCGACGGGCTGTGTGTCGGGAGAGATAGCCTCTCGCCCGTGTCCCCGGACTACGAGCCACCGTTCGAGTTCACGGGCGGCACGATCGACCGGGTGGTGATCGACGTGAGCGGCGATCACTTCGTCGACCATGAGAAGGAGGCTCAGGCCTGGCTTCTTCGCGACTGATCCAACGGAGGGACGCCACGTACCCTTGCTCCCAGTTCGATCCGGAGGTATGACGTGAAGTGGCTGAGCAGCCTGGCGGTCTTTGTGCTCGTGCTCGCCGTGCTGAAGTTCTTCTTCGGATGGAACATCTCGATCGTGGGCAGCGTGGTGCTCACGATCATCCTGTCCGTGGTCTTCGGCCTCATCGATCGCGCTCGTAACTGAACAGGTCTCCCTGCGGCTCGTCGGCCGACCGGGTACATCGGCCCGTGCCCGGCACGATGATCGTGGCGAACTCGAGCACCCGGGCCCGGTCCCGTCGAGTGTTGCCATCAGGCCTCTGCGAGACGCCTGCGGAGTGCCTGAACGGCCTCCCAGTACCGGTCCATCTCGGCGACGTAGGCCTTCGAGTCTTCCTTGAAGGCCTCGCCGAGATCCTTGTGGCGCAGACCGAGGGCCTGGGCCGCAAAGCGAGCCCCCCGGAAATACACGGGGAGATCGTCGAGCGCCATCGCGTACCTCCCCGGCTCCGGAACTCCCGGAGTCGGTGCCGGTTGGGTTGTCGAGCCAAGACCTGACGCCAGCACCGTTTCCAGCACGTCGTCCTCCGGGAGCCGGTCGGCGTAGTCGCGAGACACGAACCTGAAGGCCTCGTTGCCCCCGGTGTCGATCAGGATCATCGCCGGACGGGCGAGATTGCGACGATCATTCGGATCGGCCACTCCGAAGGGCTCAATCGCCAACGAACGGTCGGGATCAGCCAGCAGAGGGAAGGGGAGATCCAGCATGTCGACCGCCGCCGCGTTCTGACCAACGGAGTCGATGGAGATGCCCACGATTCGGGTGCCGGCATCGAGGAACTCGTCGTGTCGTGAGGCCAAGCTGACCAGCTGGCCGGAGCAATACGGTCACCAATCGCCGCGGAGGAAGACCAGGAGCACCGCCGCGTCCCGATGCTCGGAAAGCGTCCACGGGTCACCGGCTTGGTCGAGGAGAGTGAAGTCGGGTACCGGCATGGAGCGACAGCCTAGGCTCGACCGGGGCGTCCACACGCGGCCGTTGACCATCCTGTACCGCTACCTTGCGGCCATGGCCGAAGAGACCACCAAGCAGACCGACGACGGTTACGAACCCCCGGCCGCCGCCACGACGTCCTCAATATGGTCCGCAGGCGATACCGAGTTGGCCTACACAGCCACAGCCGGATGGCTCGTCCTGCGCAAGAACGAGAAACCTTCAGCCGAGATCTTCTCCATCTCCTACGTCGCCGACGAGGCCATCGCCGATCGGCCGGTCACGTTCGTGTTCAACGGTGGGCCCGGCGCATCCTCGGCATTCCTCCACATAGGTGCCGTTGGGCCGAAGCGGGTTGCGTTTCCCGCCGATGGGTCGCTCCCGACGCTGCCGCCGCGTCTCGTCGACAACGAGGAATCCTGGCTGGCGTTCACGGATGTGGTGTTCGTCGACCCGGTGGGCACCGGGTTCAGCCGCGTGATCGACGAGGCCAAGAAGGGCAACGGGGAAACGAAGGATTCGGCTCCGGACAAGGACGCAACCGATCCCAAGGAGTACTTCGGCTACAAACGCGATCTCGAGGCTCTGTCCGAGTTCATGAGCCGCTGGCTATCGGAGAACGGCCGCTGGGGGTCACCGGTCTTCATCGCCGGCGAGAGCTACGGCGGCTATCGCGTCGGGCGCCTCGCGCGACAGCTTCAGGAAACGACGGGCATCGGTCTCAGCGGTGCCATCCTCATCTCACCCGCGCTCGAGATCGGCCTTCTGATCCCAACCGACTACGACGTGCTCGGCTGGGTGGACCGCCTCCCGACAATGGCGGCAGCTGCGGTCTTCCATGAGCGCTCGCGAGCATTCGACCCGGACACGGCACTCGATGAGGTGCTGGGCGAGGCCGAGGAGTTCGCCACCGGCGACTACACGCGATTCCTGACCCGCGGGGCGGCGATGCCCGCTGCGGAACGGGAGCAGATCCTCGGTCGGCTCGCCGACCTGATGGGGTTGCCCGAGGACCTCGTCGTACGAGCCGAGGGCAGAATCACCATGCTCACCTTCGCTCGGGAGCTCCTCCGGGACGAGCGCAAGGTCCTCGGCCTCTACGACGCCACGGTGACCGTCACCGACCCGTTTCCCGACCGCCACACCTTTACCGGCCCCGACCCCACGCTCTCCGGTGCCAGCGCCGCCTACACGATGGGGATCAACCGGCTGTTGCGTTCCGAGATCGGATTGGAGACCGACCGCGAATACACACTCCTCAGCTACGAGATCAACACCTCGTGGAAGGCCGACACCGAGCAACACGCCTTTGCCCCTCCCTCAGGCGCCACAGACGACTTCCGCTACGGCATGGCGCTCAATCCGTACATGAAGGCATTCATCACGAACGGCCGGTACGACCTGGTGACGCCGTACTACAGCAGCGACCGGCTTCGGAACCTGATGCGGCTCGACCCCGAGATGGTCGAACGCGTCACGGTCGAGCATTTCGGCGGCGGTCACATGTTCTACGCCCGACAAGAGTCCCGGCGTCGTTTCAGCGAGGCGATTGCCACCTTCGTGAAGGACGCCGTCGCTCCCTGATCTGCAGGCCGGGATCCGGTCGAGAAGTGTCCGCTACTCGACAATCACCGAACGCGACGGGCGAGCGAGAGCGTTCACCCCATCATGCGGTACGGCTCCACGCGTATGCTCCTCCTCGTCGCGGCTGTCGGACTGGTAGCAGCCGCCTGTGCCGGCACCGATGACGACGCGACGACACCCGAGAGTTCGACGACCACGTCCGGCTCCTCGACAACGACCCCGGCCGACACCTCGTCCACGACGAGCAGCACGGCCGGTTCGGCTGCAGCCGGTGGGACCGTCACGGGCGATCTGGGCTTCACGGTCGCCGAGGGGTACACGGCGACGTTCGTCGGCGAAGGCATCAAACCCGACCTCGCCCTCGCTCCGGACGGGACTCCGGGCATCACCTATCTCGTCGAAGATCTCAGCGGATTCATCGCCTACGCCGACGCTGGTTCCGGCTGGACTCCCGAGCAGGTGGTCGAGGGCTACTTCTACGGGCCCATCGGCCTGGCCTACACACCCGACGCCGTGCCCCACATCGCGTATCACGACCACCAGGACACAACGTTCAAGCAGGACCTCGGAGACCTCACGCTGGCCACGGCCAGCGAGTCCGGATGGACGATCGAGGCCATCAACGACGACGGCCACGATGGCTGGGACAGCACCATCGCCATCGGCCCCGATGGCGTCGTCCGGGCTGCGGGCATCGATCCGGAGCAATTCGGCAGTACCGACGGTGTGGAGTACTACGAAATCGTAGACGGCAACTGGGACATCACCGCGATCGGTTCGGGCGCGGTCGCCTACGAGTTCAATGTGTCACTCGCCGTCGATCCAGACGGCAACCCGGCCATCACGTACTACGACACCACCAACGCGGACCTCCAGTACGCAAGTCGCCGCGACGGTGTCTGGACGATCAGCACGGTCGATGCCGACGGCGACGTTGGGCGCTATTCGTCGCTGGCCTTCGACGCCGATGGGACTCCGCACATCAGCTACCTCCGCCTCGACGGCACTGCTGAGGGCACCGTCCGCTACGCGACCCGGGACGGTGAGACATGGACCACCGCAGATGTCGGCACCGTCACCGACCTCCGCGCGGGATTCACCGGGGCGCGGCGGGTGACGGCGATTACCGTCGACCCCGACCAGACACCTCACATCGTCTTCTCGGACCAGAGCATCGTCAACCAGGCCGTGGCCGCCGGAAGCGGGTGGGAGACCTCGACGATCGTCACGGCAGGCGACCGGCCCCTCGGTCAGCTGGTCAGCTTCCAGATCGGCGCCGACGGCATCGCCCATCTCGCTCTCTTCGAAGTGACCTCGCCGGATCCACTCTCCGGGGTCATTGCCTACATCACAGCGGGTTGATCGCGCTGTTGCAGGAGATCTTCGAGTGGCACCTCCCGCCGCGCCAGTCGCACCGCGTCCGCGATCTCGATCGCCCTGCCCAGCTCGGTGGCCGCCTCCGCAGCGGCGGGGCCCATGCGAGACACGGCTCGCGTTCCCGGATCCTCCAGGCCAAGGACGATCGGCGTCCAGCCACCCCCGAGCCAGGAGCGAGCGGATTCCGTCGCCCCAGCGAGCGCGGCACCAGCATCGACGCTTCCCGCTTCCACGTCCGTCACAGCGAGCCACTCCAGCGCCCACACGGTGAGGAAGAGATCGCCGAGCTCCTCAGCGAGGGTGAGCGCTTCGAGGGCCAACTCACGCGCCGCATCGAAGCGTTCCTCGTAGACCGCAACGGCGGAGAGCGCGATCGTCCCCTGAGTCGCATTGACTCGCCGGCCGGCCTCGTGGTACAGCCGGGTGGCGCGCTCCAGCAACGGCTTGGCTGCGCTCAGATCCGAGACCGCGAGCAGCGCAAACGCTTCCCCGGCGACGACGTCTGCCACGCCCCCGAGGTCACCGAGCTCCTCGTAGATCACCAAGGTCTCTTCCAGGTGCGCCTTCGCCTCCTCACTTCGTCGCGCGATGACCAGCGATGCCGCCAATCCGAATCGAGCCTCGGCGACGAGGGTGCCGCCGCCGACCTCGCCGGCGATCTCCACCGCCTCCTTGTAGTGCCCGATGGCAGAACCCGTGTCGGCCCGCCAGTACTCGAGCGCGCCGAGCGCCATGAGGCCCTTTGCCCGCTCAGCGGTTCGGGCTTCTGCGCTCGGGAGCGCGAGAAAGCGATCGAGCCATTCGCGCAGCTCCTCGAAGTGACCCCGCCCCTGGTGAAACCGCCACAGAGAGCCAAGAAGATTCAGACCTCGTTGGGCATCTCCGGCCTCGATCAACCTCCCGAGAACGACGCGTAGATTGTCCAGCTCCTCCTCCAGCCGGGACAGCCACCACGCCACGCGGTCTCCGAGCATCTCAGGCTCGGCCGACGCCGCCAGGTCACAGAAGAAGTCGATGTGCCGCTGCGAGACAGCGCCCGCCTCGCCCGAGGCCTCCAACCCGGCGAACGCGTACCGTCTGACCGGATCGAGAAGCACGAGCCTCGTACTGGACGGACCACTTCGGTCGCGCACAACCAGCGAGCGGTCGACGAGTTCTCCAAGCGAGGCAACAGGATCGTTCACCGGCGCGCCGGCGAGCACGGCGTCGGCGGCGTCGAGGCTCGCTCCGCCGTGGAATACCGACAGCCGCTGCAGGGCGGCGCGATCTGCATCGGACAGCAGGCCCACGCTCCAGGCGATTGCATCCGTGAGAGACCGGTGCCGATCTGGGGCATCGCTTCGCCCGGCACCTACGTCGTGGCCTGCACCCAGTCGGTCGGCGATCTCCCTCGGTGTGAGCAACGCAACCCGGGCCGCGGCCAACTCGAGCGCGAGGGGCAGGCCGCCGAGTGCTCGTACCAGGTCAGCCACAGCTTCTGGGTCGTCGTTGATACGAAACGAGGGATCGGCGGCACGAGCCCTGGCGGCGAACAGCTTCACGGATGCAGCCTCACCGGCAGCCGTCCCCCTCGCGGGAAGGGACAGTGGCGGAACGCGGCGCACCTGCTCACCCGCGATGCGCAACGGGACCTGACTCGTAACGAGAAACTGCGTCCCCGGTGCACCCTCGAGGATGCCTGAGACATCGCCGGCTGCGGCAACCACCTGCTCGAAGTTGTCGAGGGTGAGGAGCACCTCCTTGCCATCGAGATAATCGACGAGCACCGACACCGAACCCTCGCGCAAGGAGAGCGCGGCGGCGACGGAAGCCGCCACCAGACCGGGCTCGGTGAGCGGCGAGAGATCGACGAAGAAGACCCCGTCGGGATGGCTGCCGAGCGCTTCACTTGCCGCCTGAAGGGCGAGCCGCGTCTTTCCGACGCCGCCGGGGCCGACGAGGGTGACGATCCGGTTCTCGGTGAGATCGGTTGCGATTGCCGCTAGATCCTCATCCCTCCCGACGAGTGGAGTCGGTGCGGCAAGGAGGTTGTTCGGGTGAGCGTCGATCGTTCGTAGCGGTGGATAGGCCGTGGGGAGACCGGGGACGTTGATCTGGTGGAGCCGGATCGGATCGTGGATGTCTTTGAGACGACAACGGCCGAGGTCGACAAACTCGGCGTCTGCCCCGGCTGCTTCTGCCAGGGTCCTCGTCGTTTCGGAAACCACAACCTGGCCGCCGTGGCCCGTCGCACCGATACGCGCCGCGCGGTGCACGTCGATGCCGACGTAGTCATCTCCTCCAAGAACGGCCTCGCCGGTGTGGAGACCGATTCGCACCCGGACGGCGCCGGCCTCCGGCCAGGCGTGATCGGCCATGCGCAACTGGATATCACAGGCCGCAACGACGGCATCGACCGCCGATTCGAAGACGACGAAGAACGAATCTCCCTCGGTGCGGATCTCGGTGGCATCGGCCCGTGCAATGACCGAACGGATGATCGACGAGTGATCGCCGAGCACCTCGCGATAACGCGAACCGAGACCCTGCACGAGCCGCGTCGACCCCTCGATGTCGGAGAAGAAGAACGTCACCGTCCCGGTGGGCAGCTGCCTCATTCCGTTGGATGCTAGATGGCGTCGAACGCCACGTTCCGCGTGGTTGGTTCAGGGCTTGACACGCTAACAGCGTTAGCCTATGGTGAGATAGCTAACGCTGTTAGCCAGCGACCAAGGAGCCGTGAACAACATGAGCCGCCGAGCCGAGATCATCGAAGTCGCCCGACGGCTGCTCGAATCAAGGGGTCCAGGGGGTGTCACGATGCGGGCCATCGCAGGCGAGCTCGGCATCCGGGCGCCGTCGCTGTACAAACACATCACCGACAAGCATGAGCTTGAGGTCGCCTTGATCGCGGACGGCTTTGCCGAGCAGGCTGACGCCTTCGAGGTCGCCATCACCGGCCCATCTGATCCCGTCGCCGCCATCGCCGCCACGTACCGGGCGTGGGCGCTCGAGCACCCCCACCTCTATCGAATGATGACGGACCAGCCCCTGGCTCGTGATGAGCTGCCCGAGGGTCTCGAGGATCGGGCGGCTGCTCCACTCGTCGCCGCCCTCGGTGGCGACATCGATCGGGCCCGGGCCGGTTGGGCCTTCGCCCACGGCATGGTCACGCTCGAGCTCGCCGACCGCTTCCCGCCAGATGCCGACGTCGACGCCGCGTGGACGGTCGGAATCGACACCATCACCAAAGGAGCACAACGATGACTACGACAACAACAAGATTCCTCGATCGCGCCGATGGAAGGATCTCCTACGACGACCCGGGCGGGATCGGACCGCTGGTGATCGCGGCACCGGGCATGGGTGACACCCGCGACGTGTACCGGCATGTCCGCACCCCCCTCGACAAAGCCGGGCTCCGCTTCGTCACGATGGACCTGCGAGGTATGGGAGCGTCCTCGGTCGAGTGGGACGACCTCTCGGATGCCGCGGTTGCATCGGACTACCTCGCGCTCATCGACGAACTCGATGCAGGGCCCGCCGTCCTCGTCGGCAACTCGCTGTCGTGTGCCGCGGCGGTGATCGCCGCCACTGATGCTCCGGACAAGGTCACCGGAATCATCGTGATCGGTCCCTTCGTCCGCGACGTGGCACTGAAGTGGTGGCAGAAGGCGGCCTTCGCAGCCCTGCTGACGCCGCCCTGGGGTAAGAAGGCATGGGTGTCGTACTACGGCAAGAATCTGTACCCCGGTCCGAAACCACCCGATCACAACGAATACGTGGCATCGCTCGCGACGAACCTGTCCGAGCCGGGGCGCTTTTCCTCATTCCGATCGATGGCATCGAACTCACATGCCGAATCTGGCGGACGCCTGACGGGCGTGACCCAGCCGGTACTCATCGTGATGGGGAGCGCCGATCCCGACTTCCCCGATCCCGTCGCCGAGGCCAACGACCTCGGCAGGCTGATGGATGCCAGGGTCGTGATCTCTGAGGGGTCGGGTCACTACCCCCAGGCGGACAACCCCGGCCTCGTCGCCCAGGCCATCATCGATCTCGTAGGTAGCACCCGCTGAGAGTGGGGAGGGTCCGCATGACCCTCCCCACTATCGCTACTTCTTGTCGCCTGTGGTCGTCGAGTCTCCACCGCTGGTCGAAGACTGGTCACGGCCCGCGACGAGCCACCAGATCAACGCTCCGATACCGACCACACCGAGCCCGATGAGCAACCATCCCCACCAGGGGAAGCCGCCGTCGCTCGACTCCTCGGTCGCGTCGCTGGGCACGTCGGTCGACTCGCCGGCAGCAGGAATCTTGAAGGTCTGCTCGTATTCGTTTCCATCGGCCGCGGTGCCGGTCACAAGGAGGATCTCGGCCTCGTTCTGCACACCGGAGAGATCGAACCTGGCCACCCAGGAACCTGCGGTGTCGACGAGCGCCGTATCGGACAGGTTGGTGCCGACCACCTGGAGCGTCGTCGTCGATCCTGCCTCGAAGTTGATGCCGCTCACCGCCATCTGCCGGTTGGGATCGAGCGTCAAGATCACCCATGCGTCATCAATGGCAGGGCTCAATTGGGCCACGACCTCGGACCCTGCTTCGGCCATGACTCCCGGCACGGGATCCTGGTCGATGACGAGACCGTCGGGATCCGGATCGTCTGAATCCTCGACGAACCTGATCGTGAGACCCGCATCTTCGGCAGCGGCCGTCGCCTCATCGACGGTCATCCCGATGAAGTCGGGGACGGCGACGTCGCCGGGCCCCGTCGATACCGCCATGTCGACGGTGGTGCCGAGGGCGACCTCGGTACCGGCGGACGGGTTGGTTGCGATGACGAGCCCGGCTTCCACGCCTTCACTGGACTGCTCGGTGGTGGTCACAGCGAGTCCCGCGGACTCGAGCATGGACTGCGCATCCGCCGCCGATTGGCCGACAACATCAGGCACAGGGACGGTCGCCGGGGCATCGGGCCCCGTCGACACCACCATGGTGACCGTCGAGCCGGCGGCGACCTCGGTGCCGGAGGCCGGGTTGGTCTCGATGACGAGGCCGGCCTCGACGGTGTCGCTGGAGGCCTCTTCTGTCGCCGCGACGAGTCCGGCGGCCTCGATCGCCGCTTGGCCGTCCGCAGCCGGCTGTCCGGCCACGTCTGGGACCGGCACGGTATCCGGCGGGGTGGGCGGAGCGATCTGGTCGATGAGGGCAGCCATCGACGGGACGACCGAGATGGCGATCTTTCCTTCTTGAATGTCGTTGACGGCAAAGACGTCGGTGTACGAGTCCGCCGGGGTGGCAATCTCTCGGGTAACGGCATCAATGGTGACCGACACGAGCGTATCTGCCGGAACCGTCGTCGTGGGTAGACCCTCTCCGGGCTCGAGTGTCTGAATATCCCCGTCATCGATCTTGACGTCCACCCTGGCGCCGGTAGCGTTCCACACGGTCACCTTCGCCATACCTGCGGCTATGGGATCGACATCCACGGGATAGGCGAAAGCCGTGTTGTCACCCTCCCCATAACCCGATACGACGGTCTGTGCCGAGCCTGCCTCCACCTGTACCGGAACGGCAGAATCGAGTGACCCACCGGTGAAGGTCACGACGTAATCGCCGGCCGGCACGAGCGTTGACTCTCCGTCCGCGGCGTAGTCGAGAGGTCCGGTACCGATCGGAATCGTCCCGGCGGCCACACCGACGGGATCCGTGCTGGCACCGTTGACGGCGGCGAGATAGCCCATCGACTCGGCATCCTGGGCCCCGACGGCGCCGACGACGCTGATGAACAGCGCCCCCACGGCGGCGAGGACGAGTACGAGTCTTCTCATCGATTTCATGGTGGTTCCCCTGTCTTTGCTGGCTTCCTGGCAAGCGCAACGGACTGTCGTCCCTGATGGTATCCCCGCTCCCGGCTACAGAGAGTGACCATCGGGATCTCTCCGCTTTCGGAAGGACACGCGGTTACGGGGTATCACCCCAGTCGATTTCCAGGGCACGGCGCAACGCCGCCATGTTCTGGGCACCGATGCGGGCGGCGAGTTCCCTCTCGAGCTCGTCGAAGGTCTCGAGAGCGATGGGCACAGACCGCAGACCTGATGCCGTCAGCGTGATCAGCTTGGAACGGCCGTCATCGGGGTCGTCGATGAGGTCGACCAAACCCTTGCGCTGCAGACCGCGGACGAGAACCTGGGCCGACTGCCGCGTGATGCCGAGACGGCGAGCCAACTCTGCCGGGCGAGTGCCACCGTCGTCGAGATACGGGAACACCATCGACTCCGCTGTCGTGAGTTCGGGAAGGCCCCGTGCGGCCAGACGGACGCGCAGGGCGTCATCGAACCAGCGAAATCGCTCCAGAAGCAGACGGGCGAGATTCATTTTGTCAGTATAACTGACGATCTGTGATAGAGTTGTATCGTCAGAGATACTGACGATACAGCAAGGAGTCACCATGGCAACATTCTCCACCACAACGGTGTCGACGACCATCGACGCACCACCAGACCGGATCAGCGCAGATCTCGCCGACCCGAGGTCCCACCCCGAATGGGGGACCGAGTTCTTCGCCGGCGGCATCGAGGATCTCGGCGACGGCACGTGGCGCACGAACGTTCCTCGAATGGGCGGGCCCGTCGTGATGCGGATCGATGGTGATCCGAGTCTCGGCGTCATCGACCTCTACCTTGCCCCCACCGGCACCCCGTTCGGGCCGCCACTCCCGATCCGGGTAGTGCCGAATGGCAGTGGGGCCGATGTCCTGTTCACGCTGACTCGCTTCCCCGGACTGAGCGACGGGGATTGGGAAGACGGGATAGCCTCGATGCAGCGCGAGTTACTGAATCTCAAGGAACGGCACGAATCCTGAACACGGTGGAAGAGCTGATCACACGACTGCGTGCCGACGGCGATCCGGTCAAGAAGACGTGGTGGGAGAAGTACCTCAAGAGCGTGATCGAGTTCTACGGCGTGCCGATGGCCCAGATCCGGTCGGCCGTCCACGCCTGGGCGGAAGAACGAGCGATGGCCCCCGAGGAGCTCCGGAGCGCTGCCTTCGATCTCATGCGCCGACCGATCGCCGAAGAGAAGCTGGCTGGGATCCTCGTGATGCAGGAACTGCTGCTGCCGATTGAGGAGCTGTCCGCCGGGAGGGATCTGCCGGTGATCGCTTCGATCTTCGATGCCGGCCAGATCTGGGAGTGGAACACGACGGACTGGTTGTGCGTCCGCGTCCTCGGGCCGATGATCGAGCAGCAGGGACGACCGACCGCAGAGAGGATCGCGACATGGGCGGGCGCCCCCGGTCTGTGGAGAAGACGGGCGGCAGCCGTTGCCTTCGTGCCCGCTGTACGAGCGGTGACGGCGTGTTCACTGGTCTGGTCGATCTGGTATTCGGCGTCTGCGCCGAGAACGTGCGCGATGCGGAGCGGTTCGCGCAGACCGGCGTGGGCTGGGTGTTGCGGGATCTGAGCTCTACAGACCCGGATCGTGTCTTTCGATTCGTGGTTGAACACCGACAGTCCATGAGCCGTGAGGCTGTGCGCATGGCGGCGGCTCGTCTACCGGAGGGGCAGCGCGCCGAGCTGGGCATCACCGGTCAACGACGCCGTCGCTGAGTCGAACTCCGGTTGGTCTTCTCAAGCCACCATGCGGGAACCAACCCAGGGCGTGCGACGGCCTACGCGTTGGCGGCGCTGAGCGTCTCCAGTTGCTCGGCGAACCGCTCCGCAGCGAACGCGATTCGGTCGGTAACCGCCTCCTCGGCGTCGAGTGCCGCTCGCACGGCTTTCTGCGCCTCGTAGTCCTGGTTCTCCATCCCGGCGCGGCTCTGCAACATGCGCCACGCCTTTCGGCGCTCGACGCAGAACAGGACCATCTGTCTCGAAAGGGCGATCGTGTTGGCAGTGCCGTCGCCGTTGTCGACGTCGATATACACCTCGAAGTCGGGGACGTAGGCGGGGTGGTTGGGATCGAGGACGTGCCGCTGGACGATGTCGTCCTGGGTGACGAGCACCAGCAGATCATCGAGGCGGACGAGCCCCGCGACGTCGGTGACGCGTCGGAAGTGTCTGCGGAACCGGGCCTCGGTCGTCGCCCAGTGCGCCACCGTGTAGTTGTAGTCCTCGCGGGTGGCGGTGGAATTGACCCGGGCCCAATCGCGGTCGCGGTTCGGGTTGCCGGCGAGGTCGAGCGTCTCAGAGTACGTCTCTCCCCGAGCAGGGTTGTGGACGAACTGGGGCATGCCACGGCTGTCCCTCACCCGATTCGCCTGGACGGTGGCGAGGCTGTCTCCTACGCCGTGCTCCGGCTGACACGTGGTGAACGACTGGATGAAGGCGGTCCCCCGATAATCGAGGCCTTCGAGGATGGCGCGGTAGAACTGGGCGGTGTTCGCCATCGACACCTGGGCAACGTAGGCCGAGCCGTGGCCACCGAGGAACGACTCGGAGACGCTCTTTCTCTCGGTGAGCTTGCCCTGTGAGGCGACACCGAACTGGTTCATGTCGCCGCCGCCCAACATCGGCGTCGAATCTGAGTTCTGGCCGCCGGTGTTGGAGTACACCTGGGTGTCGAGCATGAGGACCTTGACGTTGGGTCGGTTCTGCAGGATGACCTTCGACACGTTCTGATAGCCGATGTCTCCCATGCCACCGTCACCGCCGATCGCCCATGCCTTTGGCAGCTCACGGATCTCCTTGGCGGTGAGCGCCGAATCGGTCATGTGGGTCATCTCGAAATAATCCGCTTCGGTGACGACGCCCTCGGGGCGGTCGAGAAGCCGGTCGGCGAGGCGTTCGGGCACGACCGACCTTCTCGCGTGGTCCATGATGAAGCTCTCCCCCATCAGCCAGGCAACCGTCGTGCCGTCCTGGAACAGTGAGTTCATCCACGGATAGGGGTGCGGATTGTTGGGCGGCGTCGACCCATACACGGTGTTGCAGCCGGTGTGCGCACCCATCGCCATCACGGACATTCCGTTGGGAAGGAAGCCCTCGATCGCCTGCAGATCACGATGGTTGAAGGCATCCTGGCGCATCGTCACGGTCAGCGCCTCGACAATCTCTGCGTCGGAGATGTCGCCGTATGCCTCCAGGCGGGCCGCCGTGTCCTCGTCCGACTCGCCGCCGAGACCGATGACCGTATGGGCGACGGTCCTGCGGAACAACTCGTACTCGTCGGGGTCGCGCTCGCGGAGCGTGGCCAGCTTGGCGGCTCCCTCGAGGTCGAGCCGCTCGGCCTTGCCCTCGAGCCGCTCGGCCTTGGCGTGGAAGAGAGGTCGCATATACGCCTCGGTGAGGCTCGCCACGGCATGGAGCACCGACTTCTCGCCACACCCGGCACAGGCGCCGTCGCCGGAGACCAGTGCCTCATAGTTGCTGCGCACCATCAGGTGGTTCTTGAGGTGAGCGACGTGCGAGCCCACCGGGTCGTCGGGATCGAACCTCCCCAGGTACTTGGAGGGCGTGTCGTGCAACAAGTCGAGGAAGTTCGTGCCGCTGACGTGGTCGGCGTTGAGCTCGGCGGTCTCGGCGGCCATCTCCAGCGCCTCGTATGGGCACTCCATCACGCACTCGGCACAGCCCTTGCACAGATCCGAGACCATGATCGCGAAGAGCCCGCCGGAGCCCTCCTCCTTGCGCTCCAGGGAGCGGAAGATGCCGGTCGTCTTGTGAAAGGCGAAGGGGACCCGCTGGAAGAGTTCCATGAATTGGGTGCGGGCAACGCCGTCGATCCCGTCGAGGGCCTCGATCTCGGCCCGCACCAGCTCCTTGAACGGTGTCGATCCCTTCTCGGCGACCTCGCCCGCCATCGCCGCCCGGAGCCGGACCTCGACGCCCGGAAGCTCGGCGAGCAACAGTTTGCGCTGAGCGATGTCGGCGACGTAGGCCTTGGCTGCGGTTTGCAGCACGGTCGTCATGTCCTGCGCGGTGTTGGGTAGCGCCGTGTCGGGACACGCGGTGATGCAATCCATGCAGGCGGTGCAATTCTCGGCGATCCATATCGGTGTCTCGCGGCGGGCTACGTACTTCGACGCGGTACGTCCCGTCCCTGCAGCCATCATGCCGACCGCGGCAAGAGGCGAGGCCGGCTGGTTGTAGCCGAATCCCGCCCGGAACTCGCTGTCGAAGGTCGAGAGCTGCGCCAGGGGGATGCGCACCTCCTGGCCGACCTCGGGGGACCGCGGCGGAATGTCCACCGTGCAGGAGCCGCAAACGACCATCGCCGGCTCGCGCATCGAAGAGCGATCCGGCGCCTCGAGGTCGCCGTGAGGCACATCCTGGACGAGTTCGAAGCCCTTGGTCATCACGGTCATGTTCGACTCAACGACGGCGTCTCCGAACCTCCCGAACTTCCTGTCGTACTGGTCCCTCACGATCTCCCGGAACCGGGCATCCGATACGTTGTAATCCTCGAGGAAACCGGAGACCTTGAAGAAGGCACCGAGAAAGGCATTGCCTTGCATGCGCAGCTGGAGGTCCTCGCGGTCGGTTGCGTCGCGGGCGATGCGGAAGCCGGGCAACGTGTAGATGCGGATCTTCTTGTCGATGATCTCCTGGCGATAGCGCTGCGGAATCCGCTGCCACACCGTCTCGGCATCCTCCTCCGACTCCCACACGAACGTGCCCCCCTCGTTGAGGCCGGAGAGAGGGTTGGTGTGGGTGAACGCCTTCGGATCGCAGCAGAGCACGGCGTCGACATGGTGGAGATCGCAGTTGACCCGTACTCGCTGCGGGGCGACGACCAGGAAGTAGGCGGTGGGAGCGCCCTTCTTCTCCGATCCGTACCGGGGATTGGCGCTGACGTGGATCACCTCACGGGGCCGGCCGAACTCGTCGATCTCGTGATGCTCCTTGATGAGATCGTCGCCGAAGGCGCCAATGATCTCGCTCAGGTTCTTGCCGGTCGTGATCATTCCCCAGCCCCCGATGGAGTGAAGACGGACGGCGATCGCGCTCTCGGGGAGCAGGGATGGCGTGCGGTCCGCTTCGACCGCGTAGGGATGGTCGATGCCGAGGACGAAATACGTCTCGCCGTCGGCAACGGTCTTGCCGTCCTGGCGGGACCGGCCGCCGATCGCGTACTCGTACGCCCCGATGATCGCCTCCGGCCGAAAGTCACGCGAACCCATGCCGTATGAGCCCCGGAGGACGAGGGGCACCTCAGCGGGCATGAGTGGCCGAATGCCGTTGTCGTAGCCCTCTTGCTGTGCTTCGAGGCCCTTGGCAAACGCGGCCCGGATCTCTCTGGCGAGAGGATTGTCGGTGGACAGGGGCTCATCGGTTCGCTCGAGGACGATCACCCGCTTCTTGCCAGCGAGGGCGTCCACCACCGCGGCTTCGGGGAAGGGCCGCAACACATTGATATGGAGAGACCCGACCTTGGCACCGTCGTTGTCCCGGAGATAGTCGACCGCAGCCTCGATGTTCTCGGCTGCAGAACCCAGCGAGACGAACACCACGTCGGCATCCTTCGTGGCGTACTCGGTGACGAACCCGTAGGAGCGCCCGGTGAGTTCGGCGAACTCGTCGTAGGCATCCTGGAGGAAGCCGAGGATCGGCTCACTGAAGTTGTCGCGGCGGGCGATGACCCCGTTCATGTAGTGCTCCTGGTTCTGCACCGGCCCGAGGAGCATCGGATTCTGGAGGTCGACCATTGCCGGCACCCGGCGACGGGTCGGCCCGAAGAGCACGCGCTGGGCTTCTGTCGGACAGTCGATGATGTCGTCGGCGGAACCGAGGAACTCGCGCAGCAGCTCGGACTCCGCCTTGTAGAAGGTCCGCTCCAGGTGAGACGTGAGGAACCCGTCCTGGACGTTCATGCCGGGGTTCAGGGCGAGTTCAGTGACCTTCCGCAAGATGATGGCCTGATCTGCCGCCTGCTGCGAGTCCCGTGCGAAGAGGATGATCCAACCGGTGTCCAGCGCGGCGTAGACGTCATCGTGACCGCAATGGACGTTGAGCGCGTGCTTGGTCAGCGCCCTGGCCGCGACCTCGAGCACCATCGTCGAGAGCTTCCCAGGAGCGTGGTAGTACTGCTCGATGCCGTAGACGATGCCCTGGCCGGAGGTGAAGTTGACGACGCGGTGTCCCGCAACCGAAAAGGCGATGGCACCGCCCTGGGCGGCGTGCTCACCCTCGGCCTCGATGGCGATCTTGGTGTTGCCGAAGACGTCGAGCTTGCCCTCGGCAAAGGATTGCTGGTACTGCTCGCCCATCTCCGTCGACGGCGTGATCGGATAGAACACTCCTCCCTGGGTGATCCTCGCCTCCGTGTGGTAGGCGACGAGCTGGTTGCCGTTGGTCGTGATGCGGATCCCAGGGAATCGAGGTGTCGTCATCTCCACGCTTTCGAGGGGGATTGTCGTGCAGTCCGACGATACCGGCCCCTGGGACCAGGAATGACAAGAATCGCCGATCTTTCGCAGGAGCCGGGACGCAGGCCCAACGGTCAAAGGATCCGAAGCGCCTCGACCGCGTCTCGTTCCCGCCGGCTGAGGGACCACACGACGCAAGCACGGCCGTGGGCGTGCCACGCCACGATCAGGAGGTAATCGATCAGTCGATTGAAGGTCGAGCCTGCAAGTGCCGACGCGTCCACACCGAGGCTGGCAGCGAGATCGTCGCCATGGACGACGATCTCGACGAGTCTGGTCACGAGATACTCGTCGAGCGGCATCTCCCGGAGCGCGCTCGCCTCGAGCCTCTGACTGGAGCGTCGAGTCGGTTCCGAGCGACGTGGCAGTGCCGCCCCCTATCGTCCCAGGCAGCGATGATCAGGACGACAACCATCTCCTAGACCACCTACCCTGAGCGATGACCGCGGAGGTGAACGCACGTGACGCAACAATGGGGCAACGGATCCCTTCCTGAAGGCGCGGACGACGCCGTCGCCCAACCCGAGCTTCCCGCAGGCGAAGAGAACTACACCGCAGCAGCGCGTTTGAAGAAGAAGTTCTACGAAGCCGAACTGGCTCGTCTCCAAGAGGAACTGGTTGCGCTCCAATACTGGGTGCAGGATCAGGGTCTCAGGGTGCTCATCATCTTCGAGGGGCGCGGATCGGCGGGAAAGGGCGGCGTGATCAAGCGCATCACGGAACGCACCAGCCCCCGCATCGTACGTGTGGTCGCCCTACCGCAACCGACGGAGCGGGAACAGACCCAGTGGTACTTCCAGCGGTACGTCGAACATCTACCGGCAGCAGGCGAGATCGTTCTGTTCGACCGTAGTTGGTACAACCGATCCAACGTCGAGCGCGTGATGGGGTTTTGCACCGAGGAACAACACCAAGAGTTTCTCCGCAGCTGCCCCGAGTTCGAGCGGATGCTCGTTCGGTCGGGGATGAAGCTCCTGAAGTACTGGTTCTCCGTGAGTTGGCAGGAGCAGCGAAGACGATTCGAGTCCCGCAACGGGGAGCCACTGAAGCGCTGGAAGCTGTCCGACATGGATCTCGAGGAGCATCGCCGCTATGTGGGGTACTCGATGGCGAAAGACACCACGTTCGAGTACACCGACATCAAGCAGGCGCCTTGGTACGTGGTCCCATCCGATGACAAGCGCACGGCCCGCCTCAACTGCATCAGCCACATACTGTCGCAGTTCGATTACGACAATGTGATGCCCGAACCCGTCGTGCTCCCCGAACGCGAGCATGTGGCCTACGTTCGGCCGCCGATGCAGGAGCAGACGTTCGTACCGCAGAGGTACTGAGCGCCGGGAGCCGCACCGGCTGAGTTCCTTTCCGGTCGGGACCTCGGCAGCATGGCTCGGCCTCGACGCAGTTTGGCATGATTAATATGGTGCACCTGATAATTCATATCAAGTCGCCTTGATATCGCCTTAGTATTCTGGATGGTGGGCGCCATGGACGTCTGGACGCTGTCACGGATCTTCCGCTGGATCCACATCGTCGCGGCAGGAGCGTGGCTCGGTGAGGTCGTCGTCGTGGTGTTCGTGCTGGTGCCGGTGGCTACCCGGGCCGCAGCCGAGCAGCGACGTGAGTTCATGGCAGCCGTGTTCCCCCGTGTCTTCCGCCTCGCCTCGGTGCTCTCGCTCACCGCGCTCACCGCGGGCGCCGGGCTCTATCTCACCACGAACAACTGGCATCTCGCCCTCGGCCGCCTGGTGTCGGGGCGATGGGGCTGGTCGATCCTCATCGGTGCCAGCCTCGGCCTGACCTTGACGCTCTTTCACTTCATCGCAGAGCGGCGACTCGAGCCGGCCGTCACCGGGATCGGAGAAGGGGGGATCACGGAAGAAACCGCGGTCAAGTACCTGCAGATCATTCCGCGCGTCGGCCTCGGCATCCTCCTGGTGATCTTCGCCGCGATGATGTATGCCGCTCGCGGTCTCTGAGCTCCATCCGAGCACCCGATAGCATCGGCCGACGATGGATCGCATCGACGTCGACGGCATTGGCATCGAGTACCGCTGGATCGGACCCCGGTCTGGTCCTGTGGTCGTGTTCCTCCATGAGGGTCTCGGTTGCGTCACAACCTGGAGAGACTTTCCTGATCGGGTGGCCGACGCATCCGGTCTGGGAGTGGTCGTGTATTCACGATGGGGCTACGGCGGATCCGACCCGCGCCCGTTGCCGTGGCCGGTGGACCACATGGAAGGGGAGGCCACGACGCGGCTCCCCGTCCTCCTCGATGCGCTCGACGTAGGGGAACGCATCCTGTGGGGCCACTCCGACGGGGGCACCGTGGCACTCGTCTACGCGGGAACTCAGGACGATCCACTGCTTCGCGGCGTCATCAGCGTCGCCGCCCACGTCTTTGCCGGAGAGCCGATCGGCATGGCATCGATCGAGGCGATCAGGGGTGAGCATGCGACGGGCGAACTCGACGAAAGACTCGCCCGGCACCATGCCGATCCCGACGGCGCCTTTCACGGGTGGGCGGACACCTGGGCCCACCTGGACACCTCGGGTTGGAGCGTCGAGTCGCACCTCGCCGGAGTTGCCGTGCCCACGCTGGTCGTCCAGGGCAGCGCGGACGAGTATGGGACGTTGCGTCAGGTCGATGCCATCTGCGCCGGCATCGGATCCGGGGCAACGCGGCGGGTGTTGGATGGGTGCGGCCACCGCCCCCACGTCGACGCACCCGACGAGATGCTCGCCGAGACCCTGGCGTTCCTGGGTGACATCGACGCCGCCGTGGTCCGATAGCGGGGGCCGCAACGCGGCGACTGAGGCGAGTCCGTGACCGGCGTTGTCCCATGTCCGGCAACGCTCGGCAGCGCGGACGCCCCCCTCTTTCGGAACAGAAGAGCCTTCAGTCGATGGGAATACTGGTGAGGTGCTCTGCCCACATGTGCCCGGGCGTCTCCTCCACCTTGCGGATCGTCTCGCGCATTGCATCGAGGACCGGCACCTCCTGCCGGTCGTACACCTCACCCTGGAGCAACTGGAGGACCTGCAACCGGTGTGTCTTCGAGCTGATGAAGTACGTGAAGAGGTGCATGAGCTTGTAGTAGAGCCGGATGAACTCGTACCAGACGCCAACGCCCGCCTTGAGTTTCTCCTGGTAGGGCATCAGCGCATCCCTCGAGAAATCTCCGGTCTCGAAGGCCGTGGTGATCGACTGGGCGGCGAATCTGCCGCTCTCGAGCGCTATCGACACGCCGGACGAGAAGATCGGGTCTACGAACCGGGCTGCGTCACCGACGAGCATCCAGTTGTTGCCCACGAACTCACTCATGGTGTAGCTGTATTCGGCCGCCGATTCGAAGTCACGGATCGGTTTGGCGGTCTGCATGTTCTCCGACAGATCGGGGCTCATGGCGACATGCTCGAAGAAGTAGTCGTCCACGCGCTGGCGCGACTGCTTGAACACTTCGCGCTCGGCTACGACGCCAATCGACGTGATCGTGTCGCTGATGGGAATCTGCCAGCACCAGCCCCGTTCAACCGGCAGAAAGTAGATGTGGATGTAGTCGGCGTTGGCGCCGTCTCCTCGGTCGACGCCTTCGAACCAGTTGTAGACGGCGAACTGATTGAAGATCGGGTCTCTGCTACGGAGGCCCCGCTGCTGCCCCAGGACGGTGTTCCTCCCGCTCGCATCCACAACCATCGTTGCCGGCAGCTCGACGTCTACCCCGTCGATCGAGACCCTCACGCCGATGGCTTGATCCGCGTCGTCGAAGAGCACACGCCGCACATCGACGCCTTGGATGACCTTCGAGCCGAGGCTGCGGGCATGCTGGAGCATGAGGTGGTCGAACTTCGCCCTGTCGACGTGGTACGTGTAGTCCTGGTCGACTCCCTCCTGGGGGAATTCGGCAAACTCGAGATCGAACTCGCCACGTTTCTTCGTTGGATGCCACGACGCGCCGTACTTACGCGTGAACCCCTCGTCCTCCATGGTGTCGAGAAAACCGATATCACTGAAGACGCGGGTCGTCGAGGTGACCAGCGACTCCCCGACGTGCGGGCGCGGATGCATTGCTCTTTCGATGATCGTGTTCGAGATGCCGGCCAGCGACAGATAGCTGCCAAGCGTTGCGCCCGCGGGCCCACCCCCGATGATGATGACGTCGGTCATGGACACCCCTCCCCCAATGCGAAGACTGATGCGTCATGTTATCGGCCACCGACGTCGGTGCGAGGGGGTATTTCCGAGTCTCGACGGTCTGTGCGCCTCCCCTCATGCGGCGTTGGAATGAGTGCCGGACCCTAAGGTGACGCTCATGCAGATCGTCATCACCGATGCCGCCCTCGATCTGGCCCGCAAGAAGGGTGGCCTCATCGCACTCGACTTCATCACTCCAGTCGGCTGAGGCAAGCCGGCCGAGGTGTCGGTCGACACCAACACCCGGGGTAAGAACCTCGACCCCTACCAGCGGGTGCGTCGTGACGATGTGGAGTTCCTCGTGCCGCGCAACCTGACTCGGTGGGCGGCCGACCTCACGGTCAACGCCAAGCGCACGATCTCCGGTACCCGCTTTGTCGTCGAGGCGGGACACGCCCACGGCCCCGGCTGACGACACGACTGAGCCCCGGTCGGGGCTCCTGTCAACTCCCAGGTCATAGGACCGCGCCGACGCCCCAGATGATCATCACGACGCCGCCGATCACCGAAATCGCCTCGCCCCGCTTCGAGACCTTCTCGGCAAGGACGAAGATGGCGAGCACGGCAACCCAGACCAGGTTCATGACGCCGAGAACGAAGAGCAGGATCATCAGCGCCCAGCAGCAGCGGAAGCACAGCGTCCCGTGATGGAGTCCCATCCCGAAGGCGCCGACCTTGCCATTTCGCCACGATGTCATGAGGAATCCCATCGGCGTGCGGCATGCACCGAGACTCCGCCTCTTCACCGGCGTGAACTGGAAGATCCCCGCCCCGACCAGGAGCACGCCCGCCAACCCGCTCTGCGTAGCTGCTCCCATGCCGTTGACGAGAGCCATGTTGTGAAGGACCCACTGCAGACCGGTGGCCGCCGCGGCGAAGGTCGCCCACACCGCGATGTAGCCGGCAATGAACAGGACAGTCGAGCCTCCTGATCCCTCAGCCGCCCCCCGCTCCATGCGGTCGTAGGAGAGCGCCATGGGAACAGCCGACGGCAACATCATGGCCGCCATCATCACCGACCACATCGTCGCCATCAGGGCAATCTGGGTAAGTGTCCATGCTGACGTCATCGGCATCGCCAGCACCGACGACATGTCGTCCATCCGCGTTGCCACCAACCCGAGGTACATCCACGAGGCTGCGGTGAATCCCACCAGACCGACCACGACCGCGCTCCGGGCGCGGTCGTGGGCGACGCTCGCTGTGTTGGTCACGCTGCGTATTCGAAGGGCGAGTAGAAGCCGTTCTTCTCAGTGAGCTCCCAACGCATCCCGTGATCGTCGTATGTGAAGTGCTCGGAACGGGACACCACTGCCGGGAATTCCGGCGCGATGGCCAGCGGGTGGCCGTCGACGGTGATCTCGCCCTCACCCTGCCCGACCGCAGCGGCGATGGCGACATCTGCGACGCCGGCGATCTTCATCGATGTCCGCTTGCCGGCCGTCTCGAACTCGATCGAGGCCGGCCCTGCGCCGAGCACCTCTCCGATGTGACCGGCCAAGCGCCCCGGGTGTCCACCCGCCTGCCCCGAGAAGATCGCCCCCAGCGCCTGTGCCTGGGCCTCGGACGCGCGGTCGTCGAGATACAGAGCAACCTGCCACTTCACCTCAGCCATATGGCCCGGTGACAAGACCGCCAGCGCCACGTTCAGTCCGTCCAGGCTCGTGCCGTCGAACTCGCCATCGTCGATGTGCCAACCAACGAGCGCGGTGCAATCATCCTCCGTGGGCGGGCTCAGGAATACGCAGGGGCATGCCGCCTCGCAATTGCACGCCTCGAAATACTGTCCCTTCAGGCTCCAGGCCACTGTCTTCCTCCTCGTTCGGCCTACTGCTCCACCGGTACAGTGGCGCAACGACGTCAAAGAGAGTTCAAAAAGCGGTCAATCCTCGATCCGGCGGCGAAGGGTCTACGTTGGTACGCGGTCGATGGCGTCGAGGCTGACGGCCACCAGTTCCGATGTCGACATGACCGAACCTCTGACGGTGAGCCGCGTGTAGTCGGCATCACCCAGCAGCTGCTTCAGCTCGTCCAGCACGTCGGGCCGGGGGTGGGTGAGTACAGAACCCGGATCCTCGAGAAGGGGACCAATGAGAATCGCCGCTTCCTCCGTGAGTCCCGCCTCGACCAGTGCGGCAACCAGATAACGCCAGGCGAGCCGAAGCTGCGTGTCGTCCCCGGCCCGGTGCCAGCGTTCGATCACCTCGGCCAGGCCCGCGAACCCCGCGCCCGGGTCACCGTGAGCGACCCTCGTAGAAGCAAGCTCCATCCGGGCGATTCCGCCGAACCAGTCGTTCCCCACCGAGTCGGCCATGAGCACCGCCTCCTCGAACATCGTCATCGCCTCTGTCGGTGCCCAGTGTTTCGCGGCGAGACCGTTGGCGTAGAAGGAAAACGCAAGCGTTGTGGGATTCCCAGTCTGCTGGGCGAGCGCCAGCGCCCGGGTGGCGGCCGCGGCCGCTTCCGATCGTCGCCCTAACACAGCGTTGACAACGGAAACGTAGAAGGTCGCCCATACCTCCCTCGTGATGTCACCGCGATCGGCGGCCTCAGCGGCCACTCGGGAGTAGTGCGTCAGGGCCTCCTTGGCGTCGCCCCGGTAGAGGGCAACATCGGCGACGACATCCTCGGGATGACCGGAGCGGGAGATCACCGTGCCGACGACGCCCTCGGCTGCGCCGGCATAGCGAAGGGCATCGTCGAGTCGGTCACCCACCCAGGCCCCCCGGGCAGCGCAGCCGCAAGTGGCCCGCCACCGAGATCGACCCGGTGTCGTCATCTTCCACACCCATTCGGCCCACCGGGTCAGCTCGTTGTGGGACCGCCAATAGGCCCAGTCCGGGATAGAGGCAACGATCCTGGAGGCAGGCTCGATGTCCCCGGTCTCCATCGCCCAGCCGATCGCACTGCGGAGATTGTCGTGAGCAGCGGATAGCTCGACAACGGCCTCACCCTCATCTCGGGTGAGCAATCGGGCGGCCTCGAACTCGGCCAACTCTGCGAAGTGCTGGGCATGCCGCATCCGCACCTCCGGCCCGTCGTCACCGAGGCGGTCGAGGGCGAACGTCCGAATCGTCTCGAGGATCCGGTAGCGGGTGCGTGCTCCCGACGTCTCGGCCATCACGAGCGATTGCTCGACCAGGATCGGCAGCCACTCCCGCACGTCCTCGTTGGACTCGGGATCGGGTGCACAGACCGCGAGAACGTCCTCGAACAGGAACCGGCCCGACATCACGCCGAGCCTGTCGAGCAATCGCCGGGGCTGTTCGGCAAGCAGTCCATAGGACCAGTCGACGGTTGCCGCGAGCGTCGCGTGCCGGGCATCCTCAGCCGATCCGCCCCCCGACATCTGCACACGGGATGCCAGCGTGGTGACGATCTCGGCGGGAGTCATCGTCCCCAGCCGGGACGCGGCGAGCTCCAGGGCGAGAGGAAGCCCGTCCAGATCCCGGCACAGTTGAACCACGTCGGCTCGATTCGACTCCGTCATCCGGAAGCTGTTAGGCGCCCGCCGCAGCAACAACTCCACCGCAGGCCACCGACGGAGCTCGCCGACGGGCATGTCGGCCCGATCCGGGAGCTCCAGGAACGGCGTGCGCCATTCGAGTTCCCCGTCGATGTGCAGCGGAGCCCTGCTGGTGGCGACGAGCGTGAGCTGTGAACAACTCCGGACCAGGGCCGCCAGCGATCGCGCCACGGTGGCGGCGAGGTGCTCGCAGTTGTCGACGATGAGGAGGGCCTCGCGGGGTCGCAGGTACTCGATGAGACCGGCCAAAGGCCCTGAGTCGGGATGTGGCTGGACGCGAGCGCTCGAGGCCAGCACCGCGTCGACCGCCGCCTCGTCGAACACGGTGGACAGGTCGGCGAAGAACACGGGTCGGTCCCCACGCTCCATGACCCGTCGACCGACCTCGATCGCCAACCGGGTCTTTCCGACGCCGCCTGGACCGGTGAGCGTGACCAGCCGGACCTCCTCGATCCGGGCGAGAAGGTCCTCGATCTCCGCGTTACGCCCCACGAGATCGGTGACAGGGGAGGGCAGCAGCCACTCGGGCTCCGGGCCGGCCCGCGATGCCTCGTGAAGCAGGATCTGCTCTTCGAGAGTTCGCAGCTCGGGCCCCGGCTCCACGCCGAGCTCCTGAGCCAGGCTGTTACGCACTCGCCGATAGACGGCGAGAGCGTCGGCCTGGCGGCCCGTCGCATACAGGGAGCGCATGAGGAGGCTGCAGAGCTGTTCGTCGAGGGGTGCGTCGGCTACGGCATGCTCGATGACCGGTATCACGTCAGCCGGTCGACCGGCAGCAATGGTTGCTTCGGCCCACGCCGCGGTGGCCCGCCGGCGCTCCGCTTCGAGTGCCACCGACTGCTCTTGCGCCCAGGGACGATCCACGTCTGCCAGAAACGGACCGCGCCACATTTCGAGAGCCGCCGCGAGCATGCGGCTCCGGTCCCGAGGGTCTTGCAGGCTTGCCGCCTCACCGACCGCCGTCCGAAAACCGTCGATGTCGGTCTCCATCGATATGGGATCGAGACGGTACGTCCTCTGCTCGCCGCGCAGATCGACGGCAGGCCCAAGCAGGCGGCGGATGTTCGAGACATAGGTCCGCAGCGAACGAATGGCCCCTCCGGGGGCGTCGTCTTCCCACACCGCCTCGACAAGAGAGGAGATTCCGACCGGCTCGCCGGCGTGCAGCACCAAGTAGCAGAGCAACGCTCGCTGCTTGGGACCGCCTGGATGAACAGCCTCGCCCTCGACGATGACCTCGAGCGGCCCGAGAAATCGAAGTGCGACGGCGCTCTGGGTCGGCATCTTCGAAATCTACCGTCGCAATCCGATCAGCCGGATTCCGAGTCGCGGTACCGTTCCAGTATGTCGACAGACGACCGCATCCTCGACGTCGCCTTCGCTGCGATCCGGGACGGGGTCACCTACTACCCCGATCTGCTCGAGCATTGTTTGGAACATTCGGATCTGAAGAAGCACGCCGAGGCTCTCGACGATGACCCCGACGAGTACCTCTTCTCTCTCCTCGAGGTCGATGAAAGAGTGCGGATCTCAGACGATCTCGAAGTGCTCCGGATGGATCTGCTCATGGACGGTGCGGTGTTCACCCATCGGCTGACGGATCCCGAGATCACCGGCGACCTCGTCGAATTCACACCCGATCTGGCGGCGATCGACCTCGATACCCAGGAGCTTGACGTCCCGGGCGGAACCGTGACCCTCGAGTTCGATTGGGGCGACGACCCGCACCTGTCGGAACATGGATCCTTCGTGGGTCCAAAAGGGTGGCTGGCCGAATTCACGCCTGGCGACGTCGTGGCCTTCCGCCGGGATGGGCCGAACCTCGTCGTCGAACCGATCACCGAGATGGGAGACGGGTTCGCCGAGATCAAGGCGATCGAGCATGCCTTCGAGGCGGAGATCGGCGATGCGGAGGGAGTGGGCACCGAACCATTCATCGTGCTGGAGCACGTCGTGATCGAGTATCCCGTCCTGTTCCGGCACCCTGTGCCCCCTGTGTCTGAACTGTTCGCGGCCGCGGGCCTCGAGGTCGACGGGGCATGGATGGGACGCGTCGGGGGAGAATGGAAGCCGCCTATGGTCGCCCGTCGCGAGCAACTTCGCGACCGGCTCCGCTCCACCTACGACCTTGAGGATTGCTGCGAGGAAGCGCTCGACGTCGTCATCGCCGCTTGGGATTACCACCTCCGCGACGGAGTCCCCGACATCCGAGTAGTGAACCGCGCCCTCGGACACGGAGCGGTGATCGACATCTTCTGCGAATGGGCGGACGACCTCGTCGGGCTCGACTCTCCGACGATCGGCGACCTCGCCACAACGCTTGCTTCGTCGGGCCGCGACGAGGTCGCACCGGCGTTGCTGCTGCGGGCCCGCCATCACGAGGCTGCGGGCTATACGGCCGCGGCCCTGTCGGATCTCGAGACCGCAGCCCGGGTCGACCCCGACTTCGGGCAGGCATTGGCCGAGCTCGCCTGGTACACATCCGACCAGGGCGATGCCCGGCGCACCGTATCCCTGCTCCGCCGGGCGGGCATCAGCGAGGAAGACCCGATGCTGGCGTTCCATGCACGGCTGACTGCCGAGACGCCTGCGGTGGGTCGCAACGAACCGTGCCCTTGCGGGTCGGGCCGCAAGTACAAGGTCTGTCATCTCGGCAGATTGCAGGTTGCGAGCGACCAGCGGGTGAGTTGGTTGATCTCAAAGCTGACCACGTTCGTCACCCGCCCCAGCCGAGCGGCGGGACTGTACGGGCTCGCTTCGAGCGCCATGCTGCCCGACTTCGAGATCGAGGACCTCGCCCGCATGGTTCGTGACGAGTTCATCGTCGAGCTGCGGATCTTCGAGGGCGGCGGGGTCTCTGAGTTCCTCGATGCGCGACACATGCTGCTACCCGACGACGAACGTGACGTGCTCGAACTGTGGGAGATGACCCACCTGAGACGGTGGGAGATGGTCTCGAGCGACGGCGAAGCCAACGTGACGATGCGAGACACCAAGACCGGCGAGACGCTCGAGGTCACGGACCGATCCATGGCACGAGCATTCGAGGCGGGAGAACAGTTCCTCGCCCGGTTCTTGCAGGGATGGGGAAGCACCTGGGCATCGGGCGTCGCCATCCGGGTCGACCTGCGACATCGCGAATCGCTGCTGGAGTTGCTCGACGGCCCCCTCGACGCCGACGTGATCGCCGGCTGGTATGGGAGCCTTCATGCCCCACCGTCGTTCGCCAACCGCGAGAGCGAGCCGCTTGTGTTGTGCGAGGCTCGACTGCGGCCGGTCGATGGTTGGGAAGAGCTGCGCGGTGTGCTCGATGAGGCTTACGAACCGGCAGAGGACGAGCCGGGCGTCTGGTTGGAGCTGTTCGACATTGGCCCTGAGGAGCGGATCATCCGGGCCAACCTGCGCCGGGACGGAGAGGAGTTGGTGGTCGACACCAACTCCGAGACACGGCTGGAGCGGGTACTCACACGGCTCTCCGCCATCGCCGAGATCGTTTCGCAGACTGCCCGACCGATGGCAAACCCGGCCGAGGTGGCGGCCGCCGCCGAAGAGCTTCCCCCCAGCGAGCCGCCCGAGCCGGTCGGCGCCGACGTGGTGGAGCAGGTCGTCGACATGATGGAACGACGTTGGCTCGACGAGAACGTCCCGGCGCTCGGCGGCATGACGCCCCGCCAGGCATCCGCCGACCCCACCCGCCGGGACGATCTCATCGCTCTGCTCCGCTCGCTCGATCGGATGCCCGCTGGCGATGCAATCACCATGCGACCCGACGCCCTCCGCCGTCACCTCGGCCTGGAAGACTGAAAAGGCATCGACAACGGCGAGCCGCGGAGGAGCCGCTCAGTCGGTTACAACGATCGAGGCTTTGACCTTCTCGACGACCTCATCCGGCAACTCGGTCACGCCATGCACCTCCGCGGCGTGCGCGGCAGCCCCCTGCAGATCGGCACCCATTCTCTTCCCGTGCCTGCTTCGGTCCGATGTCAGTACCTCGGCATATGGCAGGCCTACCGAGAGACAGATGGTGGGCAAAAGGATCGTGCACTCGACCTTGACACGGAACCTCAGGCGGGGCCGGTGTCGGGACCTGGCGAGCCACCTGATGCCACAATCGCCAGTCGGGGGAGATAGTGACGCCAGCCCATCTGTTGCATGGCTGATTCGTCATCTGGGACGGAGCGGTGCGTGAGAACAAGCAACGTCCCACCAGCATCGGGAGACAGGGCGATTTCGACCGTTGTGGATCCCGGTGGTATGCCGGGCTGGTCTATCCAGCCCCACGTGAACACCACACGCTCGTCTCGCACCAGTTCGACGAACTGGCCGCGTGCATTCATGCCGTTGCCCATGACCATCGAGAAGACGCCGCCTGGGCGAGCATCCAACTGGGCGTCGCTTCCTTGCCAGAGCTTCCACCTGTCCGATTCGGTGAGGTATCGATACACGGTTGACGGAGGGGCAGCGATCCTCTGCTCCACAACAATCTCGGTCAATGGCCTTCACCCTCTCCGAGTTCGATCTGTTCCGCCAGATTGCTGAGCGTCTTCGCCCACATCGTCTCCAGCACATCCTTGAACGGGCCCAATGCAATCTCGTCGGCTCGGTACAGGCGGCGGTTGCCGTCCTTTCGCACAGTCACAAAACTCGCCTCGCGGAGAACGGCCAGATGCTGCGAGACGGCACCGAACGTGACATCGAAATGTGAGGCGATCTCGGCAGCGGCAAGCTCACGATTCCATATGAGCGACAGTATTTGGCGCCGCCTCGGTTCCGCAAGTACCTTGAATGAGTCCATCCAACTATTTTAGTCTCAGTTGAAATATCTGAGAGGAACCTACTATAGTCCTGGCTAAAGTAGGTGATCGAGGAGGTGTCCATGGCCAGATACATCATGATCTACAAGGGCGAGGCGACCGACACGGCGGACATGACCGAAGAGCAAGCCGGCGAAGTCATGGCGAAGTGGGGAGCGTGGATGGGCAAGGTCGGGAACGCACTCGTTGATGTTGGGTCTCCGTTTGGAGAGGGCGTTTCCGTCATCGACGACGGTTCCACGGCCACCCCGGTGCCACTCTCGGGCTACTCGATTGTCGAGGCAGAAAACCTCAGCGCCGCACGGGAACTGTCCGATGGCCACCCCTACCTGGCCGAAGGATCCGGCAATTTCGCAATCGAGATCTTTGAGATGACGCCGGTACCGTTCGAAAGCTAGAGAGCAGACGGGGATCCGTCGGCCGCTGTCGTTCTGTGCGATCTGGATGGCTGCCGGGTGGCTTGAGGTCCCCTGAGGGTGGCGAGGAAGGCGTCCTCGCCGATCTCGAGCCTGAGCGCGTGGTACAGCAATGCGCCGCGTTGATAGGTCGCGGAGTCGAGCACGTGGTCGGCGAGTCGACCTGGTGGAGGGCCCGCGCCTCTGATGGGACCTCGAACCTCACCTTGCGATGGCCGACGCGTCCGGGCGGGAACCCCTGGTAATGCGGCATACTCGAACCCGGACCTCGAATCCTCTCGCGAAGACGGCACCCCCATCCACCCCGACCGATTCTCGAAGATATTCCAACAGCGACGGAGAGACGGAGAGAGGTAGGCCTTCCGCCGCTAACCCTGCACCAGCTCCGCCACACCCACGCAATTCTCGTCCTCAGCGCGGGAATCCATGCGAAAGCCGCCCGTCTGGGGCACTCGTCAGTCGCCACGACGCTCGACATCTACTCGCATGTCCAGCCAGCACTCGACTCTGAGGCGGCGGCCGCAATTGCGAACACCGTTCTGGAGTCTCGCGGTTGGACAGTCCATCGACATGTGACGCTGGTGGTGCCGTCGGAGTGAGCAAGGTTCGGTCCAATGACAACCCGACACCGGCGCAGCAGGCAGACCGCCCGGCCAGCTTGTGCGCCACCTGTCACACTCGCGAGTGTTGGACATATCGTCTGCTATTCTAGACGGTGTGTCTATCCAAGGAGCATCGATGAACCGCCATGGCAGACCGGATTCGGAACCCGCCGGCGTGGTTGCTGAGGGGTTGTGGAAGTCGTACGGCGAAACCGCAGCGGTTGGCGATCTCAGCTTCACGGCTCGACCGGGTGAGGTGATGGGTCTCCTCGGCCCCAATGGAGCGGGTAAGACCACCACGATCAAGATGCTGACGACGTTGCTGCCGATCGACGAGGGTCGCGCCTCGGTGGCGGGATTCGACGTCGCGGCGCAGCCCCATGAGGTGCGTCAGGTGATCGGGCTTGCCGGTCAGACAGCAACGGTCGACGAGAAGCTGACGGCACGCGAGAACCTGGAGTTGTTTGGTCGGCTCTACAAACTCCCGAAGAGCATCCGCCGGGACCGAGTCGGTTGGCTCATCGAACGGTTCGAGCTCGGCGAGTTCGCTAACCGGCCCGCAGCGACGTATTCCGGAGGCCAGCGTCGACGTCTCGATGTGGTGGCAAGCCTCATCGCGGCACCCCCGGTGCTGTTCCTGGACGAACCCACGACGGGACTCGACCCGCGTACCCGTTCTGAGCTGTGGAACGAGATCCGCCGCTTGGCCCGAGAGGGCACAACGGTGGTGCTCACGACGCAGTACCTCGAAGAGGCGGATCAGCTCTCCGACCGGATCGTCATCATCGACGAAGGCGTGGTGAAGGCGGCCGGCACGGCTGCGGAGTTGAAGGACGACCTGGAGCGAAACGTTCTCGAAGTCCGTCTCGAGTCGGCTTCGGATGTAGACCGCGTGGCGACCGTCCTGGCCGACGTCGCTCCGGACCTCTCCACCGATCCGGAGAGGTCACAGGTCCAGATCCCGATGCCCGACGGAGCGAGCCGGAGCATGGAAGTCCTACGCCGTCTCGACAACGCCCAGATCGGCATTGTCGACTTCCAGCTCAGGAGACCCACGCTGGATGACGTGTTCCTCGCCCTGACCACCACCGGAGCTGCGCAATGACCAACAAGCCCACCACGTCGACCGATCCCGCGCTGCTCACGGTGAGCCGTCAACCATCACTACGCGATCGGCCAAAACGCGATCGGCTTCGATGGGCCATACAGGACACCTCCACGATGGCCTGGCGCGACATCGTCCGAACTCAGCGCCAGCCCGAGATGCTCACCTTCGGCGTCACCATGGGTGTCTTCTTCCTGCTGCTCTTCTACTGGGTGTTCGGTGGCGCCATCGCAGCCGGCACCGGAGTCGACTATCTGCAATACCTCGTACCAGGCATCTTCATGATCACCGCCCTGACCGGCGCCCAACAAACCGGGACCGGCCTCGCCGTCGACCTCTCGGAGGGAGTCACCGACCGATTCCGGTCACTACCGATGAGCCAGATCGCAGTCATCGGCGGCCGCACCGTCGCCGACTCGATACGGAACGTCGCCGCGGTGGTGCTGGTCGCGGTCGTCGGCTACCTCCTCGGGTTCCGATTTGCTTCGGTCGGGGGTGCCATCGGGGCTATCGCGCTTGCGGTCGGACTCGGCTACGCGTTCTCCTGGGCGAACGGAGCCATCGCCGCCAAGGTCCGCAACGCCGAGATGGTCGGCATGCTCAGCATGTTCTGGCTCTTCCCCCTCATGCTGGCCAGCACGATCTTCACCCCTGCCGCCCAGATGCCCGGCTGGCTCCAAGGGTTCGCCAAGTGGCAACCGATCTCCGTCGTCGGAGGAGCCGCCCGCAAGCTCGCCAACGGCATCCCCGCAGGCGAAGACGTCCTCTGGTCCATCGCATGGATCGTCGCGATCCTGCTCATATCCGTGCCACTCGCTATCGCCGCCTACCGCAAGCCATGACCGAGCCAACCAACCACGGCCAGCCGCCGGGGAGCGTCGAAGAACGCATCACCGACGCCGCACTCAACCTGATCTCCGAACACGGCCTTGGCGGTGTCACCATGACCGAGGTCGCATCGACTGCAGGTGTCGCCCGCCAGACCCTCTACAGCCGCTACGCCGACGTCGACGCCATCGTCGTAGCGGCGCTCGACGGCCACAACCGAGCCAGTATCACCCAGCTACATGCTCTCATCGCCACAGGAAGTCGAGCCTCATCCAAGATCGACCTGCTCGTCCGTTACATCGTCGCCAACACCGCACACGGCCCCGGAGTCGACTCACTCCGCGCCGCGCTGTCGCCCCAAGCACGAGCAACCCTCGACGAACACGACCAGCAGGTCCGCCGAGTGATCGAGACGATCATCACAGACGGCATCACAACCGGCGACTTCAACACCGACATCAACCCAGCCGACGCGTCCCGCATCATCCAAGGGATGCTCGAAGCAGGAACGCGACTCGCCAACAGAACCGGCGACTCGGCAGCAGCCACCGCGACCACAACCACCATGATCCTCAACGCGCTCGACACCACAGCCACGTCGTAGACCCGCTCCTCCCGCAAGGGGTCTCTTGGCACGCCCGGAGGGACTCGAACCCCCAACCTTCTGATCCGTAGATCTCCAAGCGGCGTCCGTGGGTGTCCACAGCCGTCCACGCGGCCCGAAACGAAAGGCATTCAGTTCCACTGGCATCCACAGCCGTCCGCAGGAATCCATGGGGAATGGCTCCCAACTTGGCTCCCAAGGCCGGAGCCACCGTCCCAGTTCGTCCTCCCCGCTCATCCAGAGCGACCGCGGTACAACGGCATCGCGCCTCCTCGGGAACGCGAGCCGATAAGCGATGCGCTTCTGCGTGGTCGGTGTCTGCATGGTTGCGTTGTCTCGATATCGCGATATCATGAGGTCATGGCTAAGCAAACCACCGTCCGACTTCCCGAAGATCTCGCCGACGATGCCGAAGCCGTCGCCCGGGTCAAGGGCACCAGCGTCAACGCCCTGATCATCGACGCCCTCAAAGCCGAGATCGAACGGGTCCGCCAAGACGAGGACTTCACCAGCCGCGCCAAGCGGCTCCTCGAACGCGACCGAGAACTGTTGGAACGCCTCGCCCAGTGACCCGCTACGTCACGCTGGCCGAGTACTTCTGGCTGGCCGAACAAGTCACCGGCGTGGACGCCGACACCCTCGCCAAAGCATCCCGCTCCGATCTAGCTGACTCGGCGCTGCATGCTCCTCAGGCCGGATTCGGGGACGTCGAGTTCTACCCAGACGTCTACGACAAGGCCGCGGTATTGGTGTGTCGGCTGGCGTGGAATCATCCCCTCCCCGACGGGAACAAGCGGGCGGCATGGGCGGGGCTGGGCATGTTCGTCGACCTCAACGATGGCGCATGGGATCCCGACCCGCCCGACATCGACCAGGCCGAAGAAGCCATGTTGGCGATCGCTGCCGGAGAGGTCGACGAGTCCTGGACAGCCGCCTGGCTCAGAGAACGCATCCGGTTCGTCGACCAAGGCTGAGCGAAGGCCAGGCGAGCCGCGCGCCGGATGGCTCCCAATCGTCAGTAGGTCAACTAATCACGAACGAGCCGAATTCGTTGCGCCACAACGGATTCAGCAGCACGCCCGGAGGGACTCGAACCCCCAACCTTCTGATCCGTAGTCAGGTCACACTCGTGTCGGCCTGTGCCGCATCATGCCGTTTAGCGTCTCTGAGCTGGGGTTTCGTCACGAGACCGTGCCGCACGAGACCGTTCTGTGCCGCGTGGTTGTAGGGAGTCTGTGATCAGGATGTGGTCGGGAGGTCCAAACCCTGGCCGGCTATCGAGGTCACGCGCTGCCGAAACGCTCGCTGGTCATTGGCGACAACGAAAAGGGACGACTGGCGGACTACTACGGAACCCTCCGCCGTTCGAGCTGCGCCGCGTGCATGGACCGAAAGCTGGTGCAGCAGCGCTGGCCTCGACCGTGCTTCGCCGCAGGTGGTCACGCTCGCGTGATGCGGCGCCGCCGCTGGATGCTGTCGACGTCTTTGCTCTCGCGCATCTGGTCGTGGTCTTCTCCTTGCCGTTCGTACCAGTCGGCGTAGGCGTTCGAGCCCGGGTAGGCGGTGATGCCATGGAGCAGGATGCTGAGGGCGACGGTGAGCGTGACGATGGTGACCATGAGGTCGGTACCGGCGACGTCGGCTTCTTCGATGACGACGGCGGCGAAGATGAGCGAGGCGAGACCGCGCGGTCCGAACCACCCCATGTAGAGGATGGTCGGGAAGCGAAGACGGGTACCGATCATGGAGATCGCCACCGGCACCATGCGGACCAGCGTCAGGCCCAGCAGGGCGTAGAGCAGCATCTCCCAGGTGAATTCCCCGAAACGAGGTTGAAGGAGCAGTCCACCGAAGATCATGAACGCCACCATGGTCAGAACCTCGGCCAGGTCTTCAGCGAAGTCAGCGGTATCGGGATACGACGCCAAGAGGAGACGCCCAAAGGTGAGCCCGCCGACAAACGCCGCGATGAACCCGCTCCCACCGAGTTCGTCGGCGACGACGTAGACCAGAACCGGCACCGCCACGACCGCGATCTGTCGCCAGATGGGCAGCATCCAACCCCGCTCACTGCTGAGGACGATCAGGCGAGCAAACACCCACCCGATGGCGACACCGACTATCACCGCGATCCCGATCGCGGAGAGCAACAGGGAGACAAGATTGGCGCCTTGCTCAGCTTCGCCGATGGCGATGAAGAAGAGCAAGAAGGGCAGCGCGATCCCGTCGTTGAGTCCCGATTCGATATTGAGCGCCTCCCGGATACGGACCGGTACCCGCGTGTTGGATACCACCGGTTTTCCCAGCGCGGCGTCGGTGGGAGCGAGAACGGTGGCCACAATGGCAGCACCGACGAGGTCGAATTCGGGGAAGACTCCGGCGGCGACGATCGCTCCGGCCAGGATGATCAACGGCATCCCGACGACCAGGAGGCGGCTGGGAAGCTTGCCTTCCTCTAGCCATGACGTGATGTTGGTGGCCATGGCGTCGGTGAACAGCACCAGGGCAAGTGTCATCTCCAACGCCACCTGCGCCACCCCGGTGACATCACCCGTCGGTTCCGTGCCGAGCCCGAGCGCGACCGCCCCGATCCCGACCGCGGTGAAGAACAGCGGACCCGAGATGATGCTCTTAGTCAGACGTCCCGAGACGAGCGCATAGATCCCGATGGCTGCAGCGCCCACGCCGATGAGTGCGATGTCCAAGCTGCCGTCCTTTCCAGTCACGCTACCTGTCGGGAGAGACCGCCGACCCCAACCGCCAAACGTTGCCATATCCGATCAGGATCGCCGCCCTGCGGCCGGTTCCGTCCGCATTGGGAGCAGTCCAGGCTGAGCGACTCATTCGATCGGACCGGCGTTGACCGACGTGCTCAAGCGCTGCGAGACCACGGCGTAGGTCACGAACGCAATCGCGACGCCGAATACCGAGTGACTCATCAGCTAGAAGAATCATCCGATGTCCCCGCCGCCGGTTCTTCGGGCGGCGCGGATCGCGTCCGAAAGAGCTGCCCGGCCGCTCGGATGGTCGGCAGGATGTGGTCCTCCCCGATCGCAGCGATGACCCCGGCCTTCTCGGCGGTGATCAGGGCGTCGCCGTGGAGCCGTGCCAGCCAGAGCTCGACATCCGATGCCTGGAGTTCCTCGTGCAGCGAGATGACTTCTTCGGCGCCGGTGACGTCCATGTCGGCCATCTGCTCGCAGTCCACGACCAGGACGGAAGCGGGCGGGTCGGTCCGTGCCCAGAGAAGCTCGCGTGCCTGCTGAGAAAACGCAGCAGCGTTGGAGAAGATCAGCGACCCGGTCTGACGGAACACGACCATCGCGGGCAGCGTCTCCGCGTCCGGGTTGAATCCGAGCCCAACGAACTCGTAATGGCCCTCATCGTCCTCGACGCGTCCCAATTCAGTGCCCTCGGGGAAGCTCGCCCGGTAGATGAGCGCCAGCAGGGACAGGATAATCCCGATCATGATGCCTTGCAGGATGTCGATCAGGATCACACCCAAGAAGGCCGCAACGGCGAGCACAAAGTCGATCCGGCGGGTCTGCCACAGCGTCACAAACCCTGAGAAATCGATCAGCTTCCACACGGCATGGATGACAATGGCGCCAAGCACCGCCTCGGGAAGCGGCTCGAACAGCCATGTCAGCGCCACGATCGTGATCAGCACAAACACGGCCGTGAAGATGCTCGTCATCTGCGTCTTCTGCCCGGCCGAGACACCAGCCGCGGTCTTCGACAGGCTCCCGTCGACCACAAAACCGCCGCTCAGCCCGGCGCCGAGGTTGGCCGCGCCCAGGGCGATCATCTCCTGGTTGGCGTCGACCTGGTAGCCGAACTTCGAGGCATACGTCTTCGCGGCGGCATACGACTCGGCGAACGCCACCACGATCACCGCTAAAGCGCCGACCATGATGTCGCCCATCAGATCCCAACCCGGCCACTCCGGAAGTCCGAGATCCGGGAGCTCGGCAGGGATCTCCCCCACCACGTGGATGCCGGCCTCTTCCCACCCGAGGAGCGCCGAAGCGGCGATCGCCACCAGCATCACAACCAACGCTCCCGGCATTTTGGGTACGAACTCCTCGATCAGGAACAACGCGGCGAGGGCGGCCACTCCGATGGCGATCGTCGGCCAATCCCAATCGGTAAATTGATCGAGCATCGAACCGAGCTCTCGCACCACGTTGTCGCCCGCGGACTCGATACCGAGGATCTTGTCGAGCTGTCCTGTCGCGATCACGATCGCCAACCCCACCATGAACCCGCTCAGCACCGACGATGCCATGAAGTTGGCGATCCATCCCATCCGCGCCAAACCCAGCGCCACGAAGAACACCCCGGTGAAGATGGCCAGCCAGACCGTCAGAATGAGATACAGATCACCGTCGCTGCCGGCCAGCGGGGCCACCACCGACGCCGAGATGATCGCCACCGTCGAACTCGGGCCAACAAACAAATGCCGCGACGAACCGAAGATCGCATACCCGATCAATGCCAGCGGCGCCGTGATCAATCCCACCTCTGGCGGCACACCCGCAATCCCGGCATAGGCCATCGCCTCGGGAACCAGCAACGCCCACACCGTCAACGCGGCGAGGACATCGAACCGGAGCGAAACGGCCCAGTCGTACTTCGGCAACCAATCCACGATCGGCAGATACCGCTGGAAGGCCGTCTTCTCCTCAGGTGGCTTCAGCGCCATTCGACTCTCCCTCCGACGGCGTGACGTCGGTACCTACATGTGTCTCCGGTGTGGGCTCTCAGGAACCTGGAAGGACTCTGAGAGCCGATAGGTCAATCAGTGGGCTCCCATGTCGGCGAGTTGTTTCTTGAAGGCCTCGATCTCGGCGACCGAGATGACCGTCTTTTCGAGCCACTCCGGCAGGCCGGCCATCAGTGAAGGATCGGTCTTCACCCCGCCCATGAGCGCCGTGTACTCGTTGTCCGTCAATATGAAGTCCCACGGAACGACTTCGGTCATGCGGGTGACTATCTGGTCCGCGGTAATGTTGACGACGGTGAAGTCCTGGGCGAGCGTGAACGGGCCGTCATAACCGCTACGCACCCCATCCAGGATCGGCTGCGGCGTCCCCGGCGCCACCAGTGCATGGAATCCCATAGCGATCCCCGGCTTCGTCGCCTCGAACACCTTCGCCGCAGCCTCCGGAGACGTGTGTTTCGTCCAGGCGACGATCTTGGCCTGAATCTCAGTCCAGCCCATGTTCTCCACATAGGTCTCCGGAGGGTTGAAGATCTCATGGATCAACAGATCGACGTCCTGGGCGTTCTCCACCGTCAGCGTCGACGGTTCACAGTCCCCGGCATACACCACCGACAACCCGGCGTACTCCAGGCGATAGCCGACGGCGCCGAAGATCCCGTGCGGCACCGGGAAGGAGCGGATAACGACGCCACCGGCGTCGTAAACGACGTGCACCTCGTCTGCGGTAAAGCGGTGGGCCTGGATGTCGAAGCCCCGGGGGTCGAGGTTGCCGATCTTGGTGTGGTCGTGCCAGCGAGCGAACCGCTTGATGTTGTCCACCAATGCTTCGACGGTCTCGTCCTCGTCGGTGCCGTCAGGACCGTGGATGTGCATCGGTTCCAGACGTCCGTTCGATTGCCCAAAGTCGTAATAGACGGGCAAATCGGCGATGTGGTCCAAGTGGTAGTGGGTAATGAAGAACTTGCTCGCCTTCCAATACGGGACCCGCATGCTGTTGAACGCAAGATTCGTGCCCGCTCCCGCGTCGAAGATGAACACGTCGCCGTTGCCCAGCTCCACCATGAACCCGGCGCAGCCCTGCGCCCGCCGCGCCGGATAGCCCGTACCCAGAGCGACGACCCGGATCTCATCGTCTGCGAGTTCCTCACTCCCCGCCACATACCTGACCGGATACTCCTGCAGGTCCGCGGCCGGGTCCTTCACCACCACCCGGTCGGTCGTGAGAGGCTCACCGCTGTAGGCCTCGGGTAGCTGGATCGTCATCTGCTCTGCCTCCTCTCGTGGTCAGCTGAACTCCAATGGAGAACGTCGTTGTAGCAGCCGCTTCCGAACTGTGGGAGATGGCTAGTCGAGCAGCTTCGCTTTCTGTCCCTGGTACTCGTTTCATCGGAGCCTGCTCTCCTCCCCAGACAAATGTACTTACACGTGTCCTCGTGTACTTTCACATGTTTGAGTTGCATGTCAAAACGACCGAGAAAGGCCTGCAGCGGTAGGTGCCCGCCGACGCCAGAACGCGGGACAAGCAACGCGCCTAGAGCCAGGCCGAGGCCTCAGGTGGCAGCTCCAGATGATTCAGCAGACAACGCCGCAGAAGCTCCGTCAGCTGGGCAAGCTCCCGCTTCGTGAGAGGCGAGAAGAACTCACCCTGGATCTCCGCGACTTGCTGGTGAAACTTGCTCTCCAAGTCACGCCCCCGGTCGGTCGCCTCGACGACGACTTTGCGACCGTCCTCTGGGTGTGGTCTCCGGGTAACCAGGCCCGCACTCTCGAGTCGCTTGATGCTGTGGCTCGCGACCGGCCCAGATGTGAGAAGAAGCGAAGACTCCAACAGGTCACCTGGGGTCATCGGCCCTAGATGAACCAACCGGAGAAGCGGCGCGACGTCGCTGACGGTCAATCCGTACGGCTTGAATCGCTCCTGACCCTGTCGCTCCATTGCCCGCCCGGACGCGATCGTGAACCGTCCAGCGTCGTCAAAAGCCACGAGTTCTCACTTCTGGGAGGCGGAATACTTCTGAACCAGAAGGAAGTTACCATTGCTCCCTGGCGACTGGGCGCAGCGAGCCCGCCAGTCTTGATCAAAGCACCTCCATGCCCAGCGCAAGACGCCTGCGGCTACCCGACGCTGGTCGTTCCGCAAGAAAGAGATGAACCGGTCCGGGTTCATCTTGAACCGGTCGGTTCACAAGGGGTCTCTTGGCACGGCCGGAGGGACTCGAACCCCCAACCTTCTGATCCGTAGTTACACAGAACTCGTCACGTCTGGTGTCGTCCCGTCCATGTGGTGTTCCCTGGTACGGGTTTCTCGGAACCGTGGTGTCGTCCAGTTCAGCTAGTGCCGTCCAGTGGTCTGGAGTTGGGTTGCAGTTCGGTTGCAGTTCTCCGACAGTTCAGTACCGCGTGTGCGCCGGTATGGGCGGTCTCGAGAGGCCTTAGGTTCGGTCGTGGGGGCTGTAGTCGAGCGGCGCCCCGAAGGGTTGCGCACCCGTACCGGAAACTCGGCGTGACGAACCGCACCGCAGCCATCGCGCGCGCACGCCAGCTCGACCTGATCTGACCGAACCTCCGATCGTGGGGATGTTCGCGAATGCCACATTGTCGCCATCGATCCTCACGCCACCTTCGGCTATCGGTGAAGTGTGCACATGGCACTGACATCCGGTCCTGTGCGTCAATCACCCGGGTAACTCGCCGCAGCCGCGACCCTTCTGTGCAACCTGCGGAGTCTTCCGAACAGGAGGTGTGTGGTGTTCCGCGGCAAGGTCGTCGAACCAGAGTTCGCCCTTGGACCCTGCTCTAAATCGGCCGACGATTCCTCGACCGGTGATCGGTTGGCCGGCCGTCGGTCACGGCAGGGACTGATCGATGTGGCGAGCGAGCCGGGTCGCCATGGCCACGATGGTCAACGTCGGATTGGCGAAACCGGCAGTTGGAAAGACCGAGGCGCCCGCTACATAGAGATTCTCGCGCTGGAAGAGGCGTCCCTCTCGATCAACGACTCCATTCTCGGGGCTCACCGCCATTCGTGTGGTGCCAGCATGATGATGGGCGCTCAAGTCCGGGCGGCGGCCTTCTGCGCCCCGGAGCTGTCCGAGGCGGGCGGACCGAAGCGAATCGCCAATTATTGCCCGGAGTCGATCGAACTGTGCTTGTTCCTCTTGCGACCAGTTGAGCACGAGGCGAGGCAACCGATTCCCGAAACGATCCGTCCTGTCGGACAGCACGATCCGATTCGCCCGATGAGGCCGTTGCTCCACGTTGAGAATGACCTTGAAGTCGGCGAACATCGAGCCGTCCGCCGGTTTCGCGGACCAGCCGTAGCGGCTGGCGCCCACAGCGCGCGATCCGCGTATGGACCTCAGCAGTCGTCCCGGAAGGCTTCGATCGATCCGAGGTCGGGGATACAAGGTCATCGAGGCGTTGGGTAGCCGATAGCTGTCGAGCCCCTCGTCGGTGAGGGCAAGGCGCCCGCCGATCAGATGGCCGTCCTCGGATTCGTGCAGGTCGTAGAAGGATGCCGCGGCGATCAGGTCGGGGCTGTCGGGAGTCATCGAGAGCGAGAAGTCTCGAGCGTGTTCCATGAAGCCCCGGCCCAGCCACGGTGACTCCGATCCGAATCCGGCCAGGAGCAGCAACCGGGCGTTTTCGACTGCTCCGCACGCCAGGATCACCGCCTTGGGCCTGATCGTGAACGACCGGCCATCTTCGCCGACTGCGTTGACCCTCGTCGGGTGGCGCCTATCGCCACCCGTCGTCAGACCCACGACCGTAGTCTCCGGCACCAGCGTGATGACTCCGAGTTCGTGGAGCCGGCGGGGCAGCTCCTGGGTGAACCGAGTCGCGAGTCCGAACTGATACACACCGCTCGTCAACGCGGTACCAGTCAAGTCCAAGGGACGACGGTCGGCAGTTGCCCAGAAACTGGCTCCGTACTCGAAAGGCCCCAACCCACAGAGCGCCTGGGCCTCGAGGTAGTAGGGCTCGAGCTCGTCCCAATCGACCGGCCAGTCAGCCAGATCTCGCTCGCTGAGCGGAACATACCTCGCGCCGGTCTGGCCGTGCACCGGGACGTCCCAGATGTTCACGGTCCCGCCCACCTGACGGTGCCGAGATGGGAACAACCCAACGTACGGCTCGCCCTCGTGGTCACCATCGTTGAGGTCCTGAGCCGCCGCCGAGAAGGAGAGAGCGCCGCTCTCCAGCACCAAGACCGTGCGGCCCGCCTCACCAAGGGCCAGGGCTGCCGAGAAACCGGCAGGACCAGCCCCAACGATGCAGACGTCCGCATCAGGGAGGTTCGCGGTGCTCTCGTCCAATCGCATCATCCCCGGCCAGCCCTGGGATTGGGGAGCGCCAGGCTACTTTCTTTGGCGTGACGAACCGCGGGCCATCGATTCAGCTACGTCGCTGCTATCGGTTGCACAGTCCCCAATCCAACGCGAAACTGAACCTGGGGAAGGGGTGATGACATGTCTGCCAAAGTGGTGGTGCTCGGGATCGACGCGGCCAGTCCACTTCTGCTGAAGAAGTGGGCGGCCAACGGCAGGCTCCCAACCATCGGCGCCATGATGGATCGCGGCCTCTCCGGATCGGTGGAAGGGGTCAAGGGCTACTTCATCGGCAGCACCTGGCCGTCCTTCTACACAGGCCTGAATCCAGCTGGTCACGGGTTCCATCGCATCATCCAGCTGCGGGACCGCACGTATGATTTCTTTCGGCCAATGGACGATCCCAACGGCTTGGGAGGCGTCCCATTCTGGCGGTTGGCATCGCGGGCGGGGCGACGAGTGGCAGTGCTCGATGTGCCGCTCAGCAGGCCCGAGGCCAAGATCAACGGAATCCAGATCGTCGAATGGGGCGGTCACGACGCAGTGTTCGGGTTCGAGACGACGCCGGCCGAACTCGCATCAGACGTTCTGGCCATGGTCGGCCCGTACCCCATCCCGACGAATTGCGACCACCATCGGAAGACTCCAGATGAGTTCGAGGAGTTCATCTCCGGACTCGAGCTCGCCATCCAGAAGAAGACTCGACTGACGCTGGATTTGCTGGGCCGTGAACAGTGGGATCTCTTCATGCAAGTGTTCACGGAATCACACTGCGCAGGGCACCAGTGTTGGCACATACACGATCCTGATCACCCGTCCCACGATCCGCTGCTCCTCGACGCAGTCGGCGACCCGCTCGAAAGGACATACCGGGCGATCGACAAGGCGGTGGGCGACATTCTCGAGCAGGTTGGAGACGCTGTTGTCCTCCTGGTTTCTGCGCACGGCATGACGTACTTCCGAGGAGCTGGGTTCTTGCTGCCCGAGATCCTCTACCGCCTCGGAGTCACTGGCCGACCGGGAACGCCCACGGCCTCCGGGTTCGGTGGACAGCTGAGGACTGCCGTCCGGCCCATCTGGAACATGCTCCCCGCTCGCGTCAGGAGGGCCGTCCGTCGCTCGCGTGCAGGCTCTCTGGCGGACGGCCGGCTGCCTCGAGTGCAAGCCGATGTCGAGGGAAGCAAGTGCTTCCCCGTCGCCAACGGACAACCGGTAGGTGGGATTCGACTCAATCTGGCGGGACGCGAACCACAGGGGATCCTCCAGCGTGGCCCGGAGGCGGAAGCGTTCTGTGAAGAACTCATGCATGATCTGCGCGCCATCGTCGACGAGCGCACTGGGGAGCCACTCGTGGCCGACGTGTATCGGACACACACCCTGTATCAAGGTCCCCGCCTGGGAGCGCTCCCCGACCTCCTCGTCGAGTGGAACGATCGAATGCCGACGGGGACTCGAGCCCACGCCCACGGCCGAGGTGCGACCATTCGGGCGACCTCGGCGAAGATCGGAACCGTCGAAGGAACCAACTCGTACGTGCGGACTGGCGACCACATCCCAACCGGCTGGTTCGTGTTCCTGGGTGCGAATATTCCACCGGGCGAGATGAGCGAGCCGATCTCTGTGATGGACTTCCACCCTTCTCTGTGCCGCTTGTTGGGCCTTTCCGATCCGGACGTCGATGGGACCGCCATACCCGAGTTCGCCTCTCCGAGGTCTCGATGAGATCCATGATCCTTCCAACCTTGTTGTCGCAGATGGGTCGTTCCCGAATCACGCGACGTCTCCGCCGTACCGGCCCGCTCAGGCGCGCGGCGCAGGCCTGGCTGCGCCGTTCCGTTCTCACCGGGCTCGAAGCGCGACCGGACGACGTCACGGTGCTCATCGGCCTACGAAACAGATCCGATCACCGGCTCGTCAACGCCTTGCGAACGATCCGCGGTCAGACCTTCCCAGCCGAGTTGGTCCACCCGATGGTTGTGGACTACGGGAGCACTGCCCTCAACGCGCACCGTGCGGTCGACGTGTGTCGGCAGTACGGAGCTGAGTACGTGCCGGTCGAGGCCGAAGGCTCCTGGAGCCGTGCCAGGTGTCTGAACATCGGCATCCGCCTGGCGGCGACCAAGTTCCTCCTGACTTCAGACGTTGACATGGTGTTTTCACCCCGATACCTGGCCGACGCTGTCGAAGCCATCGGAGATTCACCGTTCTCTGTCATCTGCGCTCCGATGCGCGACTTGCCGGAGGAGTCGACCGAGGCGTTTCGGCGATCGGCGGAAACAGGTGACGCCCTCGAGTTGGAGTACTGGAAGGAGCGAAGTTCCCCCCGTTTCAATGGCAGATTCCACCCCAGTCTGGGCATGACCTACACGGCGTTCTATCAGTTAATCGGGGGCTACGACGAGTATTACGAGGTCTGGGGCGCTGAGGACGAAGATCTGATGAAACGACTGAGAGCCCTCGGCCTCTCCCCACAGCCACTCCGCTCGGAGAGCTTCTACCTCCACCAATGGCACCCCAAGTTCGAAGGCGTGGACGGCGGTGAGAATTCCCCCGCGATCAAACAGAACCACACCTATTTCCGGCAACAGCACACCATTCTCCGCAACGAGGACAATTGGGGCCGGCGCCACCTCGGCAACCAGGCCCCGGAAGGCTCCACGTGGCACGGAAGAACGAGCCAACCCAGCTGATCGCCAGGCCCCCACATTCGCTCACCGCTGACGAGATCGGCCGCTTAGTCGCCTGGGTGGGCGAGGAGCTCGGGGTTGATGTGCCACTGCACTTCACTGCGTTCCATCCCGACTACAAGATGCTGGACGTCCCCCCGACGCCATCCGACCGGGCACGATTGCCAGCACCACCTACGCGGCGACCGTCCGGGGAAACTCCGAAGCCGCCCTAACGAAGTGGCACCGAGGGCCACCGATGACGAGCTCTGCGGGCGGCTATCGACGCCGACCTCGCCGTGGGGCTCCGACCGATTGCTGTCGTCGGATCGGCGGGTACAGTCGGAACCGGTGCGATCGAGCCCCTTGCCTCGATCGCCGACGTGTGTGCCGAGTATGGACTTTGGTTCCACGTCGACGCCGCCTAAGGAGGTCCGGCGGCGCTTGCCGATCAGCTCCGGCGCCGACTGGTAGGCCTCAAATGCAGCCATGTCGTCTTCGAGTTTCTGCTCCAACAGCCAGGAATGGACCAGTCGGTAGATCGGCAGCTCGTCTGAGAAGAGATGAACAGCATCCTTGCGATCCAGAGCCTCATCGTGGCGGACCCGCGCCGACGCCATGGACAACTCCATAGCGGTTGCCGACCACGTGCGCTTGAAGGACCGTTGAAGCAAGAACGACCCCGTCTCGTCGAGTCCATGCGACCTCCACCAACCTTCGTGGTCAAGATCGCCGGCACGAACGAGGCACAGAACGGGAGTTAGGTCCGTTTGCCCAACCGTGATTGCCACCTCGTGTCTCCCTCATCCAATCAGCTCATCGATCCTAGGGCAGACATGTGGTGGCTAAGCGCCGGGCCCTTGTCGTGTCATGCAGCCCTGACGCGTCGAGCGGTCAGTTGCGCTCGACCAAGAAATCACCCAGAAATCGCGGCATGACTCCACAACAGTCGCAGACCGCCGCGCCGAGACCTTGCACTGCAAGGGGTTTCTTGGCACGCCCGGAGGGACTCGAACCCCCAACCTTCTGATCCGTAGTCAGACGCTCTATCCAAATTGAGCTACGGGCGCTTGGCTCCAATAAGGTAGTGCGCCGGCCCCCGAACAGAAACCCAAGGAGTCTGCTCCATGTCCGAACCCGTCCGGCAGCTCGCCGCCGACTACTGGGACTTCTACTCAGAGATGCTCCCGAACTCGGCACACATGCGCGGTGACTACCGATTCATCGACCGAGCTACCGACTACACCGAGGAGGGAACCGCTCGATACACCGCCAAGCTGCGCGACACGGCCCTTCGCGCCAGACAGTTGCAGATCGAAGGCGTCCAAGGCGACGACACGGTGACGCTCGAGTCACTGATCTTCCTCGCTGAATCCAAAGCGGCGCTTCTCGAAGTGTCGCAGCTCGACTTCGGTTTCGAGCCTGTCTTCGACACCGGGTTCAGCCCAGTCTTCGGCCCCCAGGCCATGCTCCCGGTGTACGCGCCCCGTTGGAGCATCGAGACCGCGGAGCACGCCGAGGCCATGATCGACAAGATGCACGCCATCGGCACCGGCTTCGACCAGATGGCCGAGCGACTCCGCTCCGGCCTCGCCCAGGGCCGAGTGTCCCCGCAGTTCGCAGTGGACAAGACCGTTCCGCAACTCGATGCCTGGCTGGCGCTGCCGATCGCCGAGGACCCCCTGCTCAATACCAAGGCACCCGCCGCGTTCGACGATGAGCAGACAGCCGAGTGGCGCCTTGTGATGGCGGCCGCCGTCACCGAGTCGGTGCGACCAGCCCTCGCCCGTTACCGGGATGCCATCCGCGACGAAGTCGGTCCCGTCGCCCGCTCCAACGACCAGCCCGGTGTGTGCTGGCTCCCCAACGGCGAGGTCATCTACGCCAGGGCGCTGCACCACTTCACCACCCTGTCGATGTCGGCCGAGGAGGTGCACGAGATCGGCCGTCAGCAGGTCGCCAAGCTCGATGACGAATACCGCTCCATCGCCGGAGCCGTGCTCGGTACGACCGAGCTCATTGAGATCTACGCCAGGCTCCGCGACGATCCTGCCCTCCACCACACCACGGCGGAGGGTGTCATCGCCGCTGCCGAGGCCGCCTTCGAGAAGGCCCGTGCCGCCATGCCGGACTGGTTCAGCGTGCTCCCGCGAGCCGACTGCGTCGTGTGCGACACCAAGAGGGGTGCCGTCGCCTACTACTTCCCCGCCGCGATCGACGGATCGCGGCCCGGCATGTTCTTCATGAACACCGACGATCCCGTTTCCTGGGCAACCTACGAAGTGGAGTCGACCTCGTTCCATGAGGGAATCCCAGGCCACCATCTCCAGATCGCCATCGCCCAGGAGCTCGGCGACGACGTGCCGGCGTTCAGGCGCCACACCTACATCGGCGCCTACTCGGAGGGGTGGGGGCTGTACACCGAGCGGCTGTCCGACGAGATGGGGATCTACGGCTCGGAACTCGACCGCATCGGGATGCTGTCCGCCGACTCGATGCGGGCATGTCGCCTCGTCGTCGACACCGGCCTGCATGCCATGGGATGGACCCGCCAACAAGCAATCGACTACATCGCCGAGAACTCACCGATGGCGATGCACACGATCGTCTCCGAGGTCGACCGCTATATCGGCGACCCCGGCCAGGCATGCTCGTACATGGTGGGTCGTTTGGAGATCCAGCGGATGCGGCGCGAGGCGGAGGCGACGATGGGCGAACGGTTCGACATCAAGGGCTTCCACGACGCGGTGCTGACGGTGGGTGAGGTCCCGCTCGAATGCCTCGATCGGGTCGTGCGGGACTGGGCCTCTACAGCGTGAGTGACATTGGCAGGTTGGCGGAGCGCTTCTGGACCTTCGAGCTGAGGCGACGTCCGACGGAAGCCCTGCTGATCGGCATCCACGACTTCGACGGCGAGATCGAGGACCTCAGCCGCCGGGCCGAAGACGATTCCGTCGCCGAACTCACCGCGATCGCCGGTCAAGCCGAGGCCGTCGACCCCGCGACTCTGAACGACGACGAACGGACCAGCCGTGCCGTACTCATCGAAGAGGCGAAGAGCCGAGCCGCCGACCTCGCCAATCGCGTTGCCGAGATCGACGTGTCGGGGTTCCGCGGACCACACCTCGCCTATCTCAACTCGGCGACGCTGCTCCCACTGACCGAACCGGCCCACGCCGAGTCATTGGTCGCCAAGTGGTCTCGGATCGCCGGGGTCCTCGACCAAGCGGCACACCGGCTCCGCCAGGGCATGGCAAAGGGCCGCACACCCACCGAGCATGCTTGCCGCGTCGTCGACCGCCAGATCACCGAGTACTTGGCGCTCCCCATCGACCAGGACCCCTTCGTCGTGGGCCCGCCGCGACCCCCCGCATTCTCCGATACCGAAGACCATGATTTTCGCGACCGGCTCGCCACCGTCGTACGCGACTCGATCCGTCCCGGCTACGAACGGTACCGGGCGGTCATCGAACAGGAAGTCCTGCCCAAGGCGCGGCCGGACGATCGCCCGGGCCTCTGCTGGCTTCCCGATGGCAAGGCGACGTACGCAGCTGCCCTGCGCATCCACACCACCGTGGAAACCACACCCCACGACGTGCATCAGACCGGTCGCGACGAGATTGCGCATCTCGAGAACGAGTACCGCGCTTTCGACGATTCGAACGACGTTGCCGCGATCTACGAGCGGCTGCGCAGCGATCCCAGCCTTCGGTTCGAGACTCCCGACGAGATCGTCGCCGCAGCCGAAGCCGCACTCGCGCGAGCGGAGGCAGCTGTTCCCCGGTGGTTCGGCCTCCGCCACCAGGCATCGTGCGAAGTCCGCGTGATGCCGGCAGTGGGTGCTGCGGACTCCACCATCGCCTACTACAACCTCCCA
>Ga0255055_10000110_pt1 | contig 59040 bp, 50 predicted proteins | sample JV7_2_27_MG_FD_188633 | JGI IMG/M metagenome (GOLD analysis project Ga0255055, IMG submission 188633) | Seawater microbial communities from Jervis Inlet, British Columbia, Canada - JV7_2_27 | ecosystem: Environmental > Aquatic > Marine > Inlet | place: Canada: British Columbia | collected... | reverse complement strand
TAGCTGCCGGGCACGCACCGCAGTGCACAAGGGGCGCCCCACCAACGGGCGCCCTTCGTGTTCTCATGAGGCCCGCTGTCGCTCAGCGCCTGCGCAGCTCCTCGTCCGCAGCCGCCCAAAGATCGGCGACAATGCGCCTATGTCGTCTCGCCAAGTCATCCTGCCCCTCCGCCTCGTAGACGGCGGCGAGACGCTGATGCCCGAAGGTGAACGTGATGCCGTGGCGGAACCGATCCAGCCAGTCTATGCGAGGCGGGTCCACGACTAGCTCGTAGTAGAATGCGGCTGAGTCGGGGTGCCCCAGGCGCTGGTACGCTGTTGCGACCAGCCATCGCTCGGCGAGCGTGCCCGGGATGCCGGTACGCTGTCCGCTGGCGGCCCGCTGCGCCAATAGCTCGACTACGCGGCTCCACTCGCCCGAGATGGCGTGGCTCGCCGCCTGGGCGAAACCCGGATTCACCTCTTCGGCCTCAATCCAGGATAGATCGGATACTTGGCCAACCGCGCTGCCGCTGGCCAGCGCCAGCAGCCAGCGCGCGCGCAGGAGCATCCCCGCGTCGTCCGGGAACCCTGCGGAAAGGGCCCGGTCATGCGACACGTCCAGGACGGAATCGGCCACCGTGACAGCACCGCGCGCAGCAAGGGCGGACGACAGCCACAGTCCGACCGGCAGCGCCTCGTAGCCCGGCGTGGCGGGATCCTCGTAGCGGGCCTGCGCCAGGGCCTCGGCGCGCGCCCAGCCCTGGTGGGCGAGTGCCAGCTCGATCTCTCCATCACGGCGTGTCACCCCCTCCAGCATGCGCCAAACCGAGTCGGCCTCGGTCACTCGCCGCAGATTGAGCAGCGTACCGAAGATGTTTCCGAGGATCAGCTGAGACGCGCCGAACGGGCTGAGCTCGGCGGCCGTGCGAAACTCGTCGAGTGCTTCCTCCCAGCGCCCGAGCATGAACAGGACATTGCCGAGCCCGGTATGTGCGAGAGGAATGTTGGGATTGACTGTGAGCAGCTGCTCGTAGGTCCCGAGCGCGCCTTCAGCGTCACCGTCGATCACGAACGCTGTGAGAGCTTCCAGCCCGAGGCGTTCCTGGTCTGTCAGGCGGTCGGGTCGGCTGCGGGCCTCCTCGAATGCGGCGTCCGCCGAGTCGGATTGTCCCACGTTGTAGAACGTGTATCCGATCAGCCGGTAGGCCGCCGCGAAGTCGGGATCGAGCTCCAGAGCTTCCTGCGCGAGCTGCCGTGCGGCGGTCCAATTGTCGGCTGCATTGAGCTCTAGGGCCTGGACGAACTTCCGGTACGCCTCGAGTGATGGTGTCATGACCTCGACGAGTGGCCGGTCCGCGCGAATTTGACTCGCCTGCTCGCCCAGACCTGCGCGCAGCGCGCGGGCGAGGCTGTCGGTCACCGGTATGAGCCGGTCGTCGCCGCCCGCGAGTCCGTTTGCCGCGGCGAGGATGGCCCCGTCATTGGGATCCATCACGCGGAGCAGCACGGAGTACGTGCTCCCGGCACGGTCGATCTGGCCTGTCACGACGGCGCCGATGGACCCGCGTATCGCGAGCTCGCGCGCGACGTCGACCGTCAATGTTGTTGTTGCTGGGCGGCTGGTGAGCTCGAGCCCGCGCCGCACCTGGTCACTGGGCAGCGTCGTGACGACCCGCGACTGATCGAGGACCGTGCCCACGAGGCTGCGGCCCATCTTCAGGTGCGAAGGCGCGGCCGATCCACCGAACTCCGCGACGATGACCCACTCGCGCTCCCCGGTGGGGCTTGCCTCCGGTGTCGCTTCGCGCCGGAGGAAGACCGTCGCGAGCAGGGCCCCGATCACGACCGCGCCGGCAACGACTGCCCAAACGCCCCAGGGCCGTTTGGCCTTGCGTACAGGGGCCTGGCCGCTCAGTCGGCTGGGTCGATCGCCAACGAGCTCCTCCAGGAATTGCCCGGCGGTAGCCGGACGGTCGGCGGGCGTCTTGGAGAGCGCTTCCTGGAGGGCGTAGACGATCTCGTCGGGCACGCCCGGCCGCACGTGCGACACTACAGGCGGCTCTGCCGCGAGATGCTGACTTACGAGGCTGGAGACGGACGGCCCGGTGAACGGTGGCTGACCCGCCAGCGCCTCGAAGAGCACACACGCCAGGCTGTAGATGTCCGTGCGCCCATCCAGCTCGCGCTCCCCGCCGGCCTGCTCGGGACTCATGTAGGCGGGTGTGCCCACCGCGAGTCCTGTCTCGGTGAGGGTTTTCCCGCCGGCCTCACTCACCGCGCGGGCGATGCCGAAATCCGCGACCATTGCGTGGCCGGCCCCGAACAGGATGTTCTCGGGCTTTATGTCGCGGTGGATGACGCCGACGGAGTGTGCGTATCCCAGAGCGTCGGCGACCTCACGCGCGATCTGGAGCACGTCCTCGATGGACAGCTGTTTCTCTCGCTTCAAACGGTCGCGGAGAGTCTCGCCCTCCACGTACGGCATGACGTAGTAGAACAGGCCGTCCGCCTCGCCGCAGTCGTGCAGCGACAGGATGTTGGGGTGGGTGAGCTTGGCCGCGATCTCGATCTCGCGCACGAACCGCTCGGCGCCGAGCGAGGCACCCAACTCGGGGCGGAGGACCTTCAGCGCGACGGGGCGGTCGAGCTTGAGATCGCGCGCCAGGTAGACCGTCGCCATGCCACCGTGCCCCAGCTCGCGCTCGATGGTGTACCGGTCTGCCAACGCCGCCTTGAGCCTCTCCAGCACATCTACCACGCCTGCCGCCTCACGGCCGGGGTGCCTCTAGACTAGGGCAAGACGGGCCATGCCGCCAGAGAGTGCGACGGCGCCCCGGAATCTTCAGCAGCAAGCTGAAGAACGGCCCCGATCAGCTGCCGCCGCCGGCGGCCTCCCGCAGCAGCTTGCGCGCGATCACCAGGCGCTGCACCTGGTTGGTGCCCTCGTAGATCTGCGTGATCTTGGCGTCGCGCATGTACTTCTCGATCGGGAAGTCCTTGCAGTAGCCGTAGCCGCCGAACAGCTGCACGCAGTCGGTGGTCACCTTCATGGAGACGTCGGTGGCCATCAGCTTACACATCGCCGAGATCTTGGTGATGTTCTTGTGCCCCGAGTCGATGGTGCGGGCGGCCGCGTGCACGAGTTGGCGCGCCGCCTCGATCTGCGTGGCCATGTCGGCCAGCATCCACTGGATGCCCTGGAACGAGTTCACCGACTGGCCGAACTGCTGCCGCTCCCCCGTATACTGCATGGCCAGGTCGAGAGCGCCCTGAGCCAGCCCCACCGCCTGTGCGGCGACGCCGGGGCGCGCCCGGTCCAGCGTGATCATTGCTTGCTTGAAACCCTGACCTTCACGCCCGCCCAGCAGGTTCGCTTCGGGAACCCTGCAGTTGTCCAGGTGGATCTCTACCACCGGGACGCAGCGGATGCCCATCTTGTCCTCGTGCTTGCCGATCTTGTAGCCGGGAGTGCCTTCCTCGACCACGAACGCCGAGACGCCGCGGGCGCCCCGCTCGGGATTGGTGACGGCGAAGATCGTGTTGTACGACGCGACCGACCCGCCTGTGTTCCACTTCTTCTCGCCGTTGAGGACGTAGGAGTCGCCGTCCTTCTCTGCGCGGGTGACCATGGAGCCGGCGTCCGATCCGGCCATCTTCTCCGAGAGCCCGAACGCGATGAGCTTCTCTCCCGCCGCGATGCCGGGGAGCCAGCGCTCCTTCTGCTCGTCGCTGCCACTTATGATGATCGGGAACGATCCCAGGGCGTTGACGGCGAAACCCACACCCATGCCGCCGCAGGCCCGTGAGAACTCCTCGACCACCAGGCACAGGTCCAGCACGCCGCCGCCGCTGCCGCCGTACTCCTTCGGGATCCAGACCCCGGAGAGCCCGGCGTCCTTGATAGCCTTCTGGACCTCCCAGGGGTATTCCTGCGCGACGTCGTACTTGGCTGCGACCGGCCGCATCACGTTCTCGGCCAGCTCCCGCGCGCGGTTCCTGAGGTCTACCTGCTCCTTTGTGTACAGCTCTTCGATCATGGTGCCACCCGTCTTCCCGATGTTGGTGTCCTTGGGGGGAATTCCCGCGGTCGAAAAGTACTACGAGGTCACCGCGCGGTCACCCGCCGGGGCGGCGGCTGTATCTTCAGGGTGTGAGACTCCTCTTCTGGCTCGCCCGTCCGCGGCAGTTGGCGGCGCGCCTCCGGTACTGGCTGTGGGAGAGGGCGCACCCCGGGGCGCCGTGGTTCTGCCCCGGCGCCGTCGCGTTTCTGGAGGAGTATCTGGACGGGTCCATGAGAGCGCTCGAGTTCGGCAGCGGGCGCAGCACGGCGTGGCTGGCGCAAAGGGTGGGAAGGCTCACCAGCGTGGAGCATCAGGTCGGCTGGTACGGGGAGGTAAGCGTGCAACTCGACGCGAAGGGCGTCGCCGACACCGATCTCAGGCTGGTGCCGCTCGACCACCCGGAGTCCGATCCGGAGTGGGAGGCGTATGATCCCGTGCCCCGTTACGTGCGGGTGCTGGATGAGTTCGAGGACGGGAGCCTGGATCTGATAGTGGTGGACGGCCACTACCGCACCAACTGTGCGCGCGCGGGCCTGCCAAAACTGAAGCCGGGAGGGTTACTCCTGGTGGATGACTCGCAGTGGTGGGAGGCGAGTCGGGACGTGGGTGTGCCGGACGACTGGCCGGTCGCTAGTCACTCCACGAACGGGCTCAAGACCACCACGATTTGGCGCAAGCCCGGCTAGGGCACTCCCTGGACGACGGTGAAGCGGCCGATGGACTCCTGTCCGCTGGCCGTCTCCACGTGATAGAAGTAGACCCCACTGGCCACGATGAACCCGTTCCGGCTACGGAGGTCCCACGAGGCCTCGCCACTGCCCGTCGGGTCGTTGTGCTCGATCAGCGTCACCAGAATACCGCTCAGCGAGTAGATCCGGATGATGGCCTGGTGGGGGAGGTTCACGAACTTGAGGACCTTGGTGGCGGTCCCGGCTTCCCACGCGTTGCCGAGGTAATACGGATCGGGCACGGTGTGCACGCTGGCAAGATCGCCTACGGTGTCTGCCCGCACCCCTGCCTGCTGGGTCACAGTGATCTTATAGCTCAGGCCGGGCACGATGGAGGGGCGCAGGTTGTTTGGGTAAAACGTGTAGTTGCTGCACTGGGTCATCGCCGGACCGAGCGCCGGCGAGCAGTCGGCGTCGAACCTCCCGGCGATCGCCCTCAGGTGCCACTGCGTGCCGGCTGCCGGCAGAGCATCCAGGCCGAAGAAGAAGTATTCGCCGTTGATCACCAACACGGTGCCGTTACCATTGGACACGCCGTCGGGCCGGTTGACATCGAGTGCGCTGATCTCGGCGGTTGAGCTCAGCGTCACGCAGTAGTCGGGAATCCCATACCAGTCGGTGCAGGTGGGCTCGGTCATGTAGAGGTGCTGGTAACTGATCACATCGTATGCCGGCGTCCCCACTCCGTCCCACACCGCGGCGTCGAACGTGGCCTGGTCCATTCCGGTCGCCGTCACCCCACTCAGCGTGAAGAACCCGTAGCCCGACCCCCCCGCGTCGTTGAAAGGCAGATCGACGTGGTGGGTCTGGTCGCGCACCGTAATGCTGCCTCCCGCATCCCACGTAACCGTGAAGTCCGCCGGGTACCAGGCTGTCATGCCGCTTGCCGCAACCGCGCGAAACGCAACGTCCATGTCGCTCGTTGAGGAGCGATATGCGGAAGGCGCCCATATCCAGTTCACTCCGCTGAGAGCGCCGGCGTTTCGGCTCGCATGTGCCGATGCCCAGATCGTGGGGTCGGCTGGTGCGGTTCCGCCCTCATCGAACCAGCGCGAGTGGCCCAGATAGCGCGAGCCATTGAAGCCCGCGACGCCGTAACGACCTGAGGCCGTGGCCACCGCCGGGGACGAATGCGCCATGGCGGTCGTCGTCCACGTGAACTCGATCCCCATCCGGATGTCCTGCTCGAGCTCGATCCCTAGGACTTCCATGGCAGTGGAGTCGAACGGGACGAGCTCCTCGGAGATCGTGCCCATATGCGGAACCTGCGAATTGAACGTTGGCTCCGTGACCGCGATCGCCCTCTGTACTGTCGTGCCGCCCGCCGACATCGTCACGAACAGTCGAGGGGCCGTCCCGAACCCGCCCGCCCATCCGCGATCCACGGAGTCGGTCCGCACCGTTATGTCACCCGCCGGCAGTGCCTCCACGAACGGTGACGGAAACGAAAGTGTCCCGGTATTAACGGGTGGGACCGGGCCGTCGAACGTCCCGTCATCCGGGTCGATCCGGGGCCAACGATCTGCCCCTCCGTACACCTCTACGTTCAATGGGACGCCGTCGTCGCCGGTGACGCTCTTCGCCAGGATCGGCTCGACCACCGTTGTGGCTGGGGACCGCGGCACGATGGACTTCGTGACACGCCCCGACTCGAGCGAGCTGGGGCCGGACAGGATCGAGTTGACGTCGAACGCCGTAACGGCGTAGTGGTAGACGAAGCCGTTTCGCACTCCCTGGTCCACGAATACGAATGGGACACCGTTGTTCCAGAGCTGGGGGAAGCCGCTCGCGCCGCCGCCCACGGCCGTATCGGCAATGATGGGAGTTGTGACGCCGGGGCTGAACTCGATGCGCCATCCAGGCCGGACTTGCACGATCCACCCGGCAATCGTCTGCGTATGGCTCTCCCCTCCCGCGAAGTCCACGGGGCAGCCGGTCACGATTCCCAACTCGGGAGCGCACTCGGCCCCGTGATCGACTGCGCCGGTGTGGTCCACGAACTGGGTGCCGCTGTAGTCGAGCTGCGCCACGAGCTCCAGCGCGTCGGGAGACCGGCCCCGGTAGATGCGGTAACCCTCCACGTCGAACTGCCTGAAGTTCGGGTCGTACAGCGGTGTGGTAGGGTCAGACGCGATCTGGAAGAACGGGTCACCGGTCTGCTCCGATGGGGAGCGCTCCCACACGACGGTGACCCTGTTGTCGCCTGCTACCGGGAAGAAGTTCACCGGCTCGGGCGGCTGCGGGGTCAGGAACCCATTGTCGAAGAACGCCTGCGCGATCTGGGCCTTGTGCAGGAACGAGCGGGGAACGGTCTGGATCTCGAACCCCTCGATGCTGCCATCGCCGTCCAGGTCGGCTTCGCTCACCCAACCGGCAACGCTGTCTATGGCCCTTATGCAGGGCGCGGGAGCACCGCCAAGATCCGAGCAAGTGTTGTTGAGGATCGAGTCGCCGGGGAACGGAATCAGCGGCTTGAGGTCGCCGCCGATTCCGCCTGACGCGATGAGGGCGTCCGCCACGGGCGCCGCGTGCACGTAGGCCATGACGAACGTCGTGAACTCGCCGGGTCCGAGAGCAAATGGGCCCGTGGACTGCTGGAACCGCGTGTCATGCTGTTCGTCGTATAACCAGCAGAGCTGGCGCTCCTTGGGATTCGGGAATGTGCAGTTGTTGTCTCCTGCCGCCGGTGTGACGTTGCCGGAGATGTAGCGCCACAGCTGTTGCACGCCGACCGGTTCTGGGAACCCAGCCGAAGAGCCGGAGAAGTTCGTGAAGATCGCGAGCGGTGCCTGGCTGGGCGTCCCGAGGAACTTGGAGCCCACGATGCCCGGGTTCGGCATGAATGGCGGGCCGAAGATCTCGGGCGGGTATCGCCAGGTCTGTTCCACGAAGTCGGCCTTGTATGCCATCGACGTCTGGAACGGTAGACTGGCCGTGCTGTAGTTGGAGCCCGCGTCCCCGATATCCGCATCCATCCAGACGGCTGCATAAGCCTCCTCGAGTCTGTACCCAGCCGCGGGCAGCTCTACACCCAGCTCGGTAATGACCTCGTCGTGGAACCGCTGGCCTATGGCGGCGATCCCGTCACGGATCGCGGGATCGAGGTGCTGGTACACGGTGGGGTCGGAGGCGGTGATGTTGTACAGCGTGTACACGAGGTAGACGATGTCCTCGTTGCCCGAGGGCCCGTTGAACGCCATCGCCCTCAGCTCGACGAGCACTCCCAGCGGGTGCTCCCTGCCGCCGCTGATCGAAGCGTCGCCATCCCAGATGCGGACCCACGCGTCCTGGTCGGAGACCACGCTGCGCCCGAGCAGGAGATCGTGGTACACTGACGTGTCGGGCAGTCCCGCGGCGGGAGGCATCCGTCGGACCACCGCTTCGCTCGGCCACTCGGCCAAATCGAAGGGATTCTGTGAGTCCACGAACCCCATCAGCGGGGATCCGGCACCCTGGCCGCCACGGCCGTCCACCAGGTACACTCCGGTGGTGTCTCCGGCCCACTCGAACCCGGCGTCCGCGGGAATGAGTGCCGCTATCTGCAGGCCGGAGTTGAAGATGTACGTGTCTGGGGTCGGCCGTGGCCAACGCGCGCCCGACAACCCCGAGTAGTCATAGCACACCCTGCCGAGCGCCTGCAAGCCGCAGTGCACGCGGTTAGCGTTCAGCCACGCATAGATGCCGGCCCGCAGGTCGAAACCACGCTGGGATCTGACCTTGGGCTGCTGGGCCTGCGCGTGGGAGTAGCTGCCAGCCGTCACGGCCAACAGTGCCAGGAGTGCGGCGACGCGCGCGAGCGTCATAGCAAGCCGCCGTGTGCTCACAAGAGCTGCACGGCCGCGACGCTCGGTGCTGAAGCGGAACCATTTCACCGCCATTTCCCTCCTCACACGCGCACGTTACAATCGTATGGTATCACGTCGAGAGAAGCCACCGACAATGCCGACAACGCCAGTCGTGCTTGTGGCCGCGATTCGCCGGTCGAGTGCCCGGGTCGGGATGCTGGTTTGCATCCTGCTCTCGGTGCTCGCCGCCTGCGAGCTGGGCGAGGACACTCGCTACTGCCTCAACCGACCCGTGCTCAGCGACTTCGAGATCTTCCCGAACAGAGTCTACGCCGGCTTTCGAGCCGACACGGTCAGGTTCAGCGTCGAGGCGAGCGACGTCATCGGTGTGGGTGTGACGGTTGAGAGTCCGGCCGGGCTACAGGAATCGTGCTATGCGGACACGCTGCTCGTGGGGATGTGGCGCTGCGACGTAGTGCTGCCGGAGTCCCCGGAGTATGGTGCCTGGTCGGTGAATCAGGTCTTCCTGAACGACTCGGGAGTTGCGGAGTTCTGCACCGGGACCGTCGTTACGGGAACCCAGCTCGAGAACGCGGGTTATCCGACGGCCTTCGTCGTGCGCTACTAGCCCACCGACCGGGATCCCGCCTCACCCCACCTCCACCACCGGATCTCCCAACACCTCCATGCGCGGCGCGACCCCCAGCCCGGGTTCGCTCGAAGCAGCAAGGCGACCACCTGAGCGCTGCGGCGCTCCCTCCGCGGTGCTTACCGTGACATAGCTGTTGAAGTCGGTCGCGGTGAACACGAACTCGGGCGGCGTGCTGTGGGCCAGGCTCGCTATCGCCGCGGTCGTGATGTCGCCGCCCCAGCTGTCCTCGATCGTCATCGCGATCCCGAGTGATACGCACAGGTCGCGCACCTGCGCGGCGCGGGTGAGCCCGCCGAACTTGCTGATCTTCACGTTGATGACGTCCATCGCGCCGTCGGCGTAGCCGCGCAGCAGTTCCGCGAGGCCGGTGATGGATTCGTCCAGCACGAACGGCAGGGCGGTGCGCTGCCGGATGGAGAGGCACTCCTCGTACGAAAGGCACGGCTGCTCGATGTACACGTCCACGTCGCGCACGGCGTGCACGACGCGCGCCGCCTGGTGCGCGAGCCAGCCGGTGTTGGCGTCGGCCACCAGCACGTCGCCCGGCTCGAGCAGCGCGCGCACGGCGCGGATCCGCTCGATGTCCTCGTCCGCGTCGCCGCCCACCTTTAGCTGGAAGCGGCGGTAGCCTTCCTTGCGGTAGCCCGCGACCTTTGCGGCCATCTTGTCCGCCGACTCCTGCGAGATCGCCCGGTACAGTACGAAGTCGTCACCGTAGCGCCCGCCCAGGAGCGTGCACACCGGCAGGCCCGTTGCCTGGCCCAGGATGTCCCAGCACGCGATGTCGATGGGTGACTTCACGTAGGGGTGGCCCTTGAGCGCCCCGTCCATCAGCCGGTTGATGCGTCCGAGTTGCGTCGGGTCCTCCCCGATCAGCGCGGGAGCGATCTCGGCCAGCCCGGGACGCACGCCGCCGGCGTAGGCGGGGAGGTACACGGGCCCCAGCGGGCACACCTCTCCGTATCCCACGATCCCGGCGTCCGTCTCGACGCGCACGATGGTGCTGTCGAAGACCTCGACGTACTTGCCGCCGGACCAGGAGTAGCGGCCCTCCCGGAGGGGAAGGTCCACCTGATAAGCCGTGATGCGGGTGATCTTCATGCCGTTGCGTTCCCTCGGTGTGTTCCGTGCCTCACCGCGCACATCCGCGCGGCCATCAGCGACGATACGCCGCCGGCCGCGCTCGCGACAGGGGCGCGGCGACCGGGGCTTTCACCATCAGCGGCCCAAGTGCATCTTGCTCCATCCTCTGAGTTGGTCCCAGCCCCGGAGCAAGCCATGACCCAAGCCGAAGCCCGCGACCGCATGACCAAGCTCTTCCTGGTCCTATTGGCGATCGGGATCTCGATCATGTTCTTCGAGATGATCCGGCCGTTTCTCGCGGCGCTGTTCCTGGCCGCCATCTTCAGCGGCATGTCGTATCCGATCTACCGCCGCTTCCTGAAGCTGTTCAAGGGCAAGCGTGCAGCGGCATCGATCGCGACAATCATAGTCGTCATCATCGTGGCCATCATTCCGCTCACCGCGCTTCTCGGCGTAGTGGTCTCACAGGCGCTGGATGTGAGCCGCTCGGTGGCGCCGTGGGTCGAGCAGCAGGTCTCGCAGCCGGACCAGCTGGATCTGTTGCTGCAGCGCCTGCCGTTCTACGACCAGATGGGGCCGTACCAGGATCAGATCATAGTGAAGGTCGGTGAGTTCGCCGCCGGCATAGGAACGTTCCTCGTGAACTCGTTCGCCGCGGCCAGCCGCGGCACGGCCTGGTTCATGCTGAGTCTCTTCGTAGTGCTGTACGCGATGTTCTTCTTCCTCGGCAACGGAAGGGACATCCTCCGGAAGGTGATGTACTACATGCCGCTCGACTCGAAGAGCGAGAACCTGATGATCGGCAAGTTCGTGTCGGTAGCGCGGGCCACGATCAAGGGAACCCTGGTGATCGGGGTGATACAGGGGGTGCTGGCCGGGGCAGGCTTCTACGTGGCCGGGATCGGTGGCGCGGCGTTCTGGGGCACGGTGATGGCGGTGCTATCCATCATACCGGGGGTCGGTACGGCGCTCATCTGGATCCCGGGGTGCATCTTCCTCGCGGTTACGGGTCACTTCATGGCGGCCATCCTGCTGGCGGTGTGGTGTGCGGTGGTCGTGGGGACCGTGGACAACGTGCTGCGGCCCATTCTGGTCGGGCGCGACACCAAGATGCCGGACCTCCTCGTGTTCCTCGGAACGCTCGGCGGTCTGTTGCTGTTCGGCGCGGTAGGGTTCATAATCGGACCGATCATCGCGGCGCTGTTCCTGACTGTGTGGGACATCTACGGCGAGGCGTTCAAGGATTACCTGCCCGAAGTGCACCTCGAGGGCGACACGGGGGAGATGAAGATATGAGCTCATTCATGGATCGAGTGGTCGGAGCAGCGCGGCTCGACGTCGAGACTTACGAGGAGGTCGAGGCCGACGGCAACGCCACCGGGCAAGCTGTGGCCGTGGTTCTGCTCTCGAGCATCGCCGCGGGAATCGGTCAGGGTCTCGGCGTCGGTCTGTTGCCCCTCATGCTGGGCGCGGTCGGCTCGCTCATCGGGTGGGCGATCTGGGCGGCGCTGACGTCCTTCATCGGGACGAAGCTGCTGCCGGAGCCGCAGACCGAGGCGGACTTCGGGCAGCTGTTTCGCACGCTGGGCTTCTCCGCATCGCCGGGGCTGCTGCGGGTCTTCGCCCTCGTGCCGGTCGTGGGCTGGGTGATAGAAGCGATCGTCGGGATCTGGATGCTGGTCGCGATGGTGATCGCTGTGCGGCAGGCGCTGGACTACAAGAGCACCTGGCGGGCCGTCGGTGTGTGCTTCGTGGGGTGGTTGGTGTTCGTAGCCATCGCGGCGGTCATCGGCACCGGCTTGGCCCTGGGAGTGGTTGCCGCGGGGGGCTAGAGACCGGCTGCCGGTAGTCTGTCTGAGGGGCGGTCGGACGCTGATCCGGCCGCCCCACTCAATTGCTACTGGTCTTCCTCCTCATCCACCAGAATCCACTTCTCGGGATCGACAACGACCGTGGCGCCCGCCGGCACCGTGAGAGTCGTGCGGTTTCCGGGTATCAACACCCTCCCGACGCGTCCATCCACGCTCACGTCCACGGGCATTGGGAAGGGAAGGTCATCCGGCACGTCCCAGCTGAGGTTCAACGTCTCTCCCTCCCGCTCGACCACGAGTCGGGGCAGCTCCGGCTGGCGGACGTAAACCTCGAAGAACCAGCGCAGGTCTTCGTGTGCGACGGCGCTGGCCAGCCGCACGAAGTCGTCGGTGGTCGCGAAGCGGCAGCGGCAGCTTCCGGTCATTCCCATGAGCGGCGACTCGGGGTACGTCCAGCGGCGCAGCGTCTCGAAGAAGGCCGGGTCACCCATCAGGTAGCGCAGGCTCTGCAGCACCCACGCACCCTTGTAGTAGATGCTCGCGGCGTAGGCCTGGCCCGCGGTGCGGGGCTCGCGCGCAGCGAGCGGCAGGTCGTTGCGGATGCGTGAGCGGTGGATGGCCTGGATCTCCCGCGCCTTATCCATGCCCAGTCTGGACTCCGCGTAGAGCGGCTGGCTGTACTGTGCGAAGGCCTCGTTCAGCCACAGGTCCTTGAAGTCCGATGGCGTCACCTGGTTTCCGAACCACTCGTGCGCCAGCTCGTGCTGGTGCAGCCCGTCGAATCCCCAGTCGATCCGCGCCATCGCGTCGAACTGATAGTTGGCGCCGTACGCGATGATCGTCTGGTGCTCCATCCCCAGGTATGGAACCTCCGCGATGCCGTATTTGTCTTTCCAGAAGGGGTAGGGGCCCAGCATTTCCTCGAAGAACCTCAGATGATCGAGGAAGCCGGGGAGCGCCGCGCGCGCCTTCTCCACGTTTTCGGGTAGTACCCAGAAGTGGACCGTGTGGGTCTCGCCGTCCACGCTCTCGTATGGCGTGGTGAGCTCCTCGTAGGGGGCGATGTTGAGGCTCACTCCGTAGTTGTTGATGGGGGTGGAGACGAACCAGTGATAGGTGCGGGTGCCGTCGGCATTGGTGGTAACGTCGCGCAGCTTCCCGTTGGTGGCCACGACGAGGGGCTCGGGCACGGTGATGTTGAGCGCCATCGAGTCGGGCTCGTCCGACAGGTGGTCCTTGACGGGCCACCAGAGGTCGGCGCCGAATATCTCGCAGCTCACCGCGATCCACGGGTCGCCGCTGGGTGTCTCCGTCCACAGGAAGCCACCGAACCCGCGCGGTGGAACGGCCCGCGGCCTTCCTTCGTAGGCCACCTCGACTGCGAACCGCTGGCCGGGCTGTCGCGTGACCGGGGGAAGGGCGATCCAGATCCTCCCACCGCGGCGCTCGAACTCGAGCGGCCACTCTCCCCCGAACCCGATCAGCTTCGTCGAGCCGACCGTGAACGTCGTGTCCAGGTCCAGCACCAGCCATTCCATCGGGTGGACGATATCGGCATGGACGGTGAGGGTGCCGCCAATACTGCTGTCCGCGGGCCTCACGCTGATCGAGAGATCGTAGAACGTGACGTTGTAGCTGGCCTGCTCACCGAGGAGCGGGCCGCCGGAGGCATTCGGCGGATGCTGCGCGAACAGTGCACCGGTCAGGCCGGCGAGCAGGACGAGGGCCGCGAAGGCGGTGCGAGACAGTATCGGGGATCGCATGGTCCCTCCCATTGTGGTGGGCGGCGCTTCGGGGTGTCGCGTCGAACCTACCGGGCGGCGGCCTTCCGTCAACGCCTCACTGCCGCCGACCACCGAGTATTGCTCGTGGAGATCCGGAGCCGATGTCCCGGCCGGGACCTCCGAGCCGGAGCGGGGTACCACCCGCAACGCCGCACGAAACACTAGCCGTGAGCACTGAGCCATGAAGCGACTACTCTCTCTCGTACTCCTCGCCGCGGCCGCCGGCTGCGGCGACAGCGCCTCTCCGGACAACACCGACCCAATGGGGGGAGGGGCCCTGCTGGCGCACCTGGAGTTCCTCGCGGACGACAGCCTTTACGGCCGGGGCAGCACCACCCCTCAGGAGGACGAGGCCGCTGCGTACATAGCGGGCAAGTTCGTCGAGTACGGACTGCAGCCCGGGGTCGGAGACGGCTACATCCAGGATTTCTGGCTCGGCATCAATCCGGGCACTGGTCCGCAGTCACAGAACGTACTGGGCGTGCTCCCCGGGGCAGGCCAGCTCTCGGCCGAGTGGATCGTCGTGGGTGCGCACTATGATCACGTCGGGTGGCGCCAGTTTCCCGAACCGGCCGTGATCTACAACGGTGCGGACGACAACGCCTCCGGCACGGCGATGCTGCTCGAGGCCGCCCGGTACTTCGGCGAGCTCTACTCGGGCGGGACCTCGGACAACCGGCGCTCCATGATGTTCCAGGCCTACGGCGCCGAGGAGCTGGGGCTCCACGGCTCGTACTACTTCTGCAACAACCCCACCGTCCCGATGAGCAGTGTTGGCGCCATGGTCAACATGGACATGGTCGGCCGCATGGAGGGGAGTCAGCTGTTCCTGAACGGCGCCTTCTCGTCCGAGAGTTGGCGCTTCATCATCGGCGCCAACAACGACGATCTCCAGCTCGTCTACGTGGACGACGTCCTGTACCGCACCGACCACGTCTGTTTCTGGGAAGCGGGAAAGCCGATCATGACCTTCCACACCGGTCTGCACGAGGACTATCACGAGCCGACGGACGACGTCGAGCTGATCAACCTCGATGGCATGGTCCGGATCGGCAACCTGGTGCTCGACGTGTTGGATGACATCGCCCACTTCCAGGAGCAGGTGGGTTTCACGGCGGCGGAGGTGGCGCTGGTGCCGCTTCACTGAGCATCGCTGCGGCGGCAAGGCCCGCCAAATGCTTGACAATCCGGGCACCTAGTGCGATAAGCCATATCGTGATCGGGTGCCGCACGATGTCGTCTTGCGCGGCTCTGCGCAGCGCCCCTGCTCTCGAGATCCGACAAACCAGCGAGGCACATCGATGCGTCGACAGCTCCTCAGCCTGCTCGCTCTGGGCTTGGTGTTTACGGTTGCCGCCGGGGTCGCCCGGGCTCAAGACCCTTACCGGACTCAGAATCCCTACCTGGAACTCGCCCGCTCGGATCTCAGGACCGAGAAGGCCGACGTCATCACACGTGCCATGGAGTTCACACCCGATGAGGCCAACGTGTTCTGGCCGATCTACCGTGAATATGACGCCCAGCTGACCGAGCTCTGGGACAGGCGAATCGAGATGCTCCGGAAGTACGCGGAGCACTACGAGACCATGACCGACGAGGTGGCCGAGGAGATCGCCGAGGCCATGTTCGATCTCGACCGGCAGGGGGGCGTGCTGTTGCAGGAGGCGTTCCGGAGGGTGGCTCACGATATGTCGGCCATCACCGCCGCCAAGTTTGTGCAGTTGGAGCGCTTGATGAATATGGTGATCAGACTGCAAATTGCAGCGGAGTTGCCGCTTATTCAGTAAGTTGAACGCTGGTGTCCGAGGCCGTCTGGGATGGTGAACGCCCGCACCCCGCGGGCGCACAATGGAGTGGTGTATGAAGACGAAGGCCCTGTTCGCCGCCATCATACTCGCTGCTACCCCTTTGTCGGGGCTCGCCGGTCAGGAGGTGTGGCCGGAGGACTGCGACACCTGCAGCCAACCCATGAACATCGGGCTCGCCATCGGCGAGGTCGTTCTCATCAACGGGTTCGTGAACGGTTTCAACCGGCTCACACGGGGTGAGGAGGGCGAGTTCGCCTACATCAGCCCGGCGAGCTGGCTGCGGAATCTCAATAGAGGGTGGGAGTTCGACGACAACGACTTCAAGACCAACCAGATCGCCCACCCCTACCACGGCAGCACGTACTTCAACGCAGCCCGCTCCAACGGCATCGAATTCTGGGGCTCGACGCTGTTCGCGTTCGGCGGCAGCCTGATGTGGGAGTACTTCGGCGAAACCCACAGGCCGGCGCCCAACGACCTCGTCTCGACGGCGGTCGGCGGCATCGCACTGGGCGAGATGCTGTACCGCACTTCGTCGCTGGTGCTGGACAATACGGCGACCGGTGGTGGGAGGATCTGGAGAGAGGTGGCCGGGACCCTGCTCAACCCCATCCGTGGATTCAACAGGCTGATTCACGGCGACTGGGGGCGGGTGGGAGCGAACCCGCCCGATCGCCGGCCGACGGCTATCAGGAGCGTGTGGGACGTCGGTGTGCGCCCCGTGGGAGAGGACTCGCTCGGGAACGATCTCGCCGCCATGTTCGCCGAGTTCAACTTCTGGTACGGCTCCCCGTTCCAGGGCGACTACAAGAAGCCGTACGAGACGTTCGAGCTTCGGTTCCAGCTCAACGGGTCCGACAAGGCCGTAATGGGACGCGTACAGCAGTCGGGGTTGCTTAGCGGAACACCTCTGTGGGACGAGGATGCGCCGCCGGAGGGAGCCCGGCACATGGTCGTGGTCAGCCAGCACTTCGACTACGTAAACAACGACGCCATCGAGCTCGGGAGCTCGGCCGTAGGTGTCGGGCTGCTGTCGCGCTTCCCCCTGGGCAAACAGTGGAATCTGAGTTCCCGCGTGATCCCCAAGGCGATCATCATGGGGGGGATGTACAACCCCCTCACCTCCACGGGGAAGCGGGACTACGACTTCGGCTCCGGCCTGGGGCTCGAGGCGTTCCTGATGCTTTGGTGGAAGAACCGCCAGGTGTTCGAGGCCTCCTATTGGGGGGAGTGGCAGTACACGGTCGCAGGAACCGAGGGCACGAACATCGTCCACGTACTGAATGCCAGGGCGCGAGTTCCTATCTTGAGCTTCTTCGGGGTGGGTGGCGAGGTGATCTACGTGAAGCGGATAGGCGACTTCACCGGCCTCCCCAGACTCGAGGGTGACGCGACCCAGTTCCGCCTGTTTGTGGCGCTGTTCACCGACTACTGAGTTCGGCGCAGCGGTCGATCGAAGACTCGCTCCCGTCCCGGCGCTGCCGGGGCGGGAGTCTTGTTTGCGGGCGCCCTTGACCCCCCAACCCCGGGATGCGGTATTTAGTTAGGAACGCCCCTCGCGTCCCGAAAGCGGTCCCGTTCCCGTGCAGCTCTCCCTCCCGAGCAGGACTCAGTACACCCAGTAGGCGTTCACGCACCCGGCGCAGCACGCGCCGCGCCGAGCGAGGTGGACGAGGAGGCAGGGCTATGAGACGCATGGTTGGTGCGATGGCGCTGGGAGTGTCTCTCCTGGCGCTCCCCCTGCAAATCGCCCTGGCGCAACAGCGCTCGCTGGAGGAAACGCTGGGCTTCATCAACGAGACGCTGGAAGCCAACCCCTACAACGACCACGACGGCAAGCTGACCGTCTCGCGCGTCGAGTTGAAGCGCGGCGGGAGGCTCTCCTTCGAAGTGGCCAAGAAGGAGTCGGCCAGCACCGTCAGCAACGTGTTCGAAGCCGGGATCGCCGACATTGACGTCACGAGCATCGTCTCCCGGTCGAGCGGTAATCACATGGTGATCATCGTTCGCGCTCGGGTGCCCGTTTCGGCTCAGCTCAAGTGCGTCGCTGGTGGCAACGTGACGCAGTGGGACCTGCCGCCGCGGTCCGACATGCAACTGGAGTTCCGGTCGAACGGCGGAGTGGCTGGGGAGCTGACTGAAGCGCTGCGGACACTGGTCACGTTGGCGCGGCAGGACGCGCGCTACAGCTGAGAACCACGCCGCAGGCGGCGTCGGCTTTGCCGGAATGACGGGGGAGTGACAGCACTGGTGCGGCGGCGCCGACGTGCTCAATGCGCCGCGGCGAGAGCCCCGGCAGGTGCGCGCTCCGCGTCCCTGATCGCCGGCAGAATGTGCGAGCGCAGAAAGTCCATCGGTGGGTTGCCCTCGACATCGTAGTTCCCGGCCGTGGTGACCACGACCATCTCGTAGGCCGGCAGCACGAAGATGAACTGGTCGCCCCACCCCCACGCGAAGAAGACCCCTCCGTGGCGCTCACCACCGGCCCCCACATGACCGGAGGGCAGGCGCCACCACTGGTAGCCGTACCCGAGCCCGGAAAATGCCCCGACATGCATCTCCGTGGAGCGGTTCACCCACTCCTCTGACAGTATTCGCTGACCGCGAAACGTCCCGCCTTCCAGGAACAGCAGTCCGAAGCGCGCCATGTCGCGAGGTGTGAGCTCCAGTCCCCAACCCGTGGCCGTGAGCTCGTTCGGCCCGGTCTGCCAGATCCAGTGCTTGATCCCGAGCGGCTCGAACAATCTGTCGGCGGCGTAGGACTCCGCGTGACGGCCCGTAGCCTGCTCCACGACGCCCGAGAGCAGCGTGGAGCAACCGCTGTTGTACACGAACGTGGTGCCAGGCTCGTCGGCCATCGGCAGGTCCAGCACGTGGCGCAGCCAGTCGGGGCTCTGAGCCAGCCGCACCACCGGGTTGAGCGGATCCAGGTACGGCACGTTCCACTCGTTCCACTCGAAGCCGGCCGTCATCGTGAGAACCTGCTCCAGGGTTATCGCGTCCTTGCGGGGATCCGGGTTGCGGAGGTCGGGATACTGCGGGAACAGGCCGAGCAGCCGTGCGTCCAGCTGGATTCGTCCCTGGTCCCAGGCCAGGCCGATCAGGGCGGAGACAACGCTCTTGGTGACGGAGTAGAGGGGATGGAGCCGGTCGCGGTCGTATCCCCGGAAGTAGCGCTCCAGGATGATGTGCTCGTTGCGCACGACCAGCAGGCTGTGGACGTCGCCGTAGTCGCCCCGCGTTGCGGCGACAGCGAGGTCCTCAAGTAGCGCGGAGTCGAGTAGCTGTGCCTCGGCGCTGGATGTGGGGAGCGGTGTCGCTACGGGTCCGGTGCCGCTCCCGCACGCCGCCAGAGCGACCAGCGCCCCGAGAGTGAGCAACTTCAGGCCGCGCGTCCTCATCCTCATTCCCCTCCCGTCGGTTCGGCCTCCATCTGAAACCTACCCGAGCCGCCCTGCCGGGGTCCGCGCCGAAGCACCGGCCTACGGCGTGGCGCAATGGATTCTGCTCAGCCAATGTGCGAAACTTCTACAGCGTTCGCGATTCGCACTACTGCCGCCCGCGCCATTGGTGCGGGACATGGCACGAGGCATATAGGGAGGAGGAGTGGCACGATGGCGGAGCTCGCATACCAGGATCCGTTCCCGCTCACCAGGGACGATACGTCGTACCGGCTGGTCACTCCGGACCACGTGTCCGTCGCTCAGTTCGACGGCGCCGACGTGCTCAAGGTCGACCGCGAGGGGCTCAAGATGCTCGCGCGGGAGGCGATGCGCGACGCGTCGTTCTTGCTGCGGCCGGCCCATCTCGAGCAGGTGGCTGCCATTCTGGACGACCCGGAGGCCAGCGACAACGACCGCGGCGTGGCGCTTGCCATGCTGCGCAACGCCGAGGTCGCCGCCAAGATGGTGCTCCCGTTCTGTCAGGACACGGGCACGGCCACCGTGTATGCCAAGAAGGGGCAGCAGGTGTGGACCGGCGGCGATGACGCAGCCGCGCTCACAGAGGGGATACTCGATACGTACACCAAGGAGAATCTGCGCTACTCGCAGACCATTCCTCTCACCGTCTACGACGAGAGGAACTCGGGCAACAACCTGCCGGCCCAGATCGACATCCTGGCCACCGACGGAATGGAGTACAGGTTCCTGTTCGTCGCGAAGGGCGGGGGGTCGGCCAACAAGACCTACCTGTTCCAGCAAACCAAGGCGCTGCTCAATCCCGACCGCCTGGTCACGTTCCTGACGGCGAAGATGAAGACGCTGGGGACGGCGGCGTGTCCACCCTACCACCTGGCGTTCGTGATCGGCGGAACCTCGGCGGAGGCTACCCTCAAGACCGTGAAGCTCGCCTCGACGGGATACCTGGATGCTCTCCCGACCGAGGGCAACGAACAGGGACAGGCGTTCCGCGACACCGACCTCGAGTGCAAGCTGCTCGACGCCGCGCAGCACACCGGGATCGGCGCTCAGTTCGGCGGGAAGTACTTCGCGCTCGACGTGCGCGTGGTGCGGCTGCCGCGCCACGGAGCCTCGTGCCCCATTGGGATGGGCGTTTCGTGCTCGGCGCACCGCAACGTCAAGGCGAAGATAGACCGGGAAGGCATCTGGCTCGAGGAGCTGGAGCGGGCTCCCGGCCGGTTCATTCCCGAACGGTACCGCGGCAGGGCGGAGCACGGCGTGGTCCAGATAGACCTCAACCGCCCGATGCCCGAGATACTGGCGGAGCTCAGCAAGCACCCGATTCAGACGAGGCTCTCCCTCACGGGGACGATGATCGTTGCGCGCGACATCGCTCACGCCAAGATCAACGAGCGACTGGATCGCGGCGAGGAGATGCCGCAGTACTTCAAGGATCACCCGGTGTACTACGCCGGTCCCGCCAAGAAGCCGGACGGCATGCCGTCGGGCTCGTTCGGTCCGACCACGGCCGGCCGCATGGACTCCTACGTGGAGCTGTTCCAGTCGCGGGGCGGCTCGATGGTGATGCTCGCCAAGGGGAACCGCAGCCGGCAGGTGGCCGAGGCCTGCAGGAAGTACGGGGGGTTCTACCTCGGCTCGATCGGCGGGCCCGCCGCCCTGCTGGCCGAGGAGAACATCAAGAAGGTGGAGCTGCTCGAGTACCCGGAGCTGGGCATGGAGGCCATCTACAGGATCGAGGTGGAGGACTTCCCGGCGTTTATTCTGGTGGACGACAAGGGGAACGACTTCTTTGCAGATCTGCTGTAGGGGCGCGGCTCAGCGCCAAGTTCTGCCCGAGCCGAACGGCCCAGGCGGTCCCGACAGGTGCGAATCCCGAGCGAATCTCTTGTTGTTCTCCGGCCTCGACGGTGCGATAATCCCGACAGTGCGATATGGAGATGGATACGCGCGAGCCCGAAAGGCCCGGCACGCGCGTCACACTTAAATCTATCTTCACGCTGGCTTACTAATGCGCGCGTGATATTGGAAGATTACACCCACTCACCACCGCTGGATGGACCCACAGTTGGTCCTGAATTCTCCGAGGTATTGATGACGACGGCGCAAAACCACCTCAGCCACCGCGAGCTCTACCGGCTCCCCTGGACGCTTCCCGACAACGCCATCTCCTGGCTCGAGCCCACGATGAAGTGCAACCTCGCCTGCGAGGGGTGCTATCGGGCCAATGTGAACGAGCACAAGTCGCTCGAAGAGGTGGCGGCGGAGCTGGACGTATTTGCCAAGTACCGCAGCGCGGACGGCATCTCGATCGCCGGTGGCGACCCGCTGTGCCACCCGCACACGGCTGACATCGTGCGGATGGTGAAGGAGCGGGGCTGGAAGCCGATCCTCAACACGAACGGGTTGGCGCTCGATGAGTCGGTGCTGCGCGATCTCAAGAAGGCCGGGCTGATGGGGCTCACGTTCCACATAGACAGCAAGCAGGGCCGGCCCAAGTGGAAGGGCAAGACGGAGCAGGAGCACAACGAGCTGCGGCTGCACTACGCAGAGATGGTGGCGCGAGTCGGCGGGCTGACGTGCTCGTTCAACTCCACCGTGTTCGACGACACGCTCGACGCGGTGCCGGACCTGGTGGCCTGGGCCCAGAAGCACATCGACATCGTGCACACGATGGTGTTCATCTGCTACCGGGCGGCGGTGTTGGAGGGGAAGTTCGACTACTACGTGGGCGGGCAGCGGCTCGACATGTCGCCCCTGGCGTACGCGGCCGCGTCGCCCGAGTACCGCTGCGACATCACGGCGCCCGAGGTCGTTGCCAAGATCCGTGAGCGGAACCCCGACTTCGCGCCCTGTGCGTACCTGAACGGCACCGAGAGCCCCGAGTCGTTCAAGTGGCTCCTTACGGTGCGCATGGGCACGAAGCAGAAGATTTACGGATACCACGGCCCCAAGATGGCGGAGTTGACGCAGACTTCGCACCACCTGCGCTACGGGCGCTACCTGGCATATGCCCCCCCCAAGGTGCTGCGACGTGGCAGGTCCATGCTCTGGCTGTGGCCGTTCGACACCGGGATTCGCCGCACCGCGAAGCGCGCCCTCGCAGACCCGCGGCTCCTGTTCCGGCGGCTGCACAACCAGTCGATCATGATCATTCAACCGGTCGACATCCTCGCTGACGGGCGCCAGAGCATGTGCGATGGTTGCCCCGACATGACCGTGCACAAGGGCAAGCTGGAGTGGTCGTGCAGGCTCGAGGAGTGCCTCCATTTCGGTGAGTTCGTGCGCACAGTGCCGAAGGGACACTGCCGGGTGGCGGGCGAGCCAGTCCCGGCCCAGGTGCCGGAGGCCGTGGTCCGTTGAACGGCGAATTCACGATTTCTTAACGGGCGCTCGGGTAGGCTGCGGTAGCCGTGAGAACCGAGGAGTCTCATGAACGAGCCCAAGTGTGCCGTTCCACCGCAGCGGACCGAGCGCGACGTCGCCGGAGCGGAGCGCGAGGGTCTCAGCAAGATCCGGCTCCCGGATTTCGATCCCGAAGAGGGTTACGAGTGGCCGTGTGGGGAGGAGAGCCCGGGGCACGGAGGTGACGGGGGATGATGGAGGCTCTTCTTGAGGCTCCCCTTCGGCGCCCGGCTTCGAGCCGGGCGCCTTTTTTTGTTCCGGGTGGCGGATTCCGCGACTAGCCGGTAAATCACTGCTGTCATCCTACTCACCGCGGAGGGACCCATGACTTTCAACGTGAAGGCTCTCGCCATCGTCGGCGCCATCCTGGGTGGGGGCATGTTCCTGCTGGTCGGACTCGCCAACCTGATGTTCCCGTCCTACGGCGGGGCCCTGCTCGAGTTCGGCGCCTCGATCTATCCGGGCTACCAGGGAGCAACCGGATTCGGTTCGGTCATCGTGGTCACCATGTACGCTGTGGTGGACGGGGCCGTATGCGGCGCAATCGTGGCCTGGCTGTACAACACGGTGGCGGGCGCGGCCGCGCCCAAGGCGGAGCGGTTCCAGGCTTGAGCACCGCGGTCATCGCATTGCTGCGGTAGTGTTGGCGGGCGTCGCCGCCCTGTCGGGCTGCAGCGCCGGCGCAGCGGCCGACGCCCGCCTCTGAGCGCGCTTCCCACTAGAACCACATCGCTGCGGGGTCGAGCACGGTTCGCTTCTGCGGTCCGCTTGACCCCCTTCGCGTGACTCCGTATCTCTCAGGCCCGACCCACCTCCGCACCCCGTTGATGCCGGAGCATAGGTGACCAGCCGCGAGCCGCACCCGGACGAGACCGCACACCGAGAGCGCCTGCAGCGCGCGCTGGGAGAGTCGTACGCGCTGGGGAGGCTGTTGGGGCGTGGCGGCTTCGCCGAGGTGTACGCGGCGCGCGACGTTCGGCTGGGGCGCGACGTCGCGGTGAAAACGCTGCGGTTCGACCTGCACTCTACGTCCCTTCTACTCGACCGCTTCCGGCGTGAAGCGGCGACCATGGCCAAGCTCCGGCATCCCAACATCCTGCCCATCTATCTGGTGGGCGAGGGCGAGGGACTCGCGTACTTCATCATGCCCCTCATCACCGGGAGCACGCTGCGCGACGCGATCGAGCGGGAGCAGCGGTTCTCCCTGGGCGAGGCGAGGCGCATTCTGTTCGAGGCCGCGAACGCGCTACACCACGCGCATCAGGCGGACACGGTTCACCGCGACATCAAGCCCGACAACATCATCCTGGAGGGCGAAGACAGGCGTGTCTGGGTGATGGACTTCGGAATCGCAAAGGCGATGGAGGGAAGTGACACAGACCTCACCGGCAGCGGCGTAATCGTTGGCACGCCGCAGTACATGAGTCCGGAGCAGGCGAGTGGGGATCCGCTCGACCATCGCTCCGATCTCTACTCGCTCGGTGTCGTCGGATTCCAGATGGTAACGGGCGAGCTCCCGTTCACCGCATCGTCCCCTCAGGGGATCATCCTCAAGCACATCACCGAGGAGGCGCCGCGCGTGGAGCAGCGCCGACCCGAGTGCCCCCGTGACCTGGCAGACCTGATCGCGCGCTGCCTGGCCAAGGAGCCCGAGGACCGGTGGGGATCGGCTGAAGCGGTGTGCACCGCGCTTCGCTCCGCCCGTGTGGAGCCGGGCGCAGAGCCGTCACTCGGTCCCGCCGCTCTGGCTCTGCCCGCCGCGGAGGAACGTCCCGCCCGAGCGCCGGTGCGGCAGTTTCGATTCCTGCTGGGCATCTACCTGCTGGTGAACGCCGCCCTGTTTGCGCTCGACCTCGCTCTCAACGGCGCGGTGGACTTCGCGCCCGTCCTTCTCGTTCTGTCGGCCATACCGCTGCTGTCGCGGTATGCTCGCCTCTGGATGGACGGGTATGGGTGGCGCGAGGTGTTACTCGGAGCGCGCCGTGCGGGCGCCGGGGCCTCAGGACCCTCGGGCAGCAGTGGAGTGGTCTGGTCCGGGCCAGGGATGCGGCGTTCCAGCGATTCGGGTGCGTTCGGCACGCACCTGGCGCTGGTAGATCAGGTGCGGGGGGAGAGGGCGGTGGTCGTGGGTCTGGTGGAGCGCATGCCAAAGGCCGAGCGCGAGCTGATAACCCGCGCGGTGCCCGGAGCGGACGGCCTGGTTGCCCAGGCCCGCTCGCTCGCCCGGCAACTAACCCGAGTGGACCGGATCATCGAGGAGACGCGCTCACGCCAGGTGTCGTCCACCGGCGGGTCGCGCACCCCCGAGGAAGTACGCGAGGCGGAGTCGCGCCGCGACGAGATCGCCCGGCAACTCGAGGCAACTCGCCACGCGATGCATGCCCTGCGCGTTGCGCTGGAGCGGTGTCAGGCGCTCGGAGTGGCGGGAGCGCGCACCGATCTGGATGTGGCAATGGCGAACGCGGAGGCGCGGACGCGAGGGGCTGAGAGCGGGGAGACCGGCTAGTGAATCTGGCGCCGGTTCACGAGGACGGCGCCGCCACCCACCATCACGCAGGCGAGCACGATCCCGAGCAGCGCCGTGCCAAGCGGCAAGCCGGGCCCCGGCTCCGGGATTCCGATCTGAGCCTGGGCCCAGAGCTGCGTCCACTCTTCCAGCGACATGTCTATCGCTTCGCTGAACGCGCTGTCGAGCGGCAACTCCGAGCGCCAGAATCGGGCGAAGCGCTCCTCGCCCTGATCGCCCAGCAGGTCGGACAGGTACATCCCGCCGCTCCACCCCAGGGGGTGGCGGATGCTATAGTAGCGCTGCTGCGGAGCGACGCCCGGCGGAATGACGTTCCGCGCGAAGGCCTGGCGCTCCATCATCTCCTTGTCGGTGCGATAGACCCGCTTGCCGTACACGGCGTCGCGACACGACTCGTAGTTCCCGGCCGCGCAGCCGGAGAGCTCGATGGTCGTGCCGCCGTACCACCACCACACCTGCGATTCCGGCTGGCGGACTCCCGGCGTGAGCGGAACGGCGCCGGTCGCAGTGACCCACCGCGGGTCCTGGGCTCCCAGGTACTGGCTCTCGGCAAGCCACTCCCCGACCGCCCGTCCGGGAGGTCCGAAGCGGAGGGCGTAGGCGCAGGGTCCCACGATCTGTGCCGGGGGCGTGTATCGCCTGATCTGTAGCGGCGTGAACTGGTCGGAGAGGATCATGCGCGCCGCCGAGGTGCCAATCGTCACGATGGCTATGCAGGCACGGCTGTCGGTCGCCTGGGGCAGCACGTAGGTCACGCGCGTTCCCCAGGGCGTTCCGCTCCGCACTCCGTCCGTCACGCGCACGGTGTCCAGCAGTACGGCGACGAGCAGGGGTCCGACTGTCCCGTTGCTCCGCAGCACGCTGTCGGGCGTGTGGAGGATGCCCTCGAGGACCTCGCCCACCAACGGCGGTAGACCGCTCTCGACCATGAGGACCACACCGTCGTCGCCCAAAAGGCCTCTGCTGCGTGCCACTTCGAGCAGGGAGTCGCGCCGCTCCAGGGCCTGCCACGCCCACACGGCGGTTGCCAGCCTCGAACCGACCCGTTGGGCTACGACCTCCTCGGGGGCGCGCCGGAGCTTCTCCGGAGGTGGATGGGGCGGGCGCGGCGGCAGGTAGGCAACCGCCACGAGGGCGCAGGCTACCAATGTGCCGCCCGCCCAGTATCTCATGCGCGGCGCCATCTGGTGCTCCTCGCTGCGAGGGTGGCGAACGCGATGACCCAGAAGAACGCTGTCCACCCGGCGACGCGCGTGATCGTCATGGGCTCAGGCCGTGCCGCCAGCACTCGAGCGTGCCATGTGGCGAAAAGCGAATCACGCGAAACGCCCGCCGCGCTGGTCAGACGCTGTTCCGGGCCGTGAGACGTATCGCTCAGCATGCGACCGTAGGCACCGTCCCCACCCAGCTCGAGCGCCGCCACGGCCAGGCTGCGACGGACGCGGTCGGAGAACGGCGGCTGCAGCTCCCCCGGCTCCAGCGATCGCATCAGGTCCAGGCACGCCTGGTCGGAGCCCGCTTCCATACACTGCGTGCGCCGTGGGTCGCGCTCGTGGTACCACCGGGCGTCGGCCTCCACGTACCAGCGACGGTCGGCAGCGTCATACCACCCCGTCACCGGATCGTCCGCCGCCGGCATATCGAAGGCTTCACCGCAGCGACCCAGGTCGCCCAGGTAACAGGCGCGCAGGAGACTCCACGGGGCCGTTGCGAGCTCCACGTATACCTCGGTCCACTCTCTATCCGCGAACGGCCTGAGTGGAACGTGATTGCCGAAGAACCGGCTCGTCGCCTCGTCGAGGTCGGCGACCGCGGCAATCTCGATCCGCTGGCCGATCCTCATCGCCACATCCTCGAAGGTGCTGCCATCGGCGTAGGCGATCACCTCCGCCTCTTGCCGGATGGGCTCCGGAACCGGGTCGTTGGACTCCGTGGACACGACGTAGAATGTGCGGGCGCGCACCAGGGCGGTGTCCTCCCGCAGCGTCGCGCCGAGCTGCTCCCATGCGAGCTGCGTGGCAGCCTCCACCAGATCTCGGAACTGCGGCGTCGTCATCACGACCAACGCGCCGCGGATGATCGTGTCTACCGAGATTGCGGCGCGTCTCGCACTGTCGGCGCGTGCGGCGCTCTCACGGGCTGCCTCCCACAGCCGGGTGATCGAATCCACACGGGCGCGGTACGGCGCCACGTCCTGTGCCTCCAGGCGGGCCGGGCTCGTTCCGGCAATGCACGCCAACAGGATGGCGACGCCGATACCGCGAACTCCCGTGCGGAACATCCGATCACACATCTATCAGCATCCATCGGCCCGTGAAGATCTCCAACGGGCCGGGCCACGTGATCACACGATCGAACAGCACCTCAACGAGGCCGCCGCCCATTCCGGAGGCCTCCATCATCACCTGTGTGACGACCAGCGCTCCGACCACGGCCAGGACATACCCCGCGGTGCGGGTGGTGCCGGCGGAGATCGCGAAGAAGACCGAGTAGGCCACGAACGCGGCCAGCGCGAACCTCAGCGCCAGGGCGTTGGGGTACGCGTTGAGTCCCGGCGGTATCTGTGCCGTGGCCGTCGCCAGCAGCGCGCCGATCCAGAGTGCGACAACCGGGGCGGCGAGCAGCAGGGAGCCCGCGGCGAACCGCAGCATGGCGTAATGCCACCGCGGTATCGGGAGCGAGAGAGCGTACACATGGCGGCCCCGGTGGTCCTGCGCCCACGCGGTGGTTGCCACTAGCAGGCCGAGCCCCGCCGCGAGTAGTGTGTACCACACGCTCCACATCTCGATCGCGTGCAGCAGTTCCTGTGTTTCCCAGCGGCTCGGCTCCGTGATCCCCGCCCGCTGCACCGACATGATCGGGAGCGTGAACGCGATCACGACGCTCAGCATGACCACGGCTCGCGACCACTTCCACTGGGTGTAGAGAATCGCCTTGAACATGGCCGCTCCTATGCCTGCGCCCGAGGGGCTCTGAAAGTGCGGAGGAGCTCGACGAAGCCCTCCTCCAGATCCAGGTCCACCACCTCGCGCAGCGAGGCGCCGATTCCCTCGAAGTACTGCTGCATCGGCGTCTGCCAGCCGCGCACCACCCACACCTCTCCCGCGCCCAGAGTCTCGCCCGTGTCGCGCGACAACAACACGAACGGGGGATCCTCGACCAGCGCGGGAGCCCCGGTGACGCGCAGCCGCTTGATGCCGCTCTTGAACGTCTGCATTGGCATCTCGGCCACCAGCTTGCCGTTGTCCATCACACCCACCCAGTCGCAAATCCGCTCCAGCTCATGCACCAGATGGCTCGATATGAACACCGCCGCGTCGCGCTGCGACACGTAGTCCAACACGGCGATGATCATCGCGCGGCGCACTACCGGATCCAGGCCGTCGGTCGGCTCGTCCAGTACCAGCAGGTCGGGGTTCTGCGCCAGCGCCAGCAGCATCATCAGCTTGCCGGTCTCGCCCTTGGAGAGCGCGCTGAGCTTGAGCGAGCGATCCAGCTCGAAGCGGCCGAACAGCTCGTCGGCCCGGCGCCAATCCCAGGATTGGTAAAACGAAGCGTGGTAGCGCAGCACCTCCTCCACCGTGAGCGTGGGGTAGAGGTGGGGACGCTCCGGCACGAACCCGGTGCGCGCGAGGATGCGCGGCGCGGCCTGGGGCATCGACTGGCCCAGCACCGTGATCGATCCCTGGCTGGCGCGCAGCTGTCCCATGAGGAGCGCGATCGTGGTGGTCTTTCCCGAGCCGTTGGGCCCCAGGAACCCGTAGATCGATCCCGCGGGCACATTGAGCGACAGCTCGCGGATCTCGAAGTTCCGGCCTGCGCGGTAACGGAGGTTCCGCGTCTCGATCACGTTGCTCATCGATCGCTTGCTCCGACTTCGTGTTTGAATGCTGTGACGAGGTCGTCGGTCGCCAGTCCGAGGCGCGCCGCCTCGGTGAGCATGGCCCGAACCAGCCGCGCCGCCTCGGCGTTGCGCTCCTGCGAGCGGCGCTGATTCTCGACCTCGCGGACGAACGTGCCCGCTCCCTGGCGCATCTCGACGAATCCCTCTGATTCCAGCACTCGGTAGGCCTGCACCACTGTGGCGGGGTTGATCCGCAGCCTCCCGGCGAGCCGCCGGACCGAGGGCAGGGGCTGCCCCGGCTCGAGCTCGCCGGCCGCGATCGCCACCCGGATGCGGGCGGCGATCTGGTCGTACAACGGCGTTGGGCTGCGTGGATCGATCTGTGTGAGCATCAGCCCCGGACAGGTCAAGTGTATTAGTTGACTAATACAGTGCCATATTATGCTGCGGCTGTCAAGTGGGGTTGTAACTTGCTGTAGCGCAACAGGATAGGGTTGGCTTCCCGCGCGGGTGGATCGCCCGGCCTGCCGCTGCGAGCCTCCGGGTGCCTGACTCGGCGTCCAACCTCCTACATTTGAAGCCATGAGAAAGTTGCAAGCCACGATCAAACGATTCTTCGATGCTCACCTTGCGCCGCGCGAAGCTACGGCAGCGCCGGCGACCGAGGGTGACGAGCCGAAGCAGGATCCCCTGCCGCTCGCGGCCTGTGCACTGCTGCTCGAGCTCGCGCACGCCGACGACGAGTTCAGCGACGAAGAGCGTCACCACATAGAGGAGGCGCTGACCCGCCACTTCGCGCTCCCGCTCGAGACTGCGCGCGAGCTGATGGAGCTCGCCGAGGCCGAGCGCCGCCAGGCGGTGGATCTCTATCAGTTCACCTCGCTCATCACCGCGCGCTACGATGAGGGACAGCGCATGGTGCTGGCCGAGGTGATGTGGCGCATCGTGTACGCGGACGGGGAGCTGGCCAAGCACGAGAGCTACCTGATGCGCAAGCTGTCGAACCTGCTCGAACTGAAACCCGGTTACCTGGCCGAAGCGCGCAAGCGGGCCGTCGGGCGCGTGGACTGAGTCCAAGGTGAACACGGATCTCCCCGCCCGGTTGCTGGCCCACCTCGAGGAGGGGGGTCTCTTTCCGGAGCCCGGCCTCGCCCTCCTGGCCGTGAGCGGCGGCCCCGACTCAGTGGCGATGCTGGACCTGCTCGTGCACGTCGCGCCGCAGCTCAGGCTCGACCTTGCGGTGGCGCACGTGGACCACGGCATCCTCCCCGAGTCGGATTCCGTAGCGCGCGGAGTGAAGCAGCTCACCGAGCGCCACGGGCTGGAGTTTCACCTCGCCCGACTGGAGTTGGGAGCGGGTGCGTCGGAGACCAGGGCGCGCGAAGCGCGCTACGATGCGCTGCGCGAGCTGCAGCGGAGCACCGGCGCACGCTACCTGGCCACTGCGCACCACGCAGACGATCAGGTGGAGACCGTGCTGCACCGGCTGCTGCGCGGTTCGGGTGTCGCGGGGCTCGCGGGGATTCCGGAATGCGGCCCGCGCGGGCTGGTGCGCCCGCTGCTCTCCCTGCGGCGGGAGGAGCTCGAGGGCTGGCTCGCTGAGGTGGATCTGGATGCCGCGGTGCTGCACCGCGACCCGTCCAACAGCGACGAGCGCCACGATCGGGTCTGGATTCGGCGCAAGCTCCTGCCGACCATAGTGCAACGCTTCGGTCCCGAGGCCGAGCGCCGTCTGTTGGAGGTTGCGCGCCACGCGGGCTCCGAGCGGCGGGCCTGGGCCAGCCTGCTGCGCGCACTCGAGGAGCTCGAGTTTCGCACCAAACGGGGCTCCGTCGAGGTTGCTCGGGCACCCCTGCAGCGGTATGATAAGACGTTGTCGGAAGCGCTCTTGCGCGCTCTGGCTCGGGAGGTGGGTTGTGTTGTGGGGCCGCGGCGCGCCGCACGGCTGCGCCGTTTTGCGTATCGCAGTTCGAGCGGGCGAGTCATGCAGCTCGGCGCGGGCTTCGAGGCGGAACTCGCCTTCGATCGGCTGCGCATCGTTCCGGTGAGTGGCCGGTCGGCGACGCCCGGTGGCGTCGCGTGCGGCGCCGAGCCCGAGGGCGTCGTGCGGTGGCATGGTTGGGAGCTCGCCTGGCGTCCCGATCGAGCGGGACGAGCTACCCGGCGATCGCTCGTGTCGTGGTTCACGCCGGGCGAAGGTATCTTGAGGGCCGCCGCGGAGGGCGATCGCATCGAACCGCTCGGTGGCGTTGGTCGGCGCAGGGTGCGCCGCCTGCTGATGGAGTCGCGCGTGCCGTTTGCCGAGCGCGCGGGCTACCCGGTTCTGGTGCGCGGCGATGACGTTATTTGGATCCCTGGAGTCTGCCGCTCCCGTCTCGCCGTGCCGCAGGCGGGTGAGTCGGCGATGCGGCTCGAGGCGCGCGTGCTAACGGAGGAGTGAGCCGCCCGGATCGGATGGGCGCGCACGGAGTATTACGAACCACAGATGGCTGAACGCACACCACCCAACAAGAAGATCACCTGGTCCGGCCTGAGCCGGAACCTGGTGTTCTGGCTGCTGATCATTCTCCTGCCGATCGTCTTCTACCAGATGATCGGCGCGAACCGGGATGCGGCGGAGGAGATCTCCTACACCCAGTTCCAGAACTACCTGGATCAGGACAATATCGCGCGGGTGGAGCTCATCAGCGGCAAGTTCGTCGAGGGGGAGTTCAAGCGCCCCATCACCGTGAACGGGCGCCAGGTGGAGCGCTTCAGCGTGGTGCTGCCGATTCAGGACTCTGAGCTGTTCGTGGAGCGGCTCGAGGAGCAGAGCGTTCCGATCTCGGCGAAGGAGCCCAAGCCGGGCTTCGGCGCCGTGCTCATCCAACTGCTTCCCTGGGTGATCCTCATCGGCCTGTGGGTGTTCTTCTTCCGCCAGGTTCAGTCGGGCGGCAACCGTGCGTTCTCCTTCGGCAAGTCGAAGGCCAAGCTCCTCACGGGCGACACGCCCAAGATCACGTTCCAGGACGTGGCCGGGTGTGACGAGGCCAAGGTCGAGCTGCAGGAGATAATCGAGTTCCTCAAGGACCCGCAGCGCTTCCAGCGGCTGGGAGGGCGGCTGCCCAAGGGCGTGCTCCTCGTGGGTCCGCCGGGAACCGGGAAGACGCTGCTCGCCCGCGCGGTGGCCGGCGAGGCGGGTAGGCCGTTCTTCTCGATGTCGGGATCGGATTTCGTCGAGATGTTCGTCGGGGTCGGCGCATCCCGGGTGCGCGACCTGTTCGAGCAGGGCAAGTCGCACGCGCCGTGCCTCATCTTCATCGACGAGATCGATGCGGTGGGACGGCAGCGCGGCGCCGGGCTCGGCGGCGGGCACGACGAGCGGGAGCAAACGCTCAATCAGCTCCTGGTCGAGATGGACGGCTTCGAGTCCAACGAGGGCGTCATCCTGATCGCCGCCACCAACCGACCGGACGTGCTGGATCCCGCGCTGCTGCGGCCGGGCCGCTTCGATCGGCAGATAGTGGTGGACATGCCCGACGTCCGGGGCAGGGAACAGATCCTCAAGGTACACGCCCGCAAGATCCCGCTCGCCGACGACGTGCGGCTCGACGTCCTCGCGCGGGCCACGCCCGGGCTGACCGGCGCCGATCTGGCCAACATAGTGAACGAGGCGGCGCTCCTCGCTGCGCGGCGCAACAAGCAGAAAGTCGCAATGGTCGACTTCGAGGATGCGAAAGACAAGGTGATGCTCGGCATCGAGCGCAGGAGCCTCGTCCTGTCGGATGAGGAGCGCAAGCTCACCGCGTACCACGAAGCGGGCCACGCCCTGGTGAGCGTGCGTGTGCCCGGGCTGGATCCGGTGCACAAGGTGACGATCGTGCCGCGCGGCCGCGCGCTGGGCCTCACGTTCTCCCTGCCGGAGGAAGACCGTCACAACTACACGAAGTCGTACATCCTCGGGCGGCTGGCGATGGCCTACGGCGGGCGCGTTGCCGAAGAGCTGATCTTCGGCCCCGACAAGGTCACGACGGGCGCGGCGCAGGACATCCAGCAGGCCACCGAGATGGCGCGGCGCATGGTCACGCAGTTCGGCATGAGTGATGCCGTCGGTCCGATCGCCGTGGGCGAGAAGGAGCAGCAGATCTTCCTGGGCCGGGACATCTCGCAGCGCCACGAGGTGTCGGAGCGGACCGCCGAGCTGGTGGACACCGAGGTGAAGAGGATCCTGGACGCGGCGTTCGAGAGGGCGCGAGGTATCCTCGGCGGCGACATGGACACACTGCACAAGATGGCGGAGGCGCTCCTCGAGCGGGAAACCCTCGACCGCGAGGAAGTGGAACTCCTCACCGCGGGCAAGGACCTGCCGGCCTACGTGCCGCCCGCTCCGGAACCTCCGAAGCCGGACGACGAGGGACCGGCCGAAGACTTGGCCGACGAGCCGGGGACCGGACCGATCCTCGGCGCCCCGCCGGCCGAGCCAGCCGGGGCGTGACGCTCCTACCGCTGGCTGCTCCGAATACCGCGGCTCTTCAAGAGGCCCTGATCGAGCGGGGCGTTGATCCAGTACGTGCAGATGCGGCGGCCCACGGACTGAGGCCGCTGGCCGTGGTCGTGGACGACGTGAACGCGGAAACGCGCGAGCTCGTGGCCGAGGCGGCCCAGCGCGCGGGGATCGAGTGCCTCACAGGCGACGGCTGGGTGCTGCTCGCCGCCGCGGCGGCTCGCCTCGCCGCAATGGTGCGGCCCGGCCACACGGTGCTTCCACCCGAGGTAGCCGAGGCACTGGGGCGCTTCGTGCAGAGTGCCTTCGAGACGCCCGCAGCGTGGCCCACCGGCCGCGGCATGGTTGCGCTCGACGCTCCCGTGGTGGTTGGGATCCTCAACGTTACCCCCGACTCCTTCAGCGACGGCGGTCGATACCTCGATCCGGAGTCTGCCCTGGAGCAGGCGGCTCGGTTGGTCGAGGACGGTGCCGACGTCCTCGATGTCGGCGCGGAGTCGACGCGGCCGGGGAGGCCGGAGCCGGTTTCCGCGCAAGAGGAGTGGACTCGGTTGGAGCCCGTGCTGAAGGGAGTCGTGGAGCGCTACCCCGACCTCCCGCTCAGCGTCGATACGGTGAAGGCCGACACGGCGGCCCGCGCGCTCGACGCGGGAGCGTGGGCGATCAACGACGTCTCGGGACTCAGGCTCGACCCGCGGATCGCCGAAGTGTGTGCGGAACGCAATGCCGGGCTCGTGCTGATGCACTCGAGGGGCGGCATCAACGACATGGCGAGCTACGAGCACGCCGCCTACCGGAACGTCAGCGACGAAGTCGTGCGGGAGCTGGAGGCGGCGATCTCCCGTGCCGTCGAGCGGGGCGTCGCGCGCGAGCGCATCGTGCTCGATCCGGGACTCGGCTTCGCCAAGAAACCACAGCACAACTACGAGATACTGCGCCACCTGCCGAGGTTGGCGGCGCTGGGGCACCCGGTGATGGTCGGACCCTCGCGCAAGCGGTTTCTCGGGGCGGTGACCGGCACGGCTACCGATGAGCGCGATCCCGCCACGGCGGCGGCCTGCGTGGCCGCGTACGCCCTGGGCGCGTCGCTCTTCCGGGTCCATGCGGTGGCGTCCATACGCGAAGCATTGACCGTGGCTCACGCGGTGGAGAGAGGCTGATGCCGGTCGAGCAACTGCGGTTCCTGATCCCCAATTGGTGGGACGTCATCGAGATCCTGATCGTGGCGATCGTGATCTACCGCCTGCTCCTGTTCCTCGCGGGCACACGGGCGTTGCAGATCCTGGTGGGCATCACCGCACTGTTCGTCATTTACTTCGTGGCGCTCGTACTCAAGCTGAACATGATCTCCACTCTGCTCGGAGTGGTGTTTACGTACGGCGCCTTCGCCGCGATCGTCGTGTTCCAGCCCGAGCTGCGGCACGCGCTCGCACGGCTGGGACGCTCCCGGCTCGTGAGCTTCTTCGCGAGCTCGAGCAAGCGCGCGGTGGCGGACGAGATCGGTGAGGCGGTGACACGGCTTTCGCGCAACGGGACCGGCGCCATCATCGTGGTGGAGCGCGACGTGTCTCTGGACCAGTACATAGAGACGGGAACGGTCATGCTCGCCACCATATCGGCCGACCTGCTGACGACGATCTTCACTCCCTACTCGCCGTTGCACGACGGCGCCGTGATTATCCGTGGCGACCAGATCGTGGGCGCGGGCAGCGTGCTCCCGCTCACGCAGTTTCCGGTGACCGACAAGTCGCTCGGCACGCGGCACCGAGCGGCCCTGGGGCTGTCCGAGGAGACGGACGCCATGGTCGTGGTGGTGTCGGAAGAGACCTCCAAGATCTCGATCGCCGAGCGCGGAATGCTCAAGCGCGGCCTCACGGGCGACCAGGTCCGGGAAGCGCTGGCGGGGCCGGGCGAGCAAGGCCTTGCGCTGAAGGGCTCCCGTAGTGACGCTTCACCCGCCTGATCCAGCACCGTCGCCAAGTTGAGCACTGTGAACGAATCCATGCAGGCCAGTATCGCCAGGGCACCGTACCGCGCCGCACTCGTGGTGTTCGCGGTCGTCCTCGCCGTGTACGTCTGGACTTTAGCACCGACCGTCACGTTCTGGGACGCGGGCGAGTTCATCGCCGCGGCCAAGATCCTCGGCATACCACATCCCCCGGGGACGCCGTTGTTCATCCTGATGGGCAACGTGTGGGGGACGCTGGTGCCGATCGGCGAGTTCGCCTACCGCACCAACCTGATGACCGCTGTGTTCAGCGCTGCCGCGGCGGCGCTGATGTTCCTCCTGGTTGCGCAGGCGCTGCGCGGCTGGAAGCTCAGCGATGGCGGCGGATCCCTCGCGCGGGCTGCATCGGACCCGGTGTACTGGGTGGGCGGCGCTGCAGCGGCGGTCGGGCTCTCGGCGTTCGTGTTCACCGTGTGGCAGAACTCCAACGAGACCGAGGTATACATGGTCGCCGCGTTCTCCATCGCGGCGATCTGCTGGCTCGCCTGGATGTGGCGGGCGCACCGAGGCGAGGAGCGCGCGCCGCACGTGCTGCTGCTGGTCGTCTACCTGCTGGCGGTTTCCATCGGGAGCCATCTGCTCACACTGCTGGTCGGACCCGCGCTGATCGGGTTCATGTGGCACGTGCTCAAGACCGACCCCCTGCCGGACGAGAACGACCGCAAGACCGAGTGGGCGCAGTGGGCGGTGGTAATCGGCGTGTGGGCTCTGCTGCTCGGTGTTGGTCTGGGCAGCAAGAGCCTTCTGATTCTGGGCGGCATCGCGTTCGTGGCTGCCGCTGCGTACGCAGCTTCCGCCGGCGCTCTGGTCTTTGCTCTCACGGTGCTGGCGATCGCGGTCGTCGGCGTGTCCACCTATCTGTTCCTCATCATTCGCGCCAACGTGGGACCGTTCCTCAACGAGGCCGATCCGTCGACGTGGCAGAGCCTCTGGTCGGTGATCGCGCGCGAGCAGTACCCGCCGCGCTCGCCGATCGACAACCCGATCTACACGGTTCGTGGGCAGGGCGGCTTGGTGGACCGTGTTGCCGCGTTCGTCGGCTGCCTGCCGCGCTTCGTGAACGGGCCGGTGCCCGCCGACGAAGCGGCCTTCGGGATTCCGCGCTGCTATACGGTGCGGAGCATTCCGCTGATGCTGCGCCAGGCACAGATGTACCTGCAGTACTTCGACTGGCAGTGGGCGAAGGGGCTTGCTCCGACGACCCCCGTGTTCGCTGGTGTGCGGCTCCCGTTCACGCTCGCGTTCATCAGCCTTGGTGTTTACGGCGCTGCCGTGCTGCGGCGGGTCGACCGCTCGGCGTTCTGGCTCCTGATGCTCTTGTTCCTGGCCACGGGCCCCGGGCTGGTGGGCTACATGAACTTCAAGCCCGGCTTCTCGCTGGCCTGGGACGTCTACCCGCAGATGGACATGCACGAGGTCCGCGAGCGGGACTACTTCTTCACCCTGTCGTTCCAGATGTGGGCTCTCTTCGTCGGAATGGGCCTGGCGGGACTCTACCGCCTGCTGCGTGAGCGCGTTGGCGAGATCAGCCCGAAGAGCTGGCGGAGCGTGGCGCCGGCTGCGGTTCTGCTCGTGGCCGCGCTGCCCCTGGTGCTCAACTTTCGCGCGGCCTCTCGCGCACACGGTCCGGATGCGACTCTGGCACGCGACTTCGCCTACGACGTGCTGCAGTCGGTCGAGCCCTATGGAGTAGTGTTCACCAACGGTGACAACGACACGTTCCCGCTGTGGTACCTGCAGGAAGTCGAGGAGATTCGCCAGGACGTGTGGGTGGTGAACCTCTCCCTCGCCAACACCGACTGGTACATAAGGCAGCTGCGCGACAACCCGATCCGTCCGTTCCGTCCCGAGCAGGCGCCGTGGTACGCGCACCTCGCGCCCGACTCGATGCCGGAGCGGCTGCACACGCTCACGGACCAGGAGATCGAGTCGCTGCGGGCGACGCTCCTGCCGCGCGCGCTCACGCTGCGGGCCGGCGAGGCCGTGATCACGCTGCCCGAGAACAGCCCACTCTACATCCACAACATGGTGGCCCTGCGCGTGCTGCAGGAGAATTGGCAGGACCGGACGGTCTACTACTCGCTGACGTCCGGGAGCGACAACTGGGGTCTGGTGGCCGACGCGTTGACCCAGGAGGGCCTGGTCCTTCGGGTGAATGCCCAGGGGCAGCCCGATACGACCCGCCTCGTCAGGAGCCTGTTCGGCGTACCGCTCGACGTGCCGGCGACCGACTCGCTGACCTGGCACATATACCGCTACTCCCGGCTGTTCGAGGCGGACACACTGGATCTCAGCCCGACGAGCCGTAACATTGCGGTCAACCTGAGCTACGCCTTCTACTCGTTGGCGCAGGCCTACGAGGTTCTGGGCGACCGCGAGCGCAGTGAGCGCAACCTGAGGCGGGCGCTCCACCTGCAGCCGATCCCGGAGCTCGCGCAGATGCTGCAGGCGGGAACGGACATCTTCCGGCCGCCGCCGGCTCCGGAACTGGCGGACACTCCGGTCACGCTGCCCGAGCAGTAGCCCGCCCGCTTCTCACAGCGCGCAAGTTCAGCTATTTTCACAGGTTATGAGCTTCGACGCCGTCCCGGAGAATCTCGCGCTGGTGCGGGAGGAGATTGCCCGGGTCCAGGCTCGGGAGGGTCTGAGCGTGGAGGTCGGCATCATCGCCGTGACCAAGGGCCACCCGCCCGAGGCCGCGCTGGCCGCCCACGGGGCCGGCCTCGACGACCTGGGTGAGAACCGCGTGCAGGCGGCCGTCGCCAAGATCGAGCAGCTCGCCGAGCTGCCGGTGCGCTGGCATCTGATCGGGCACCTGCAGACCAACAAGGCGCGGTTGGTGCCCGGACGCTTCGCCATGGTCCATTCGGTGGACTCGGAGCGGGTGGCCGACGCGCTGGCCAAGGCAATGGCAAGGCAGGGTTCGGGCTCGGCCCTCCCGGTGTTGCTCCAGGTGAATGCGGGAGGCGAGGAGCAGAAGAGCGGGTGCCGGCCGGAGGACGCGGAAGCGTTGGCCCAACACGTGCTGGCGCTGCCGGATCTGGAGTTGAGAGGGCTCATGACGATGGCTCCGTTCACTGACGACGAGGCTGTGCAACGCCGCGTGTTCGCCGACCTGCGTCGCGTGAGGGACAGACTCGAGGCCCGGGGGATCGAGCTCCCGGAGCTGTCGATGGGCATGTCGGGAGATTATCAGGCGGCGGTGGCCGAGGGAGCCACCCTACTGCGCCTGGGCACCGTCCTGTTTGGAGAGCGACCGAAATGAACGACGAAGTATTCCGACTCACGCCGGCCGACGTACGCGCGCAGGAGTTCCGGCGCGGTGCGTTCGGGTACGATACGGCGGGCGTGGAGGACTTCCGCGCGCGCGTCGCTGAGGAGCTGGAGCGGTTGCTGCGCGAGCGCGCCACGCTGGACGAGCGGCTCCAGAACCTGCGCGAACAGCTCAAGTCGTATCGTGAGCGGGAGAAGGCGCTGAACGACGCGGTCGTGATGGCTCAGCAGGTGAAGGCGGAAACGGAGGAGGCCGCCAAGCGCGACTCGGAGCTCACGGTGCGCGAGGCGAGCAGCAAGGCCGAGGAGATCCTGGCTGAGGCCCGCGCCGCGGAGGCGGATGTGCGGCGTGACATTGAGGAGGCCCAGCGGCACTTCTCGAGCTATCTGGTGGCGTTCCGGCTCCTGCTGGAGCGGCAGCTGGCTGAGGTTGACGCCCTGGCCGAGCACGAGAAGGACGGCAGCGCGCCGGGGGCCGAGTGACGTCCTCGCTGCGCGAAGAAACCGACCGCGCGGTGGCGGTCATCAGGGCGACCACCGCGTTCGAGCCGGACGTGGCCCTCATCCTGGGCACGGGGCTCGGTGGGCTGGCGCAGGACATCGAGCTCGAAGCGGAGATCGGCTACGAGCAGATCCCGGGCTTCCCCCTGTCCACAGTGGAGACGCACGCTGGACGGCTGCTATTCGGTCACCTCGGCGGAAAGCGCGTCGTGGCCATGCAGGGCCGGTTCCACCGGTACGAGGGCTACACGATGCAGCAGATCGGCTTCCCGATGCGCGTGATGCGTGCGCTGGGGGCGAAGACGCTCGTGGTGTCGAACGCCTGCGGGGGGATGGTCCCGCTGTGGGGGCCCGGTGACCTGGTGCTGATCTCGGACCACATCAACCTGTTGGGTGACAATCCGCTGGTCGGACCCAACGACGACGAGCTGGGACCGCGGTTCCCGGACATGTCGCGCGCTTACGATCAGGAGCTGAGAGAGCTCGCGCGCGAAGTTGCCCGCGATCTCAAGCTCGTGCTGCGCGAGGGCGTTTACGTCGCCGTAGTGGGCCCGAACCTCGAGACGCCGGCCGAGTACCGCTTCCTGCGGGCAATCGGCGCCGACGTGGTCGGCATGTCCACTGTGCCCGAGGCGATCGTCGCAGTGCACGGCGGCATGCGGGTGCTGGGCATCTCGATCATCACGGATCAGTGCCTGCCCGACGCCCTGGAGCCGGCGGACATCAACCGGATCATCGCGACCGCGGCCGCGGCCGAGCCCAGCCTCACGCGCCTGGTGGAGGGCGTGCTGGAGCGGATGGCCTGATGCCGTACGAGGCTCTCGGACCCGCCTCGGCCGACGCCTTCGAGCAGCAGGTGCTCGAGCAGTGGCGCGCGGAGGACCTGTTCCACCAGACGCTGGACGCCACCAAGGGCGGGGAGCCCTACGTGTTCTACGAGGGACCGCCCACGGCCAACGGGCGGCCCGGGATCCACCACGTCTTTGCCCGCACGATCAAGGACCTGATCTGCCGCTACCACACGATGCTGGGCGAGTCGGTCACGCGCATCGCCGGTTGGGACACGCACGGCCTTCCCGTCGAGATCGAGGTGGAGAAGGCGCTGAAGATCTCCGGCAAGGCCGACATCGAGAAGTTCGGCGTGGCCGCATTCAACGCCCGGTCGAAGGAGAGTGTGTTCCGCTACAAGTCCGACTGGGAAAACCTCTCCGAGCGCATCGCTTACTGGCTCGACTACTCGCGCCCGTACATCACGTATACCAACGAGTACATCGAGAGCGTCTGGTGGCTGCTGAAACAGCTGCACGACCGTGACCTGCTGTATCTGGGACACAAGGTGCTGCCGTATTGCCCGCGCTGCGGAACCACGCTCTCGAGCCACGAGCTGGCGCAGGGCTACGAGACGCACAAGAGCCCGTCGATCCATGCGCTGTTCCGCCTCGTGGGAGAGCGCGACCGATACCTGCTCGTGTGGACAACGACCCCCTGGACGCTCCCCTCCAACGTGGCCGTCGCAGTGCACCCCGACTTCCGCTACGTGGAGCACATGGTCGACGGGCGAAGCATCATCGCTGAGAAGGTGATCGCCGAGACCAGAGTGATCCCCGGCGCCACGGGTGGGAAGCCGCTCGCCGAGTTCCCGCAGGTCGCGGAGTACTCCGGCCGCGACCTGATCGGACTCCGCTACGAGCAGCTGATCGGGGCCGTTGATGTCGATCCCGAAGCGGGCCTGCGGGTGGTGGCGGGTGACTTTGTGACCAACGAGGAAGGGACCGGCCTCGTTCACCTCGCGCCCGCGTTCGGCGCGGACGACTATGCGGCCGGCCTCAAGGAGGGCCTCCCGCTCCTCAACCCGGTGGATGCCTCGGGCCGGTTCTTCGATACCGCGTACGAGGAGATCAACGGCAAGACGGTGTTCGAAGCGAACCCGATCATCGCCGACCGGCTCGTGGCAGAGGGCAAGGTGCTCGGCCGCTATCAGCCTGAAGGGTACGAGCACAGCTATCCCTTCTGCTGGCGCTGCGACTCGCCGCTCATCTACTACGCGCGGGACTCCTGGTTCGTGCGCACGACGGCGTTCAAGGACCGGATGATCGCGATCAACCACGACGTGAAGTGGTATCCGCCCGAGGTGGGCAAGGGTCGCTTCGGTGAGTGGCTCGAGAACAACGTGGATTGGGCTCTGTCGCGCGACCGCTACTGGGGCACGCCGCTGCCGGTGTGGCGCTGCGACCGCGACGACAGCGGACACCGCGTGGCGATCGGCTCTTACGCGGAGCTCGAGCAGCTGCGCGGCGAGAAGCTCCCCGAGGATTTTGATCCGCACAAGCCGTTCATCGATGAATACACGTTCGAGTGTACGGCAGCCGGGTGCGGTGGGACCATGCGCAGGGTGCCGGAGACGATCGACGCCTGGTTCGATTCGGGCGCGATGCCCTACGCGCAGTGGCATTACCCGTTCGAGAACGAAGCCGAGTTCGAGCGCCACTTCCCGGCAGACTTCATCTGCGAGGGCTTGGACCAGACGCGGGGGTGGTTCTACTCCCTGCTGGCGATCGCTGCCGGTGTCTCCGACGGCGCGGCGTATCGCCACTGTGTGGTGAACGGGCTCGTGCTGGACGCCGAGGGCAGCAAGATGTCCAAGCGTCTGGGTAACGTGACCGACCCGTGGGAGGCAGTGGGGCAATTTGGCGCGGATGCCGTGCGGCTCTACCTGCTGGCGTCGAGCCAGGTGTGGCTGCCCAAGCGGTTCGACCCGGAGGCGATCCGCGAGGTCTCCTCCGGCTTCCTCAACCGCCTGCGCAACACGTACGGGTTCTTCGCGCTGTACGCAGAGGGGTGGACGCCCGAGGATGCGCCTCCCCTGGCGCAGCGGCCGCTGGTGGATCGCTGGCTCGCCGGCCGGCTGGACGCGGTCACCCGGGCGGTCGGCGGCGCATGGTCCGCGTACGACGTGACCGGCGGAGTGCGCGCCATCATCGAGTTCGTGGACCACGAGCTCTCCAACTGGTACGTGAGGGTGAACCGCACGCGGTTCTGGGCGCCCGACGGTGCAGCCGATCCGGCGGCCCTGGCCACGCTCTACGATGCGCTGGTGACGGTGAGCCGGCTGTTGGCGCCGGCGGCACCGTTCCTGAGCGACGCCATCCACCGCAAGCTCACGGGCTCCTCGGTGCACCTGGCCCGGTTCCCGCTGGGCAGCGGCGCCGCTGACGAGAGGCTGGACGAGCCGATGGATGCGGTGCGGCGCCTGTCTTCGCTGGCCCGATCCGCCCGCGAACAGGCCGGACTCAGGGTGCGCCAGCCGCTGGCCCGGCTCCGGGTCGCCGTCCCCGCCTCGACCCGCGGCGCGGCGTTCCAGACCTTCCTGGACATCCTGGCCGCCGAGGTGAACGTGAAGGAGATCGGCGTCGTGGAATCCGACGAGGAGCTGGTGCGGCTGAAGCCAAAGCCAAACTTCCGCACTCTCGGGAAGGTCTATGGCAAGCACACTCCGCGGGCCGCCCAGGCCGCGCAAGACCTGACGCGAGAGCAGCTCCAGGCGCTGGAGGGGGGTGCTGCGGTGTCCGTCACGGTGGACGGGAAGCGGTTCGAGTACCGTCCCGAGGACGTAGTTGTCGAGCGGGAGGTGGCCACTGACTGGTTGGTGCAGAGCGACGGCCCACTGGTCGTGGCGCTGGATCCGGCCCTGAGCGACGACCTGCGCCACGAGGGTCTCGCGCGAGAAGTAGTCAATCGGGTGCAGAGACTACGAAAAGAGGCCGGGTACGATTACAATACGCGGATCGCATTGAGCATCTCCGGTGCCGACGAAGTGCTGGAGGCGGCCGGGGCGTTCCGTCAGTTCATTGCAGGAGAGACGTTGGCACGCCGGCTGGAGACGGGCGCCGATCTGGCGGACCCGGACGTGCGGGAGGCGGTCGACATCGATGGGCGGGAGGTCGTCATTGCGCTCAAGCGCTCGGACGGGACGGCCCGCTGAGGTTCAACGCCGGCGTAATCGGCAGGAAGACTGACTGATGAATAAGAAACAGCTGACACACCTGGAAAAGCGCCTGCTCGAAGAACGGGGTCGGGTCATGAAGGAGCTCGGCAACTACGACGAGCAGTTCAGCGGCACGCTGCAGGCCTCCGATGGCGACCTGTCGTCGTACTCCTTCCACATGGCCGACCAGGGGACGGACGCCATGGAGCGCGAGAAGCAATTCCTCTTCGCCTCAAAGGAGGGCCGCTACCTCTGGCATGTGAACGAGGCGCTGCGGCGGCTCTACTTCACGCCCAAGGAGTTCGGCGTCTGTCACGAGTGCGGGGAAGAGGTCGGCTTCGAGCGACTCGACGCACTGCCGCACGCGCGCCTCTGCATCAAGTGCAAGGCCAAGGAAGAAGATGCCAAGCGGGCTTAGGAACCCGTTGTTCTGGGGGGTCGCGCTCGGCGTAGTAGCGCTCGATCTGATCACGAAGAAGCTCGCCGTCGCGAACCTGGCGCACGCGCCGGTCCGGATCCTCGGAGATTGGCTCACCTTCAGACTCGTCTACAATCCAGGGGCGGCGTTCGGCGTCCACGTGGGCGCCTACTCGCGCTGGGTGTTCATGGTGCTCGCGCTCGTGGCGTTGGTCGTGCTCGCGTCGTTGGCGCGGCACACATTGCCGACGCAATGGGTGCGGCTGACCGCGCTGGGCCTAGTGTGCGGGGGCGCCATAGGCAACCTGCTGGACCGCGTGCGCAGCGCGCGCGGCGTGGTGGACTTCATCGATGTATGGATCGGTCCTTTTCACTGGCCCACCTTCAACGTCGCCGACATGGCCGTGACGTGCGGCGCCGTGGCGCTCGCGGCCGTGCTGTGGCAGGAGGGCCGGCGCGACAATGAGCAACCCTCCGAGCAAACCGGTCCCGCCGAGGCCTGAGCCTCCCCACACCCTCGAGCTCCAGGTCTGCACCGAGGCCACGGAGCGTCTGGATCGGTTCCTGGCCGACCAGCTGGCGCTTTCCCGAACCCAGGCCGCACGGCTGATCGGCGACGGCGCGGTGGCCGTCAACGGCGAGCCGGCTCGCGCCTCGCGCACCCTCGGAAAGGGCGATCAAGTGCGGGTGACGCTGCCCGAGACCGACCCGCCCAGAACGCTCGCTCCGCACCGGATACCGCTCACCGCGGTCTACGAAGACGACGCGATCCTGGTGCTCGACAAGCCCGCCGGCTTGGTGGTCCACCCGGCGCCGGGGCACTGGGACGACACGCTGCTCAACGCGCTCGTGGCGCGCGGCACTAGCTTGTCGAGCGGCGCCGAGGGACGACCGGGCATCGTGCACAGGCTCGACAAGGACACGTCGGGTCTGATGATCGTGGCCAAGACCGATGCGGTACACCGCACCCTGTCCCGCGCCATGGGGCAGCACCGCATCGAGCGGGAGTACGCGGCGCTGGTGTGGGGGCACCTCAAACGGCCCCTGGACATCGACGCTCCGCTGGCCAGGCACCCCAGGGACCGCAAGCGGATGGCCGTGTTGGCCACGGGCCGGGCGGCTCGCAGCCACGCGGAACAGGTAGCCCGGTTCGACACCTGTGATCTGGTGCGGGTGAAGCTGGAGACGGGGCGCACCCACCAGATCCGGGTGCACATGGCGCACGTGGGCCACCCCGTGGTGGGCGATCCCGTGTACGGCGGGGGAGGGTCGCGGCGCGCCACCGGGGCTCAGCGCGCGCGCGCGCGGGCGGTCGAGGCGGCCTGCCCGCGCCAGGCGCTGCACGCGGCGGTGCTGCGTTTCAAGCACCCGGAGACCGGAGAATGGAGCGAGTTTCGCTCCGAGTGGCCCCCCGATCTGGCCCCGGCGTTGGAGGCCGCGCAGGCCGATTCCGGCTTGCTTGCTCGCCCTAACCAGTTGGGCTATCTTGGCTTCTTCAAATAAGATGGGCGACTTGGCGGGCGTTCGGATCCTGGTTTTTCAGGTGGCTGATCGGCATTGCGGGATTGGCGTATCGGCCGTCCGCGAGATCCTGCCGCCGCAGCAGGCGACCCGCATCCCCGGAGCCTCGCACGAGGTGGCCGGGCTCATAAACGTGCGGGGCCAGCTGGTGCCGCTGGTCGACGGACGGCGTGCGCTGGGTCACGCCCCGTCCGAGGGCAGCGGCACTATTGTGTTGTGTGAGATCGGTGAGCAGTACGTGGGGCTCACCGTGGACGAGGTGATCGACCTTCTGACGGTCGCGCCGGAGGACCTCTCCGATCGCGGAGAGCTCCCCGGTGTGGACCCGCGGCTGGTGCGGGCAGTCGGGCGGCGCGGCGACGATACGTTCGTTCTGCTCGATCTGGACGCACTGCTTGCACCAATTCTCAGCCTGTAGGGAGGGCGTGTGAGCCACACGGTGCTCGTCTGTGATGACGCGATTTTCATGCGCACCATGATCAGTGACATTCTGACGCAAGCCGGTTACGAGGTGGTCGGTGAGGCCGAGACCGGCACTCAGGCGGTCGAGAAGTACAACCAGCTCAAGCCGGATCTCGTCACGATGGACATCGTGATGCCGGACATGGGTGGGATCGATGCGGTGCGCACGATCGTCGAGTCGAACCCGGACGCCCGCATCCTGATGTGCAGCGCGATGGGCCAGCAGGCCCTCGTCGTCGAGGCCATTCAGGCGGGCGCGAAGGACTTCATCGTCAAGCCGTTCCAACCGTCCCGCGTCCTGGAAGCCGTGCAACGGGTACTCGGCTAGGCATGGATCTCTCGCAGTATGCGGAGCTCTTCCTCGCTGAAAGCCGAGAGCATCTCACTACCATCAACCAGCTGCTGCTGGAGTGGGAGCGAGATCCCGGGGCGAGCGAGCCGGTCGCCGGCGTCTTCCGGGCCATGCACAACGTCAAGGGCATGGCCGCGACGATGGGTTACGGCGTCGTGGCGGATCTCGCCCACAGGGCCGAGAGCCTGCTCGACGTGCTGCGCCGCGGCAAGCAGGCCCCTCCCGATGAGGTCGTAGAGCTCCTCTTCCGCAGCGCCGACGCCCTCGATCAGGCGATCGAAGCCTCGGTCGCCGGACGGGAGGCCGACCTCGACCTTTCGGACGTTCTCAAGAGCCTGGACCGGGCCAGTCAGACGCTGGGCGCGGATGTGGAGCGGCCGGCGGTGCAGCGGCCGTCGGCGCCGGTGGTCGCCGTGGCGGCGGGCGCAGGGCGGCCGGTGCGGGTGGTGCTGGTGGCGGAGGCGCAGCTGAAGGGCGCCCGGGCGCTGCTGATCCTGCGGCGACTCGAGGCCCTGGGGCGAGTCCACGCGGTCGAGCCGCCGCCGTCGCAGATGGAGAGCGACGAGTTCGGCGGCCAGTTCGCCTTTCGCGTCGAGACCGCTGCTGCGGACGAGGATCTGGAGCGCGAGATCCGCACGGCCGGCGACGTGGACCGGGTCGAGTTCGCCGCTTCGGAAGAGGCGGCTCGAACCGAGGCGGGCGGGCGCTCGAAGCACATCAGGGTGGACCTCAGGCGGCTCGACGCCCTGATGAACCTGATCGGCGAGTTGCTCACGGCTCGGGGCCGGTTGACCGAGCTCAGCGCGGCGAGCGCGGACCCCGATCTCGAGAACGTCGCGGTTCGCGTGTCGGGACTCGCGGCAGATCTCCAGGCGGAGATCGTGTCCGCCCGCATGACTCCGGTGTGGCAGGTCTTCGACCGGTTTCCCCGCCTCGTTCGGGATCTCGCCCGCAAGCTCGGCAAGCAGATCACGCTCCGTGTCGAGGGCAAGGAGATCGAGCTCGACCGCGCGATCCTGGATGAGATCGGCGAGCCGCTGGTCCACCTGCTCCGCAACTCAGCAGATCACGGACTCGAGTCGCCCGACGAGAGGGTAGCAGCGGGCAAGCCCGCCGAGGGCGTGATCGAGCTCAGCGCCATGCGCGAGCGCGCCGCGGTAGCGATCCGCGTGCGCGATGACGGCCGGGGCATTGACCGCAACGAGATACTCGCGCAGGCCAAGGAGCTCGGGTTGGTGGACGCCGAAGTCGATGCCCTGTCGGACGAACTCTTGATGCGCGTGCTTGGGCGCAGCGGTATCAGCACCGCCTCCGAGGTCTCGGAGGTGTCGGGGCGGGGCGTCGGGATCGACGCCGTGGTCCATGCGGTGCGAGCGCTGGGAGGCGGAATCGAGGTCGACAGCGAGCTGGGGATGGGAACGGCGTTCACGCTGCGGCTGCCGACTACGCTCGCAATCATCCGCGCGCTCATCACGCGGGTTGGAGAGGAGCGCTACGCGCTGCCGATCACCCACGTCGCGGAGACGCTGGACCTCGACACGGCGGCGGTTACCCGGGTGGACGGCCGCGACGCGATGACACTGCGGGCGGAGGTCGTGCCGCTGGTGCACATGAGGCAGATGCTGGAGATCGGTGGGGAACCGCCTCCCCGCAGCCCGGTGATCGTGCTCCAGATCGGGGAGCGGCGGTGCGGGATCGTGGTAGACCGATTGGTGAGCCAACAGGAAATAGTGGTGAAGACATTCAGCCCGCCGCAGGGGACGCTGCCGATCTTCAGCGGCGCGACGATTCTGGGTGAGGGACGACCCGTTCTCATTCTGGACGCCGGGGGCCTGGTCTAGGAGACGCAAGCATGGAAGACCTTCATGATCTGAAGGAGTTGGAGCTCGACGCACTGAAGGAGGTGGCGAACATCGGCGCCGGGCATGCTGCCACGGCGCTGTCGCAACTCACCAACCGCCGCATCATGATCTCCGTGCCGGAGATCTTCGTGGCTCGCCTGGAGCAGGTACCCGACCGCCTCGGAGACAAGGAGGAGATCGTCGTCGGCGTGCTGATGCACATGTTGGGTGATCTCACCGGGCGCATGCTGTTCACCCTGCCCGAATCCGACGCCCTGCTCCTCTGCGACATGTTGCTGCGGCACGAGCCGGGTGCGACCAGGGAGTTCGGCGAGCTGGAGCAGTCGGCCCTCAAGGAAGCCGGCAACATTCTGGGCGGAGCGTACATGAACGCGCTCTCGGATTTCATGGGCATGATGCTGCTGCCATCGGTGCCGAGCCTGGCCATCGACATGTCCGGCACGGTCCTCACGACAGCGCAGCTCAGCTTCGGGCGCGACAAGGACATGGTGTTCTGCGTGGAGACCAACTTCAGCTTCCAGGAAGCCGATAGAACGCTGCGCGGGCACTTCCTGCTGCTTCCCGACCTGGCTTCGCTCAAGACCATCTTCGACGCGGTTCGCGTGGGCTGAGGCGCATGGCGAGGGGAACGGTCCCGGAACGTGATCGCGACGTCCTGCGATCGTTTGCGCGCCGGATCGATCCCTCCGACGCCGGGGCGCACAACAACCTGGGCGTTCTGTATCACCGCAAGGGGCTGGTGGAGGACGCGATCAGTGAGTTCCAGCGCGCGCTGGAACTCGATCCGAAGATGCACATCGCCAGGCGCAACCTGGAGATCGCGTACGAGGAGTCGGGTTACTATGATCGCCGCGTCGCGGAACTCAAGGAGAAGCTGCGCGCCGATCCCGACGATGCGCAGTGCCGCTGGGAGCTGGGCCGGGTGTACGCATCGCTGGGCCACTACGAATCCGCGGCCCACGAGTTCCAGGAGCTGATCACCAAGAACCCCAACGACGTCGCGGCGCTGATTCAGTTGGGGCTCGCCGAGAAGACGCGCGGCAACCTCCCGGAGGCGGAGGAGTGGCTCCAGCGGGCGAGCACGCTGGACGCCGAGAGCAGCGTAATCCACCAGTACCTGGGTGAGGTGCGCTACAACCGCGGTGTCAACAAGGACGCCATAGCTGCTCTGCAGCGCGCCACCGAGCTGAACCCCGAGAACGCCGACGCCCACTACCAGCTCGCCTTCGTGCTGGGCGACCTGGGACGGCACGAGGAAGCTCGCGCCGCTACGAAGCGCGCGATCCAGCTCAACCCGACCCTGGGCCGCGCGCAGAGCAACCTCACGCTCGAGTCGGTCGCCGAACAGCGGGCGCGCCCCTCGGCGGTCGATCTCGCGGCCGCCGCGCCGGGGGCCACCGAGGCGCTGGCCCACTACAATCTCGGCCGCGCTTTCCGCCAACAGGGTTACTACAACGAGGCTCTGCGCGAGTACAGGCTCGCGCTCGATCGGGGCGAGGACCGGCGGCTCGTGCTGCAGGCGATTGCGGAGGTGCACTTGCTGAACGGCGAGCACGTCGCCGCGCTGGAGTTGTACGACCGTCTGGTGGGAGAGCTGCCGGACGAGCCCAAGGTGCTGAACGAGCGCGGGGTCGTGTTGCACCAGTTGGGGAAGTTCGACGAAGCGCTGGTTTCCTACCGCAGGGCGGTCGAGGTGGCGCCGGAGCATGCGCTCGCGCTCAACAACCTCGCCATCACGTTGGCCCAGCTCGGCGCTGCGGAGGAAGCCGTCGCGATGCTGCGGACCGCCGTCGAGAAGGCGGCAGACGTGGACATTCCCAGACTGAACCTCGGCCTTCTTCTCCTCAAGTTGCAGCGGCACCAGCTCGCGCTGCAGGCCTTCCGCAGAGTGTTGGAGAGCGACCCCACTTCGGCCGCAGCGTGGAACGGGATCGGGCTGGTCCTCAACGAGATCGAGCGGACCGAAGACGCACGCAATGCCTTTGCACGTGCGGTCGAGGCCGATCCCCAGTCGGCGGAGGCGCACTACAACCTGAGCTTTGCGCTCTCGCGGCTGGGCGACTACGACGCGGCGCTGCGCGCCGTCACGCGGGCACAGACGCTCGACCCCTACTACGTGGCGCAGAAGTTCCGCTTGGCGATCGACCTGCAATACGAGGACCCGACCATTTCCGTAGTGCCGGAGATCTCCGCGGACGTGGCGGCCGATCTCGTGGAGCAGAGCATCAGCTTCGAGCCGGGTTCCCTGGACGACCTCTTCGCAGAGCTCGATCAGACGCCTGCCAAGCAGGCCGACGTGAAAGTCAGCGGTCCGTTCGACCTCGCGCGTGACTATCTGGGCAAGGGACTGTTCGAGCTGGCGGCCGCAGAGGCCAACCGCGCGGTTGGACGCGGCGGCCCCCCGGTGGACGGCCAGGTTCTCCTCGCCCAGATCTTCGCCCGGCGCGGGCTGCACGGCGAGGCGCTGGAGCGCTACCGCGCCGCTCGGCAGCTGGAGCCGGGACGGCAGGACGTGAGGCTGGGCGAGGTGAAGGAGCTGCTTGCGCTGGGGCGCGGCGCCGAGTCGGTGGAGGACGCGTCGCAGCTGGCAGGCGAGTCTCCCGAAGACACCGACGTACTCGTGGTGCTGGCCGAAGCCCGGCTTGCGGCGGGCGATCCCGGCGGCGCCCTCGAGGCGTTGGGCCAGGCGCGGCAGAGGGCGCCGCAGCGCGCCGACCTCCTCAAGTTGGAAGGGGACGTCGCGGTTGGGATGGGGAACCTGACATCGGCGCGCCGCGCATACGAAGGCGCGCTGGAGTTGGATCCGCGCTTCATTCAAGCGCAACTCGATCTCGGCAGAGTCCACGAGCAGCAGGAGAACTGGAGCGCGGCCGAGCGGTGCTACAGCGCCGCGCTCGAGGTCCTGCCCACTTTCCACGAGGCGACGCTTGCGGCGGCCGACCTGTACCGCCGCCGCAGCGAGCCCAAGAAGGCCATCACCCTGCTCGTGGGCGTGCTGAGCGACGACTCAGCTGCCCTCGACGCCCTCGTTGTGCTGGGGCAGGCGCTGCTTGACGACGGGCGACCCGGGCAGGCGCTGGAGGCACTCGAGCGCGTGTTGGCTCACGAGAGCCAGCACGTCGCGGCCCTGTTTCTGACGGGTGTGTGCTTTGCGCGGCAGCGGCGCTACCAGCCGGCGGTGGAGCGCTGGGAACGCGTGATCGTGCTCGATCCGTCGAGTTCCCATGCCAAGCGCGCGCGCAAGCACGCGCGAACGGCTCTCGACCTGCAGCATATCTTCAAGTCGGAGGTCGACTAGGCATGGCCATCGAAGGCCCGCTCAAGGAACTGGGCATCCACGATGTCTTCCAGTTGCTGGACCTCTCTCGGAAGACTGGCTTGCTGACCGTAACCTCCAAGCTGCGGCACAACCAGGGCACGGTGTACTTCGACAACGGTGCGGTCGTTTACGCCCTCGTGCAGAGCAATCCTCACCCGCTGGGCGAGGTGCTGCTCAAGGGCGGCAAGATCACCGAGGCCGATCTCTCCCGCGCGCGCGATATGCAGCAGCACGGAGACGAGCGGCGGCTTGGAGAGATACTGGTCGAGATCGGCGCGCTCGGCGCGCGGGAGCTTGAGCGCCAGGTCCGGTTCCAGATCGAGGAAGTGATCTTCGAGGTGATGAACTGGCGCGAGGGGTACTTCTCGTTCGAGGAGGGCGCTCTGGAGGAAGTTCCCGCTGACGCCACGATCAGGATCTCGACCGAGTCCGTTCTCATGGAGGGTGCGCGGCGCATCGACGAGTGGTCGCGCATCGAGCGCAAGATCCCGAACGTGGGGGTGGTGCCGGCCCTGGCGCAGGCGGAGGAAGGCGACGGCGGGCAGCTGGACCTGCTGCCGGACGAGTGGGATGTGCTGGCAACGATCGACGGGGAACGCGACATCCGCGGCATCTCATCGCTGATCGGGCGCTCGGACTTCGACGTCGCGAAGACGCTGTTCGGCCTGGAGAGCGCGAGGCTCATCACGATCGCGGAGCGCGGGTCGGCGGCTGCGGCTCCGGTCCCGGACGAGAGTGGGGGATTGGAGGCGGTGGTGCGGCGCGCAGCCGAAGCGCTCGACTGCGGCGACATCGAGGCGGCCGAAAGGGCCGCCGAGGAAGCGCGCTCCGGTTATCCCCATGAGCCGGCCGCGCTGCTGATCTCGGGCGAGGTGAGCCTCCGCGCCGGGAGCGTGCAGGACGCGGAGGAGCAGCTCAGGCGGACGCTGCGGCTCGATCCGCTGCTGACACCAGCGCACCGGCTCCTGGGTGATGCGCTCGCGCTGCAGGGGCGTCACGGCGAAGCGATCGAGTGGTGGCAGCGGTGGCTCAAGTTCAGTGAGCAGGGAGCAGGAGATCCGGGCGAGATGGAACGAGTGCGAGAAGCCGTAGCTGCGGCGCGGGCCCTGGATGCGTTGTTGGGGAGGTCGCGTGGCTAGCGACATCAAAGTCATGAGCGCCGAGCTGGCGCGCGACCCGCAGAGCGTCGTGTTCCTCGAGCTCGGAGAGGCGCTGCGGCGGCGCGGGCAGTTGGAAGCGGCGACCGGCGTCGTGCTGGGCGGGTTGGAGCACCACCCCGAGGTGGCCGAGGGCCACGACCTGTACGCGCGCCTCTTGGTGGACGCGGGCGACTTCATGCGCGCGCAGCAGGTCTGGAGCGGCGTGCTGGAGCGCAGCCCCCGGCACCTGGGGGCGCACAAAGGGCTCGGGTTCCTGGCATTCCGAGAGAACGACCTGGAAACGGCGCTGGAACACCTGGAACTGGCGCTGGCCGCTGATCCGGCGGACCAGAGCGTCGTGCGCGGTCTGCAGACGGTGCGCGACGCGGCGGCGGAGGCGGAAGTCGAGACGGCGGCAGAGACCGCCGCGGCGGTCGAGGAGCTGGCCGGTGAGGACCACATCTTCGCGGGGCTCGAGGGAGCCGAACACGGCCTTCTCCTGGTGGACGACCGCGGCCGTGTGCTGGGCGGCAGGCTGCTCGGGGCGCACGGCGTGGACGCGTCCGACGCGGTGGCCGCTTTCCTGGCCGGTGCGGCTCAAGAGGCCGAGCGCACTGCCGGCATGCTCGGTCTCGGCAAGTGGCAGTGGCTGGTGGCGGAGGGTCCGGAGGGCAACGTGTACGTGACGCCGCCCACCGCGGAGACGCTGCTGCTGATCCAGCGCGATCGCAGCGTCCCGTCCGGACGGTTGGCGATGCTCGCGGAGCGCGCCGGCGACCTGGCACGGCAGTGGTTGGAGGGACAGCAACTGTGAGCATGGCGTTTCAGCAGGCGCTCGACAACGTCACCCGCGTGCGTGGCGTGCGGGGAGCGATGCTCGTGGCCGGCGAGGATGGTCTGATCGTGGCCGAGGCGCTCATGGAGGGCGTCCGCGGCAACGCGGTGGCCGCCTTGGCAGCGAGCCTGCAGAAGCGCTTCCGCCAGGCCATGGAAGCCGCGGCCGTCGGGATGCCCCACTTCCTGCATCTCCAGGGCGAGGGCGGGACGCTCATCATCGTGCCTGCGCCGGATGGAGTATTGGTAGTAGCGGTGGGTACGCCGGACATGAACGTCGGCCTGGTGCGCCTCGAGATGCTGCGTGCGGCGGAATCGATCTCGTGACCGAAACGCGCGTGGTTGAGGCATGGACCCTGGAGCCGCTCGAGCGGTTCGTGGCGGAGTCGGGTGCGCGCCTCACGCTGCTGATGACGCCGGCCGGGCAGGTGCTCGCGCAGCACGGCTTCACGCGGGCAGTTGACGTCATGTCCGCCGCCGCCCTGGGAGCGGCGATCGTAGCCTCGACGGGCGAGATCGCCCGGATGCTGGACCAGACCGAGTTCGCGGCGCTGAACCACCAGGGAGTGCAGCACGGCATATTCCTGGGGGCATTCGATACCCCGCGCGGCGGGCTGCTGGCGTTGGTAGTTTATGGACCGGACTCCTCGGCCGGACTGGTGCAATTGTTTTTCGAGGAGCTGGCCCAGGGATTGGTTGCGGCGGTGCCCGCCCAGGAGGAGCCGAAGGCGGTTCTCGCTGCCAACTTCGAGGAAGAGCTCAACCGGAGCCTGGCGAGCCTATTCGGACGGTGAGATGTGTCACTAGTCAACTTCACGACCCGCGAGATCACCTGTAAGATCGTCTACTACGGACCGGGCCGGTCCGGCAAGACGACGAACCTGCAGTACATCTACGGGCGGGTGCCGGACAAACGTCGTGGGCGGATGGTATCGCTCGCTACGCAGACGGACCGCACCCTGTTCTTCGACTTCCTGCCGCTCGAGCTCGGCAGCATCTCGGGGTTCACCACCCGGTTCCAGCTCTACACCGTCCCCGGGCAGGTCTACTACAACGCCACCCGGAAGCTGGTCCTGCAGGGGGCCGACGGTGTCGTGTTCGTCGCCGACAGCCAGGCCCGGCAGTTGGACGAGAACATCGAGAGCATGCAGAACCTGCAGGCCAACCTGATCGAGCAGGGCGTGGACGCGCGCGCCGTGCCCTTCGTTCTGCAGTACAACAAGCAGGATCTGCCGAGCGATCTCATCCTGTCGCCCGACGAGCTGAACGAGGCCCTGAACTTCTGGGACGTGCCGAGCTTCTCGGCGGCAGCTCTGGAGGGTACGGGTGTCTTCGAGACCCTGAAGGCGGCGTCGGAACAGGTGCTGCGCAAACTGAGCCAGGCGGAGCCGGCATGACTGGAGAGCTGAACCCGCGGTTCAGCTTCGAGACGCTCGTCGTCGGCGCTGGCAATCGCTTGGCGGTCACCGCCGCACGCACGGTGGCGGAGTCGCCGGGCACCGCATACAACCCGCTCTTCATCTACGGCCCCACCGGCCTGGGCAAGACACACCTGCTGATGGCCATCGGGCAGCGGGCCGGGGAACTCGCATCCCAGCTCAGTGTGGAGTACGTGACGCTCGACGAGTTCGTGGAGGCGTATCACGCGGCGGTGGCGGCGGGCCAGAGCGATGCGCTGCGCAGCCGGTTCGACCGCGTCGACGTGATGCTGGTGGACGACGTGCAGTTCCTCACGCATCGGCGTGAGATGCAGGCCGAGCTGCTGCGCCTCGTCGGCCAGCTGCAATCAGCGGGCAAGCAGATCGTGCTGACCAGCGACTGCCCTCCGTCGGAGATCGAGAACCTCGATGAAAGACTGCTCTCCAGGTTCGACGGCGGGTTGGTGGTGGACATCGGCGCGCCTGACCTGGAGACCAGGATAGCGATTCTCAATCGCCGCTCGGAGGAGCGCGAGGCGACGTTCGCCGAGGGCGTGCTCGAAGCGGTGGCTGGCATCGAAGTTCTCAACGTGCGCGAGCTGCTCGGTCTGCTGAACCGGCTGGTGGCGTATCAGGCGGTCAGTGAGAAGCCACTCACGCCGTGGGGAGTGAAGGAACTGCTGGAAGGAGAGGAGCAGGCAGCGGCGCCGCTGGAGGCCGCGCAGCCAGAGCAGCCGCCCGACGAGTTCGCGGATTTCCTCTCCGACGTAGAGCACACCGTGACCGAGCAGGTCGAGGCGTGGCGAACGCGGCTGGAGGAAACGATCAAGCGCTGGGCTTCCGAGGGTTACAGCACCGCCCGTCTCGAGGTGCTGCTCGAGGAGGAGGCGCCGGTGGCCGTCGAGGGGATCCTGAGGCAGTTCGAGCGGGACGTCGAGCGGCTGCGTGGCTCGCAGGTGGCGATGGCGCGGCTGGACAAGGAGCGCTCCCGGGAGGCCGTGTTCTTCGATCCGGACCGGGTCGAGGAGGCAGACGAGTTGGTGCAGACCACGCTGGAGGAAGTAGGTCCGCCGCCGAGCCCGTCCGCGGTGTGGACTTTCGACTCGTTCGTACCGGGCCAGGCCAACGAGGTGGCGATCAGCGGCGCGCGCGGCGCGCTCGAGCGGCCGGGCAGCCGCTACAACCCTTTGGTGCTCGTCGGGCCCACGGGAGTAGGCAAGTCGCACCTGCTGCACGCCGTCGGACACGAGCTTGCAGCGGCGCCCGACGCCGTGGTTGCGTGCCTCTCGGCGCAGCAGTTGCTCGACGAACTGGTCGCGGCCATAGATGGCGACAAGGTGGACCGGTGGCGGGTGCGCTACCGTCGCGTCACCGCGTTTCTGTTGGATGACGCCCACATACTGGCCGGCAAGGAGCGCACTCAGGAAGAGGTGTTCCACCTGTTCAACGACCTGTTCACCTCCGCCCGCCAGCTCGTCTTCGCCATGCCGCAGCCGCCCAAGGAGGTCGAAGGGCTCGACGACCGTCTCAAGTCACGCCTGGAGAGCGGGCTGGTGGCGTCGATCTCGGGACCGGACCGCGATTTGCGGCGGGAGATCATCGAGGTGAGGCTGACCGAGCAGTTCGGTGCGGCCGACGCGGAGCTTGCCGACTACCTGGCCGCGCGTCCGGCCGACTCGGTGCGGGCCGTACTGGGGCTGATCCAGCGTGTGGCCTCGGCGGCTGAATCACAGGAAGCGAAACCGAGCGCGGCAATAGCCCGAGACCTCATCGAGGGCGTCGTCCCGGTGCGCAAGCGCACCTCGACCGACGTGCGGACCAGTGGCGTGCTGGCTTCGCCCGTGACCGGCGTGAGGAGCCACGAGAAGGTGGTGTGGAGCTGGCCTGACCCGGTGGAACGGGTGATCGAGGAGCTGGGCTGATGGCGATCAAGGGAAGCCTCAAGGAGGCGTCGCTCGCCGACGTTCTGCAGCTTCTCTCGCTGGGGCAGAAGACCGGGTGTCTGGCGGTCACCGACCGCACGAACCTGGGCCACGTCTACTTTGACAAGGGACAGATATCCTACGCGTCGCTGGTCAACCGGCGCGATCGGCTGGGCGACATCCTCGTGAAGAACGGGAAAGTCATGCAGTGGCAGCTGGAGACCGCCATCGACCAGCAGAGCCGCCAACGGGACAAGCGCCTCGGCGAGATCCTGCTTGAGCAGGGAGCCGTCTCCCGCGAGGACCTCGAGCACTTCATGCGCATCCAGATTCAGGAAGCCGTGTTCTTCCTGTTCACGTGGTCGCAGGGGAGCTTCAACTTCGAGAGCGACGTCGTCCCTGAAGAGCAGGACTTCCTTGTCAAGATCAACCCCGAGTCGCTGCTGCTCGAAGGAGCGCGGCGCGTCGACGAGTGGAGCCTGATCGGGAAGAAGATCCCCTCGTTCGACCTCATCTTCTCGGCGGACCGGGCCCGCATCGAATCCTCGCAGGTGACTCTCACGGAGCAACAAGAGCGCATCGTGCCGCTGCTGGACGGGTCGCGGGACTTCGCCCAGCTCGTCGAGGACTCCGGGCTCGTGGAGTTCGACGTCGGCAAGGCGCTCTACGGGCTGATCACGGCCGGCTTCGCGCACCGTACTGGCCGCAGTGAGACGGAGCGGGTGGAGGTCGCCGATGTGCGTGTGGACGAGCACCGAAACCTCGGCATCGCCTTCTACAAGACGGGCATGCTGGACGAGGCCAACCGCGAGTTCCGCCGCGTAGTGGACCTGAGACCTTCGGACGGGTCGGCGTACTTCTATCTCGGCCTCATAGCGCACAAGCAGGCGCACTGGCAGGAGGCGGCGCGGTACTTCAACCAGGCGGCGGAGCGGGGGGGCGCGCGCGCGTCCGTGCTCCACAACCTGGCCCTCGCCTACGAGAAGGCGGGGCGCTTCGACGAGGCGGAGGACGTCTACGCCGAGGCGGCGACAAAGGCGCGTCGTGACCCGCGCGTCATGACGAGCTGGGGCATCAACGCGCTGCACCGCGGCGACTTCGAAGTGGCAGCGGGCCGCCTGGACCGCGCGCGCGAGGTCGGTGCAGACGAGATCCCCAGCGACCTCTGGTACTGGGCCCGGTCCCTCGCCGCCGCCGCGATGGAGCACTTCGACGAGGCCGACACCCTGCTGCGCGAGGGTTTGGAGGCGCATCCAAAGAACGTCGTGCTCGGGAACAACCGGGCGGTGCTGCTCGAGTTGCTCGGCCACGTGGACGACGCCGAGGAGACACTGGAGGCTGCGCTGGCAGACGACCCGTCGCTGCCGCAGCTGTCCAAGAACCTGGGCGACATTCAGTACCGGGCGGCGCGCTACGACGAAGCGTGGCAGTCCTATCAGAGAGCCATCAAGCTGAACCCCAAGCTTGGCGACGACGTCTACTTCAAGCTCGGCAACATTGCGTACAAGAGGCTGGACCGAGAGTCGGCGGCGCAGTACTGGCGCAAGACGCTGGAGATCAATTCCGGGCACGAGCTGGCGCGCACCAATCTTGAGACGGTGAGCGCGCTGGCGTGACCAAGCCGGAACCAGACCCTGCGTTGCTGGCGTTGTTCGAGCGCATCGATCGGGCGTGCGGCCTGGGGTGCGACGGATACAAGCAGACCTGCCTCCGGCGGCGGCTCGCGGTGCGGATGAGGGCGTGCGGGGTGAGGACTTACGATGAGTACGCGGCCGTGCTGGATGAGGACGCCGCCGAGTACGGCCGCCTCCTCGAGGCGATCACGATCAACGTCACGAAGTTCTTCCGCAATGCCGACACTTGGGGCGTGCTGCGGGACAAGGTGCTCCCGGAGCTGTGGGAGGCCAGGGACGGCAGCATCCGCTGCTGGTCGGCCGGCTGCGCATCGGGAGAAGAGCCCTACACGCTGTCGATCCTGCTGCTCGACCTCGCGCGCGGCAGCGGGACGAGTGCGGACAGCGCGCGCATCGATGCCACCGACCTGGACGGTGCTGTCCTCGCCCGCGCACGCGAGGCGGTCTACCGCCCCGCAGCGTTCGACGAGATGCCTGCCACCCTCACGAAGCGCTACGTGACGGGGTCGGACTCCCGCACGGTCATACCGGAGGTCAAGTCCCTCGTTCATTTTCAGCGCCACGACGTGCTGCGGGATCCGGCGCCGGATCCTCCTTACGATCTGATCATCTGTCGCAACGTCGTCATCTACTTCGACCGCCCGACCCAGGAGCAGCTGTTCCAGCGCTTCGTGGATGCGCTCGCGCCGGGCGGCTACCTGGTGCTGGGTAAGGTGGAGACGCTGGTGGGAGACGTCCGCACGCAGCTCGTGATCGAGGACGCGCGAGAGCGCGTGTACAAACGCCCATGATGCTCGAGAGCGGTGATACCGTGGTGGGTCTGGGCGAGAGCGCCGTGTCCTCGAGCGAGGGCAAGATAGTGGCGCTGGGGCTCGGGAGCTGCGTGGCCGTGATTCTGCACGATCCCGATGGCAGGGTTGGAGCCCTCGCGCACGTGATGCTGCCTGCGCAGTCGCTTTCGCGGCGGCAAAACAGCCCGGCGCGCGCCGCGGACACGGCGGTTCCCGACCTCATCGAGCAA
>Ga0255055_10000109_pt1 | contig 59061 bp, 53 predicted proteins | sample JV7_2_27_MG_FD_188633 | JGI IMG/M metagenome (GOLD analysis project Ga0255055, IMG submission 188633) | Seawater microbial communities from Jervis Inlet, British Columbia, Canada - JV7_2_27 | ecosystem: Environmental > Aquatic > Marine > Inlet | place: Canada: British Columbia | collected... | reverse complement strand
TGTAGGGAACCTCATCACGCAGCAGGTGGAGACATGCAGCTCGGATCATATCAGCGGCGATGTCTCGCTCGTACGTGGTGGTGATCTGATCGGTGGGAAAGAATAGTGGACCTTCCGGCAATTGTTCATCAATGACCTGGAGGAGGATATCCAGGTTGCTGCCATCCACAGCTGAGATGCGGATCATGTTCTTTCCAGGGAGGAGAACTCGGTAGAGGGATTCCTGTTTTTGGAGGTATTCATCTTGTAGGTTGTCGCATTTGTTTAGTGCGATTGTAATCGGGAGATCGGGAGAGATCTGGAGGATGTTGTCCACGACATTACGATCCTCTTCGTTGGGTGGTTCGCTGACATCAAAGATGACAAGAATGTGATCGGCATCTCGGATTGCATCCAGTGCAACACCGTTCATGTAGCTGCCGAGTTTGTGAAGGGGATTATGGATTCCGGGCGTGTCCACAAAGACAAGCTGGGATTCTGGGAGAGTGAGAATTCCAAGCTGACGGTGTCGAGTGGTTTGGGGTTTCGAAGATACAGCAGCAACGTTTTGTTTAAGGTATGTGTTTAGTAGGGTTGATTTTCCAACATTCGGACGTCCCGCCAATGCGATGAAACCCGAGCGATGACCCTCTGGAGTGCTTTTTTCTTGCATGGACCAATTTTGCTTGAGCGAGGTCATGATGTCAAGAATATTAGCATCGGTTCTTTCAGAGACATTCTATATCTTTGGGCCTCATCCCATCTCAGATCAAGATATACGAGATACGGAAAATTGATGCAAATGGAGGTAGCCAGATGAAGATCGAATGTGATACAACTCGATCTATAATAGTATCCTTCTAGTTAGAGTTCATGCTCTCAAACCCCAGCCCATATGAACTGAGCAACGTCCCTTGTGGAATATGTGTTTGATGGTATGCTCGGATGATGTCCTGATTGCGCCCTTTCCTTCGCATCTGAGTATCGATGCTCGCTGAAGTGAGCTAGATCCAGAGCTGAAAGAGGATTTGATATGAGTATATTTTCAAAAAAGAAACCCAACCGATTTACAGAACTTCTCATCCGACAAGCGGAATATTCCGTCGAAGGTATGCAGGTGTTGTTGAGCTACGTTCGTGCACCGAGTGAAGAATTGGCGAGAAAGGTCACTGAGCTCGAAAAGGAAGCGGACGAAGTGCGACGTGTGCTCATCGATGAACTGAATCAGACCTTTGTCACCCCCATCGATCGGGAGGATATCTTCGCCCTCTCGCTTACAATCGATGACGTTTTGGACTATGCAGATACAACCGTAGAAGAAATGTACATGTTGGATATTGTGCCTAACGCATATATAGAACGCATGGTTTCCTTGTTGACGGACGCAGCCAGGGAAATCTACTTGGGCGTGATGAGACTGGAGGATCATCCGAGCGTGGCGAACGATCACGCAGTTCGGGCGAAAGCGCTTGAGAACCGCATGGAAACTGTTTATCGTGAGGCAATTGCGGACCTGTTCCGCGGGCCGCGAGATATCGACCATGTTGTAGAAATGCTGAAATTACGAGAAATCTATCGGCACCTTTCGAACGCTGCCGATAGAGGAGACCAAGCAGCAAACGTGATTGGGGATATCGTCGTCAAGAAGATGTAACCTTCGATCGTCAAACTCTGGAAAACAATACGCCGGGTCACCCACGAACCGGCGGATAAATTATTAGTCCAACATAAAGCCCGCCGATGTTCCTGCTATCCTTAATCTTCGCTTTGCTCGGATAGACGCTGGAGTTTTGACCTGACTTCTCGCCACTGGATTTTTGAGACGCCCATTTTCTGCCTAATTTTGTCAGGGTCCATACCTGCTCGATAATCTGTGAGTGCGGAGGTCCATCGGCACATATCAAACGAGATGTGCTTTTCCAATCCGGCAAGCTCACCGATATCTTCGAGAATATACTCCAGACGTCGGGGTGACCAGGGGAATAGTCGATCCGTCGGTTTATACTGGTTGAGATACTCCTCGTAGGCTTCGATCCAATCTTGGGAAAGCGAGAGTTTTCTTTCCTTGTAGCGTTTCTTCACATCACCATACCGAACGAATAAGATAGGACCATCAACCGACTTTGGATCGATATGGTTGATGTGGATTGCCAGGCACTCTCCTTTTTTGATGGCTGTTTCGAGCAAGAGTGACAGAAGTGTAAAAGGCCTGGCATCCGCTTTTTCATGATTCCGCGATGATGCGGCAACTTCCAAGACCGCCTTAACTTCATCGTCATTCAACACCGAAGGGAGGGGGCTGATGACCGATTGTTGGGGAACTGCGGCAGCGGGGTCTTCGGTGAGGACGCCGGTCTCCTTAAGCCAACGAAAGAAGGATTTGATCGATGTAATCCTGCGTGCATATGTCTTTGGGCTGCAAGGAACGCCTCGTGTATTGAGCATCCAATCAAGGAAATTCTTAATATCGTTCGTACTGATGTCGTTGATCGCTCGTCCGGAACCAACGAATTTAGCCAGTAGGCGTAAATCGCTCGTAAACGCTTTTACGGTGTGAATCGATTTACCCTGGTCTTCAAGTGCCTCCCCCCAGGCGTTGATGGCCGCGCTCAAGCTCGTCGTCGGATGGAGCGATGAAGGGGACTCCGTTTCAATGGATGAGCTGGTCGCCAACCGTGAAAAAAGGGGCAGATCACTATGTGAATCGTCCATCTCGTTCTCCCTGATCACACTGGCTTCGCATAGCCAGCAACTTCGATGGGCGAAATCCTAGCTTCGGATGTTTGAAAAGTCAAATGCTCTAATAGGGTTGGAGGATATGATCTCTCTCGCCTTGAACATGAACCCGAGTCAAGGGACAAAGCGTATTCCCATTTGGATTAGCATCCTTGCTCAACGTGATTTAGTTGTGGGTTGGATCGGGAGTTGAGGTCGGTCTACTTCGCGAAAGTGCTCTCGAGCATCGGTTCAATTGCGTCCCAGTTCGGCAACACGACAGAGGCGCCGCTGTAAGGCACGCGCCAGAGTGACCCCATCGTAGTATCGATCGTGATCCTCTGGATTTTACTAGGATCGCTGGCGACTTTCGCCGCAAGCGGTAAAAGTGGGAGGACATCTTCCAGCGTGATGTCCGTTTCTACGAGGCTTGAAAACTGGGCGTAGAAGTCTGGGACAAGGGAGAGTCCATCAAGTGAAAGAGCTTTGTTGAAGATGGCTACGATGACTTCTTGCTGGCGGCGAAGACGATCAAAATCTCCGCCGGATGCTTTCCGCATCCTCACATAGCAGAGCGCCTCGAAGCCATCCATGTGATAGGTACCAATCCCATAGCGCCAGTAAATCCCCCCACATTCATCGACCATAGATTTTCCTACATCGACATCGATTCCACCCAACATGTTAACGACAGATTTGAATCCACCGAACCTTATTCGTGCCCAATGATCAACATCAATTCCGAAGTTATAAAGCATGGTCTCCTGCACGCGTTCTGGGCCACCACGTGCATCCGCAGTGTTGATACGATCCACCCGCCAACCCGGAATAAAGACGTATAGATCCCGCGGGATGGACATAAGGGTTACGGTTTCCTCTTCAAGATCGAAGGTGAGGAGCATAATCGTATCGGTCCGGTGTCCGCCGGAATTAGGTCGCTGATCGGACCCTAAAAAAATGAAATTGATGACTTCTTCGGAATCCTCGAAAGGATGCAGCGGGCGTCGAATCTCAATCGCGGATGGCTCGACAGGGGGCTGGAAATATCCCCATGGATCGACGGATGTTGGTGTTGCTTGAGGAGTTGATGTCACCGTTGGTGGAGGTAGGGGTGTAGCGGTAACCGGTTCCGGTTTGAATGGCGTTGCTGTCGCTGTAGCATTGGGGTTTTGCGTTACAAGCGGACCGTCGAATCGCGGCATTCCAGGGATAAGTGCCCCAGCTGCAGGGCTGCAGGCAGCGATCAAGATCACCGTGACGAGCAGGAAGATCATGATGCTGCCTCGATATATCCGTGCTTTTTTAGTTACTGACATTCGACGTCCAAGCAGTTATTCTCAAGATGGTTCGGAAAGCTGCATCTTATCCATCCAGCGTTATTTTAACCGACCATTACCGTGCAATTTATGTGCCGCCGGTGCTGGTATCAGGGTGACCCATTCCATTATTGCCAGATCGAGGACCCGGATGTAGTCGCTCACACTACAGTAAAGTAATACAGCCATAACGAAGGGAGGGATTATAACGCCCTATACTCCGTTCGGACACTGCTGAGTGGGACGAAGTGGCAATGTTCCCGGTTGAGGATGACCATGAGGAATTTAAACTGCATATTGACCGATGAGGGATTAAGTAGATGCGCCAGCCAGGGGTATGAGAGCGGTAAATGTGCTGCCCGAACCGAGTTTGCTGTCCGCCCAAACTCTCCCGCCCATGGCCTCCATGAGCGCACGAACGATGGACAAACCCATGCCGGATTCAGAAGTGCCGATAATGGTGAGACCTTCTGTCTTATAAACCGGATCAAAGACACGGCTGATATCTTCAGGGGGAATACCGCCGCCCTGATCGACAATCATTAAAGTCAGGAATTGATCCGTCTCCATCGATGTCCTGCGAACAACGATGGCGATTTCGCCCTCTTCAGGTGATACTCCGATAGCGTTATTCAAGAGGTGCACAACGATCTGAAGCAACGCGTCCTCGTCACCGAGGACGGTCGGCATGATGTTGGGAAAATCCATCCTCAGTGCGACTTTCTTTTTCCGCAGGGCAGTGCTGGTCTGGTCAACTGAATTATCGATGACTTTCAGAAAGTCGACTGGAACAGGGATGAGATCGAGCGTACCTGTTTCGATGGCTGTTACGTGAACAAGGTCATTGAGCATCGTGGTCATGATCACGGTGCTCTCTCTTACATGGGTGAGAAACTCTTCCTGGGTTGGGCTCAGATCGCCAGCCGTCTCACCGAGGAGAAGATCCGTATACCCAAGTATGGATGCCATCGGTCGGCGGAGATCTTGAGCAATCGCTGTGATCGCCTTAACATCAGGAGAGACCTCTTTCGTGATCGAAGGTTTGCCTTCACTTTGTTCGAACTGGGACAGCTTGGCTCGAGACACAGCTAATTCCTGCAGTACATGCTGAAGCTGATCCGTTATCTGCTCCGTCTCTTCAGATGAGGGTAACCCGGGTTGCTCAGCGACAACAGCCTTTAACCTGTCCACATCCGCCTCGAGCATATTAATTGTGTCCTCGGCGAGGTTTTGCAATTGTAGGATCCCCTGGATGTCGTAATCATCTGTGCTTGCCAGCAGGCTGAGCTGTTCCATTAAGCGAACATTCTCCGCTTCCAAAGCAACGATCTGATCAAGGAGCTTATTCATCTCCGTTGTCCCTGGAGCCTCCTCGTCCCTCCCCACCTCCTGAGCACGTTCGAGTTCGCGAAAGCGATCGGCGACAATGTCTGTGATATGTTCCAGTGAATGCCGACTTCCCTCAGACCAGCGTTTTCGTGCAAAGGGGGAGAGAAGCATAATTCCACCTTGAAGGTTGTCCTCCGAGACCATAGGGGCAAGAAGGATTGGACCGGTATATTCAAGGTTGAGAGCATTCCTGATTTCGAGAATATCGGGGGCGCGACTTTGAGCAGGTAGAATGAGCGAGCGGTGCTGGCGAAGAGCGTTCACGACAACGGGCATTTGCTGAGCATTCACACCTTCGCCTTGAATAAACCGTTCACTAATGAGATCGTAACCTTGAGCGATTGCGAAGTGTTCAGGTGGATCAGGTGATGTAAACAGCAAGCTTATTTCGGCTTTCATGATCCGGCCGACACCCCGAACGGTCGAGGGGACGAGAGCATCAAACTGGTTGGAGTCCATCATCTCCTCGAGGTCATTTAATACCTGCGGGAGGGAGAAATATTCAGTCTCATAGGTGATTTTTGCCGAGGGGTCAATGGATTCTTCGTCGGGTTCTACTATTAGCTGTATAGAAAAGGACCTAATGGCCGCAATGATCAGCAGAAGATATCCGATTAAGTTTCCCCAGCGAACGAAAACCATCAAAGATTGATTCAATGGCCCGAGGGTGAGGTGTAGGAGGTATCCAATTAGAATGATTGCAAATCCAAATGCCGCATATGTCCAACTCTTTGGTCTTTGTATGACCATCGCAAGCATACAAAGTCCTGCAGTCAATAGACCTGTGAATCCCCAGATCGCATCAGCTAAAGTTGTATTGAAGGCTGAAGGGATTCCATTCATGATGACGTTGATGAGCGTGATGAACCCACCAACCGTGATGAGGCTTATTGCGATGAGCGCACTCCGATCCCCTCTCTGTTGTGGGGTCGGGAAGAACAGGACCCATGCGAAGAGGATGATCGCGAGAATACTCGAATATCTTTCCAAGATGGGCGTGATGAAATTCTCATCAATGAGCTGGAGCCATGAAAAAACCAGGAGCGTTGTGAGTAGGAGGTGCGATGCGAGCAATATGCTTGCAGCAATCGTCCAGCGCTTCATTGTTGTGGGGTTGGAGGTTTCTGCGAGAGAGCGTACTACTACGAGGAAAACGGTTAGAAGCAGAAGAATGGACAGTTCGTAAAAAAGACTGCCTGCGGGGGTGATGATAATGGAAGCGAAATCTGTGAGGTTCATTCTGGTGTACGCAACTCAGCTAATGACACATATTCTTCATCGGTCCTAGACCATCAATCGGGTTTCTCACTCATCCGAAGTGTGAGATACGTCTTCCCCCATGTTTGAAACATTATTTAGTGTGCGAGAATCAATTTGGCTCCTCATTATCGCAGAAAAAGTGATTATTCGCGTTGGTACCATCTCGCCAATATCTCGAGGTGGTTAGATGCCGTTCGATTGAAAAAGAAGATACGCGTAATAAATTTTCAGGCTCATCCCAGCTCTTCAAAGGACAAGAGTTCCGTCATCAAAGGATGGATCCAATATTCATAGATATGGTAAGGCCTACGTGCATTCATGGTCAACAGGAAGAATGGTTGATATTCGGTTGGACAATATCTTGAGGTGGCGCTGCTAGTGCGGATCGCTCTCTGTATTAGTGTTCAAATTCCTTAGATTTAGATTGAACGCTGGACTTGTCAGAAGTAACCAGAGAATGCTCTTGTGGTTGGGTTGGCGTGGATTGATCGGTAATTGCGGCATCTGCAGGTATGTCTTCTTTGGTTTTTTTCCCATTTCCGATGATATAGCCAACCCAGCGTATGGCGATGAGGCCAAAGAACAGCATCAACCAAAAGGTGATGCCCCGGTAAATAATAGCGATGGCTGCAGAGGCAACCGGCTCAACACCAAGAGCGTTCTGGGTCAATCCCATTGCCCCTTCAACAAAACCCACGCCAGATGGAGTAATGGATGCTATTGTAAAGATGTAGCTCACGCCATAGCTGGCCAGAAGCGTGCCTGGATTAAACGGATTGTGGAATGCGAGGGAAACAAGAAAGAGGATGAGCATTCTTAGCAATTGACGAACAAATGCCCATAAGCCAGGGATGAAGAGTGCGCCTGGCGATAAGGAGATATGCCGTAATCCCTCAGTTAGGTCTTGGGAGAATCCACTCGCCCTTTCGCTGCTGATGATATCTCGTTGGAAGAAACGGTTCGCGGTGTGATTGATCTTTTCGACAAACCATAGGATGAGACGACTGAGCTGATCGGCGGACCGAATGCCGATGAATGTAAGGAAGATTAGTGTAACCCCGATTGAAATGGCGACCATTGCCGCTCCGAGCACAACGGTGTCCAGTGTGCTCTTATAGGCAAGATACACGAGCGCGGGCACCAGGATCAGGAGGGATGCCACATAGTCGTATACGAGGAAAAGGAAAGCGGAAGTGGATACCTTCGCAGCCGGTTTACCGCTCTGGTGACCGTCAGCAAGAAAGACTGCCAGCGCCCCGGCGCCATAGCTTGGTGTGATGACATTCATGAAATTAGCTGCAGCAGTTACCGGAATTAAGTGTGAGATGCTTTCTTTAATGCCCAGGAGGTTATAGCACGACTGAAAATTGGCTGCGAAGGCTACAAGCCAAATCACCTGGATTAGGACGGCTAGCAGTAGGATATAGCCATCTGCGTGGCTGAAGACTTCCAGAATGAGGAGCAATTCCTGATAGTTTGTCGCAATGAAGTAGATCGCCAGCACGACTATGATGGCATAGATGATCTTCCGGATCATTCAATCCCCTCGAGCTGCCCGAAAGATTCTGGAGTATCCAATGCAAAACCGGCGACGTTCCGATCGATGCGCTTTAATAGACCGGTGAGGACTTTTCCGGAGCCGACTTCGATAAAAGTTTCAACACCAGCACCAATCATGTATCGGATCGATTCTGTCCATCGAACTCGTACCCTCAATTGAGCTCCCAGGTCTTCAACAACGTCCTCGACTGTGGATAAGGGCAGAGCATTGCCATTTCCGATGGTCGCTATCTGAGGTTCCTCAAAGCGTGTGTGGGATAAGGCTCGAGAAAATTGCTCCTGTGCGGGGATCATAAGTGGGGAATGTGCCGGGATGCTAACGGCAAGGCGAACGACCTTGCGGGCGCCTAATTCTGGGAGCCTTTCCATAACATTTGTGAGCGCATCGATGTCACCCGAAATCACGATCTGCCCTGGACAATTGTCATTGGCAACCCAAACCCCACCCTCAACCTCTGAAGTAGATTGTTCACACGCTTTTTCGACATCTTCAATCGTGAGCCCCAGTACCGCCGCCATCCCACCGGGGTGAACCTTGCCGGCGTGCTGCATTGCCACTCCCCGCTCACGAACAAGGATGAGAGCATCTTCGAACGACAGGGACTCTGCAGCGACGAGAGCGCTTATCTCACCGAGTGAATGGCCGGCAGTGAACGCGGGAACAAAATCGGGGTATTGTGATTGGAGAACTCGGTAAACGGCGGTAGAGTGAACCAGCAGGGCGGGCTGAGTATTGAGCGTGTCGTTTAGTTCTTCAGCAGGTCCCTCCCAGCTAAGTTCTGATAAGGAATAACCAAGGATGTCGTCGGCTTGGGTGAAGATCTCGCGCGCAACGACTTCGGTTTGAGCAAGCTCTTTCCCCATGCCGAGAAGTTGTGACCCCTGGCCCGGGAAGAGCAACGCGGTGGTTTGTGTTTTTAGTGTCATGAGAATTTTAAAAAAAATAGACCGCGCAAATGCACGGCCCATCAACGCGGGGATTAGGCGCTTTCGATCTCGATGACTTCACGACCGGCGTAATGACCACAGTTGGGGCATACATGGTGGGGAATGTGTTTATCTCCGCAATTCGTGCACAGGATGAGATGACGTGGACGAAGGGCGTGATGAGCGCGCCTGCGATTACGGCGACCTTGCGAAACCTTTCTCTTCGGAAGGGGTGGCATGATTTATACTCCTAGAACTTTGCACAATAGCGCCTGCCACCGGGGCAGGCTGATGCATTATAGCAGGCACTCGGAAGCTGTCAAGGATAGCTTGATGGCTTGTTGGTAAAAATCAACGAACAGTATAATTCCCATGACGTTGATGCAATATCCCATCGGGGGAGCATGCCTTGAACAGACCTGCATGCAGCAATTAACATCCGGTATTATTAACGCTCTGGCTTTAATGGGCTGTGATATGTTGTCTAGGACGGGAAGCATAAATCTTGGTTTGACGAAATATATTTATGGGAATTATAGGAGCTCCTCGATAGGATAATTATGAAAGTTAGCGTGTTGTATTTCACTTCGATACGGGGAAAAACTGGGGCACGGGAGGAGCGCTTCGAATTGGAGGATGAGAGCTCAATCTCTAATTTGCGCACATCCATCTGTGCGTTGTATCCAGACCTTGAAGCAGATCTTGAAACCGCGATGTTCGCGGTAAATCGAGAAATTGTAAGCTCTGATCAGGGACTCAGCGATGATGATGAGGTAGCGATTTTTCCTCCGATAAGTGGCGGACATACGCCGCACATGAATGGAGTTAAACGCAAAGATCATGACAAACTCGACAGGCAGCAGTCACATAACACATCATTCCATCGTATGTAGACGGTGCGGCGCCCCATTTCCTTCGACTGGATTTCCATTCAAGTGCCCTAAATGTTCCGATGTCTTTACATTCGCGCGTTCACTGCCGTATCAACCGAATTTACACTCGCCACGTCATCTAAATCGCATAGCTCGCTACTTCCGTTCGTTTCCTCTTGAGGACGAGGGGCAATTGGTAAGTCTCGGGGAAGGAGGGACTCCCCTGATAGCTGTTAAACAGGATCGTCATCAGGTCTATCTGAAATGTGAGCAGCATAACCCAACGGGCTCGTTCAAGGATCGTGGGGCAGCGATCTTGATGAGTTCGCTGCGCGCAGCCGGTGTTGAAACAGCGGTTGAGGACTCATCAGGGAACGCAGGCGCTTCGCTTGCCGCGTATGCTGCTCGATGTGGCTGTAAGGTGAAAATCTTCGTCCCCTCCTACGCCTCCGGTCCCAAACGCTCCCAAATTGCTGCATACGGGGCCGAAATCGTGGAGGTTCCCGGACCGCGTACGGCTACCTCGAACGCGGTCCTGGAAGAGGCTTCTCAAGGAATGGTTTACGCCAGCCATGCCTATCTACCTCATGGCCTGGCAGGGATCGCAACCATGGCATACGAGATCGTCGAACAATTGGAAAAACAGCCGGGGACCGTGGTCGTACCTGTGGGACAGGGGACTCTGCTATTAGGCTTGCATCTTGGATTTGAAGCCATGAAAAAAGCTGGCGCAATTGCCCGTCTTCCACGGCTCTTGGGTGTCCAGGCAGCCGCATGTGCGCCGATCTCAACGGCCTACGTATCAGGGATGGGTGCGGTAGACGAGGTCCAGGAAGGTGAGACTCAAGCGGAAGGGATTCGTATCTTGCAACCAATCCGCGCGGCTGAGGTTATCCGCGCAGTAAACGACTCGCATGGGGAGATGTTCACGGTGGACGAGGACGAGATTGCATTTGGGCGCGACGCCCTGGGGAAACTTGGGTTTTATGTAGAGCCAACATCTGCCGTTATCTGGGCAGGGATTGCAAGAGCTCTTAAGACCTGTGAAGATCCTATTGTTGCAGTTATCACAGGCTCTGGGTATAAATCAGGTGGTTGAGCAAACCTGAGATTAGCGTTTCAATTGCCGTATCCTGGGTTTGAAACATATGGAAAGGGACGATTCGATGACAAGACGAGTAGTTGTAACAGGAGCGGGGACGATAAATCCGTTGGGTCATCGGGTTGAAAAAACCTGGGAGAATCTCAAGAACGGTGTCTCCGGTGTAGGCCCTATTACGCATATTGAAACGGGAGATCTTCTTGTCAAGATTGCGTGTGAGGTGAAGGAGTTCGATCCGGGGAATTATCTTGATGTAAAAGTAGCTCGCCGCATCGATCGATACCAACAGTTCGCCAAGGTGGCAGCCCAGGAAGCGCTGGCTCAGTCCGGTTTTGAAATCGGTGATGAGGACCCTACTCGTGTGGGTGTTGTGGTTTCGACTGCAGTCGGAGGTATGACGACGCTCGATGAGGGCATGGAAGTGCTCTTTACCGATGGGCCCCGAAGGTTGAATCCCTTCTTTATCCCTAAGTTCATGCCGAATGGTGCAGCAAGCCTTATTAGTATCGACATTGGCGCCCAGGGGCCGAGTTTTTCCGTGGCCTCCGCGTGCGCTTCTGGCGCAGATAGTATTGGTATTGGCAGCCAGATGATCCAAGCCGGTGTGATCGACGTGTGCGTTGCCGGATCGTCCGAGGCGACCATCACGCGTATTGGTGTTAGTTCGTTCGATCGGCTTGGAGCATTATCTCGACGCAACGACGATTATTCAATGACACCCGCACCGTTCGATCGGAATCGTGATGGACTTGTGATGGGAGAAGGTGCTGGAATCCTTGTGCTTGAAAGTCTTGAAAGTGCGAAAGCTCGTGGCGCGGAAATCCTGGGTGAGCTTGTAGGACACGGATCAACTTCGGACGCATTCCACATAACAGCGCCGTCGGAGCAGGGTCACGGTGGAGCCGCCGCGATATCCATTGCCATGGATCAGGCCGGGCTGAATCCAGAAGATCTTCATTATGTAAATGCTCATGGCACCGCCACAAAATTAAATGACATTGCGGAGACGTGTGCCCTTAAAAAAGCGCTTGGTGATCAAGCTTATCGAGTACCCGTCTCGTCCACCAAATCCATGACGGGACACATGATGGGGGCGACAGGCGCAGTTGAAGCCATCATCTGCCTGCTCGTCATCCGGGATAATGTCATCCCACCTACGATCCATTTCTCGGAGGCGGACCCTGAGTGTGATCTGGACTATGTGCCAAATATGGCACGTGAACAAGTGGTCTCAACGGCGATCAGCAACGCATTTGGGTTTGGGGGTCATAATGGAGTCCTGGCGTTTCGAGCCTTCTCAGACTAAAATTCAGGGTGTAAGTCGAAGGTACACTTGAGCGAACTGGTGGAACGCGGATCACTCAGCTTGACTGTGTAATCGGCGTCCCCCAAGTTCATGGAGAGAATTCGTTGAACCCGGACGACATCGTCCGGCAGTCGGGATTGGAATTTTCTGATCTCAGTCTGCTGCGCCGCGCGCTCACACATCGATCCTATCTAAATGAACACCCAGAAGTGCTTGAGGATAACGAGCGCCTCGAGTATCTCGGTGATGCCGCCTTGGACTTTGTCACAGCGGCATGGCTTTACAATCGCTTCCCGGAGATGGACGAGGGTCAGTTAACCAGGATGAGATCCGCATTGGTCCGAACGGAACAGCTCGCGGTTTTTGCTCAGGGGATCGGACTTGGAGAGGGGATATTGCTTGGAAAGGGAGAAGGCGCCTCTGGAGGAAAGGAACGACCTGCGATGCTCTGCGCCTCCTTTGAAGCCTTGATGGGGGCGCTTTACCTCGATGCTGGGATTAATGCTGTCGCGGAATTTATGGAACCGCGGCTCGATGAGGCATCCGAGGCCGTACTTGAAAAAGAATTACTCGTGGATGCCCGCAGCATTCTTCAAATGTGGGCTCAATCGGAGATTGGCACGACACCTAAGTATGAGACTGTAGATTCCTTCGGTCCCGATCATGCGCGCGAGTTCGTAGTCGAAGTCATCCTCAGCAACGGACTTCGTGCAAGAGGGCATGGAAAAAGCAAACAAGAAGCTGCGCAAAGAGCTGCGCAAGACGCGCTTAACCAAATCGGACACGTGACCTAGGATATTAATATCGTGAGTCCAGAGTTAAAAGCATCACGACTGAAAAGCCTTGAACTCCAGGGTTATAAGACGTTTGCCAGCAAGAACAATTTTGTTTTTGCGCCTACGATCACGGCCGTGGTCGGGCCGAACGGATCTGGAAAATCTAACATCGCAGATGCGTTGCGCTGGGTATTAGGGGAACAATCCTTTAGTCTCTTGAGGGGTAAACGTACAGAGGATATGATTTTTTCCGGCTCCGAGACACGGCCTCGTGCATCGATGGCCACCGCAACGGTGACATTTGATAATTCGGACGGCTGGCTTCCGATTGATTTTTCCGAGGTCACCGTAAGTCGACGGGCATACCGCGATGGTCAAAATGAATATCTCCTCAATGGTCAGAAGGTCCGTCTTCGTGATGTGAATGAGCTTCTCTCAAAATGTGGACTTTCCCAACGGACCTACACCATCATTGGTCAGGGACTTGTCGATGCGGCACTCTCGCTGCGTGCGGATGAGCGCCGGAAGTTGTTCGAGGAAGCTGCGGGAATTGGGATGTACCGCTCACGAAGAGAAGAGGCGCTCCGCAGACTCGATATAACTCGAAGAAATATCGAAAGAGTCACAGACATTCTCACCGAGCTTCGCCCTCGATTGCGCAGTCTTGACCGGCAGATGAAGCGATCGAAGGATTACGAGCAGGTAAAAACCGACCTTCAAGAGACACTGCGAATATGGTATGGGTTCCATTGGTATCAGCTCCTGGACGAGGTTAACGCTGTAGCCTTGAACGCATCTGACGAGACTCAAATGCGCGAGGCGCTACAACAGAAGCAGCTCGACGCTGAAAAGAGGCTCGTCGTTGTCCGCACCCGAATAGATGACCTGCGTTCAAATATCGACAGCTGGGGTGAAGAGAACATTGTGTCTTATGGGGAACGAGAGAGAGTTGGACGAGAGCTGGCAGTTGCGGAGGAGCGTCTGCGTTGGGTGGGTGAGCAGCAGGTCGTATTGAGATCAGAGATCGAGGCAGCAAAAGCCGCATCTGAGGAAATCTACCGCAGGATTGCTGAGGAAGGTGAGAGAGCGGATCGTTCGGTGGGGAGGATGGCTGAATTTGAGTCCCAGCGGGAAGCGTTTCTTGCCAATGGTGAAATTGATTCTGCGGTAAGAGAACAAATGGAGAATCGAGTGTCGGAGGTCCGACACAGCTTTGAAAGGGCTTCGGCAGATTATGCCGTTTGGGAGTCGCAACAAGCAGGGCGGCAGGAACGAGTTCAGGAACTGCGTGGATTGGTTGAACAGGCTATGGTCGATCTCGAGGAAGTCCAACGGGCCTCGGGGGAGTTAGCTGCGAGCGTCCTCGCAGCCGAATCAAAGGTCACTTCCATTCAGACCGATCTCGGCTCGGTCCGAGCACGTGAAGAAGAACGCAGAGGGCAGCACTCCGAACTTACAGCCTTACGTGTGGGACACGAGAAGGTCATGGTTGATTTAGAGGCACAGTATGCCAGCGCGGGTGCAAGACTTGAAGTGCTTCAGGCTATCAAAGAAGGAGATGAGATTCCTTCCAGCCGACTCTTAGAAGCAGCTCGCACTGGAGAAGTGTCCGGGCTCGTCGGGATTGTGCGAGATATGCTGGAGGTCCCCGCGGAGCTCAATGAGGCGATCACCGCCGCACTGGGCGAGTTCCAGGGGGGTCTGGCATTCGAGACATCTGAAGGGGTGGATGCGGTTCTAAATTGGGTGGATCGGAATGAAGATACCGGTCGAGCCACATTGGTTCCTCTGCGCGCAGATACAGACCTTGAGATCTTACAGCCTCTTGCAGATCCTGATTGTATTGGGAATGCGGCTGAGCTCGTAAGAAGCGCTAGAGAGCACGAGGCGATTGTCAGGCTCTTGTTGGGCCGTACGCTGGTTGTCAAGGATGGAAGGGCAGCTCGGCGGATGCTCTCGAAGATTCCTGCGGATGGGCGCATCGTCACGGTTCGGGGGGACGTCTACTTACCGGCAGGTCAAATCCTTGTTCGTCGTAGAAGTGCGAGCGCGCAGAAGACCATCACCATCGAGTCTCTTCGCGCCACCATCACGGAAATCACCCGACAGAGATCAAATGCGCAGGAAGAGAGGGTGAGACTGGATCAAGAAGCAGATGCGCTTCAGACCCGGATTGATAGCAACCACGAAACCATCGTCGACCTTAATGATGGGCTCGCTGCGGCAGTAGTAGAGATGGAGGCGTCTCGGAGAGATGCTGTAGGGATGAATGCGAAAGGGTTCGAAGCCGAGGCATACGTGAACTCACTCAGGGCGGAGAGTAAGCGATTGGATGATGTGATAGAGCAGGATGAGTCCCAAGGTCCTTTATTGAAGGCTGGTCGGAACGAGATTGAATTGGATTTGAAAGACGCCGTCAATACTTTTGACGGGACGGTACTCAGCATCGAAATGACGCGTCTGGAGGCGGGTTTAGAAGTTGCGCGCGTGGCTGCAGAAGATTCACAGCGACGTTTGGCTGTCCTCGAGGAACAGAGGATTGATATCGAAGCAGATATCGCCAACAGGACTAAGCGACTTGAAAGTGCTGGGAACAAAGAGACATCCCTGAGCGCTGAAATTGAAGAGAAGAAAGAGTTCCAGGGGGGGATTGAAGCCCGCCTCAAGGAGTTTAGTGATAAAACGAGACCGGCCGAAGAAGAACTTACCAAAGCATTGAAGGATCGCAGCGAGATCGAAGGTGACTTGAGCAGAATTCGGATGGACAGTCGAGATATCGAACGCAGGTACGGTCAAGCACAGATCGAGCTTGCCAGGAAGCAAGAAGAACAGGCGAGCTTGCGCAGGCGGATCGAAGATGATTTTGGTTTGGTCTACTTTGAGGACGACGAAATGACACCCGGGCAAGAGCCCCTTCCATTTGAAGGACTCGTAGAACGAATGCCGAGGGTTGATTCTGTGCCGGAAGAGCTCGAGGGCCAGATGAATCGCCTCCGTATTCAACTGAGGCGGATGGGACCCGTCAATCCTGAGGCGCGCAGAGAGTACCGGGAAGTCAGTGAGCGGTCAACCTTCCTGACCTCACAAGTTGACGATCTACGGCAAGCCGAAGATCAGATCCGTGAGGTGATTGCAGAGCTTGATCTCCTGATGGAGCGGGAATTTCGAAAGACCTTCGATGCTGTCGCAGTAGAATTCCGAGGTGCATTCACACGCTTGTTCGGGGGTGGATCTGCCCGACTAACGCTCACGAACCCGGACGATCTTACTCAAACGGGTATTGATATCGAGGCACGCCTGCCCGGGAGACGCCTGCAGGGACTGGCGATGCTCTCAGGAGGAGAACGCAGTTTAGTCGCAACCGCATTAATTTTTGCACTTTTAAAGGTATCACCAACCCCGTTTTGTGTACTCGATGAGGTCGACGCCATGCTCGATGAGGCGAATATTGCCCGTTTTCGCGACATGCTTGCGGAGCTGAGTTCGGAAACTCAATTTATCCTCATCACGCACAATCGTCTCACCGTACAAGCCGCCGCAGTCGTCTATGGCGTGAGTATGGGGAAGGATTCTGCCAGCAAAGTTATCAGCCTGAAGCTCGATGAAATCCAGGATGAGATGGCATCTTGATCGTGCCCTAGATCGAATGAGGGCAAAATGTATCACGAATCGCGCAAGCACGATGAGCTTCGTTGATAAATGGAATCACATACGGTAGAATAACGTTGCTCGCCGAAGTGGCGGAATTGGCAGACGCGCTGCGTTCAGGGCGCAGTGAGCTTTATGCTCATGTGGGTTCAAGTCCCACCTTCGGCACTGAAGCCCCCAAATGGGGCTTTTTTCTATGGTGCAGATCTTGCAGCCCGGGGAAGCCTCGGGTAAGATGTCGACGACATGAGCGGTGATACTAAGGGGAAAGTCCGTTTCACAGGTGTATGGATCATTATCCTCGTCATTTTGGGGATCTTGATCCTGGGCGATTTAAACCGTCGCATGGGGGACGCCCGTCGAATTGAGCAAGACGCCATCACCCTTGAGACCCAGGTGGCAGCATTAGCGACAGAATCCGTTGACCTGCAATATAAAGTGGACAACGCCGCCAGCGAAGCGCTGGTGGAAGATTGGGCACATTCCGACGCCCGTCTCGTGCGCGATGGGGAGGTTCTTGTGGTTCCCCTCCCGCCTCCGGGTGCAACACCGAGCGTTCAAACCGGGGAGGGCATCATCCGTGAGCCACCAAGTCCTTTCGAAATATGGCTCGCACTACTGTTTGGAGGTTGATGCCTTGACGCTGTTTTTGCCGGCATGATATAATCTCCAACGTTGTAGTAGAACCAAACGCTGCGGGGTGGAGCAGTGGCAGCTCGTCAGGCTCATAACCTGAAGGTCCTCAGTTCGAATCTGAGCCCCGCTACTGACAAGAAAAGAGGCAAAGCCTCTTTTTTTGTTTATGAGCTTGGCGTTGCTAATCTCTACGGAAAGAATTGATTCGCATATAGATCGTGTTAAGCGACGCTCAACTGTTATGCTTTGCTCAACTGTTATGCTTTGCTTAACTGTTATGCTTTGCTTAACTTACGAGAGAACGGCTTTGCCGTTCTCTTTGTGATTTAATGGCTCGGTCAATAGATAATAATGAAAGCGCCCGAGAGGGCGCTTTTTTCTGTAGTCTGTATGGATGTTTGCATATTTTCGCGCATCCGTGCACATGCTTGTTGTGGATTGCGACAGTAAATATATTGTCCAAGAAAATGATAAAAAACAGATCATATCATCCATTGATCCAGGATTTGATTCTTCACGAATGTCGTTGGGGAGAAAGATGACACCAGATTGGGAAAGGATTACAATACGTCCTTCAAGTTTTCCATGTTCGAACAATTGAAAGACACTTGATCCAACGCAAAATCCAACCAAGGAGTGTCGCCGTGAGCGTAGTCGAAGCAAACAATCTAACAAAGTATTATGGAAAAGCCAGGGGAATCATCGATGTCAGCTTTAACGTGGAGGAACGAGAAATTTTCGGCTTCATTGGTCCCAATGGAGCCGGGAAATCGACAACGATCCGGTTGTTTTGTTCTTTGATCTTTCCCAGCTCAGGGGAAGCGAAAATCTTCGGCAAGGACGCCATCAAGTATGGACCTGAGATCAGGCAAGATATTGGATATTTGCCCTCCGAAGTTTTTTATTACGACAGGATGAAGGTCATTGACTTGCTTAAGTATTCCGCGAGTTTTTACAAAAAAGATTGTACGGCGAGGCTGTATGAATTAGCCGAAATCATGGAGCTCGACCTAAATCGCCGGATAGACGATCTTTCTTATGGCAATAAGAAGAAAGTGGGCATCGTGCAAGGGCTTTTGCACCAGCCGAAGCTTTTGTTTTTGGATGAGCCAACCAGTGGTCTCGACCCTCTTATGCAGAAGAAGTTTTACAAACTCATTCGAGAGGAGAATGAACGCGGCGCGACGATTTTCCTCTCATCGCACATCCTAGGTGTTGTGCAGAAGATGTGCAGCCGAGTCGCGATCATCAAAGAAGGCAGCATCGTTGATATTCAAGACGTGCGAACGCTGGAACGAGACAACTATAAAAAGATCCACGTCGTGGCCGACGAGATTGATGAAAAGCGATTTGATCTTCCTGGCGTAATTCAGCTTGAGAAGGAAAACGGCGCTGTCAATTTCTTCTATAAGGGTGATATCAATCGGATCACGAGAGCAATCAGCGAACAGGAAGTATCTGATGTAACGATTGAAGAGCCTACACTAGAAGAGATCTTCATGCACTATTACGAATAGGTGATTGCTATGAATATTTATAAGCATGAACTCAAAATGAAAATTAGATCAGTGATCGCCTGGTCCTTGGCCATCGCAATATTAATTTTCATCTACTTATCCGTTTTCTCTACGATTGCAGTTGATGCAAAACTTTTCAATGAAATGATGTCAAGTTTTCCGGAGGAGTTATTAATCGCTTTTGGAATGATGGATATTGACATGTCTACTATCCTTGGTTTTTTCGGGCTCGTTTTCCTCTTCATTCAGATATGTCTGGCGATCCAGGCTGCCAACTATGGGTTTTCATTGGTCTCTGTTGAGGAAACGGACCTGACGGCTGACTTCCTGCTGGCGAAACCCGTAGGGCGCACAAAGATAATGACCAGCAAAGTGCTCGCGGCTATAACGGGTCTGGCCATCACGAATCTCGTGGTTTGGATCAGCAGTTTTGTATTCCTGCGCATGTACAGTGATGGAGGGCAATTTGAGACAAAGCCCGTGCTAGTCCTGCTAATCAGCATTGCGATTTTTCAATTGTTCTTTCTCACGGTTGGGATGTTGATCTCGTTGTTGGTGAAAAGAGTGCGAAGTGTGACGCCGTTTTCAATGGCGCTAGTGTTTGGAATGTATGTGCTGAATGCCTTTGGTGGAATGATCGGGGAGGACAAGCTGGAAATCCTGTCGCCCTTCAAGCACTTCGAACCCAACTACATCCTTAAGCATGCAGCGTATGATTTGCCCCTGGCATGGATAAGCGTGGCTGTAATCATAATTTCAGTCGTTGGGAGCTATGTGTTGTATTCAAGAAGAAATATCCGCTCGGCGGTGTAAGGAGAATATGTGAATATCTTTTTTCGGGAACTCAAAGCGAATTTTCGATCTCTGCTCATATGGGGGGGGATCATAATCTTGTTCAGCATCATTGGGTTCGCAAAGTTCACTGCATACTATGAAAATCCCGAACTGTTGGAGGTTATGAATAGTATGCCACCTGCTATGCTGGAGGCATTTAATATGAATGCCTTCAATCTAACTACGATATCGGGCTTCTTTGGCGTGATGTTCACGTTTTTCGCTCTCCTCTTGTCCATTGCCGCTGCGATGTGGGGAAGCGATATTATTTCAAAAGAAGAGCGGGATAAGACCGTCGAGTTTTCTCTGACTTTGCCGATTCGACGGAGCAGCCTCATCACAGCCAAAACACTGGCGGCATTGGTAAATTGCGTTGGATTGCTGTTAATAACCTGGGGCATCACCCTGGTCAATGTATCTAAATATCAGCCCGACAGCGACTTTTACGGTTTTGTGACCCTTGGCATGCTGGCGCTTTTTATTATGCAAATCATCTTCCTGGCAGTTGGTATCTTCCTGGGGTGTGCGATGAAACAGCACAAGCGGGCCAGTTCTACGGCGGTGTTTCTATTGCTTGGAACCTATTTCCTCTCCATTATTTCTGGCTTGAGCGAGAATCTGGAGTTTTTGAAATATTTTTCACCGTTTAAGTATTTCGATGCAGGTATGCTGCTGCACGAATCAAAGATAGATATGACCTTTATATGGCTCTCGGGTGTTATCGTTCTTGTGAGCATGGTGGGCGCATATCTGACATACTCCAGACGAGATTTATATATCTAGTCTGGGTTCTATCCTATGGGTGCTCTCCTTAAATTCCATATTAACCTGCCTCATATTTTCCAAGGACATGTCTCGAAAGGGCAGCCCCTTCCTAAAGATGGGCAATCAGCCGCCGAGGCGATCCTTCGCGCTCATTCCCCTCTCTCCTTATCCGTTGATCTCGTGTCATTTCGAGCACAGCGAGAAATCCCCTATAGCGACCGAGTTCTGGTGCCGATTTCTGCAAATCGAACCCCATCAAGTCATGCGATCCTCCTGTATTTGTTAAACTCGAGTTGCGCATAAATAAGGGTTCCCTATTCCTGAACGCAATTCACATGTCTAACATTGATTTAGAGGTATCGGTCTTGTTCCGATCAGGATTTCAAAAAAATTATGTCGCCCCAGCAAGAAATGAATAGTCTGTGTGAAACATAGGCGTCGAAGCAAGTGTTGCACTTCGTTCTTGAATCCAGGTATATTTTGACTTAGGGATAATTCCAACATTTGGATCTATATATGAATCTAAGCTGGGAACCAATCACATTGGATCTAATAACCCCCTTTAAGATAGCTCATGGGGTAAGCGAACGGCGTCACAATGTGCTCATCTATCTGGATGAAGGCATCGGGGAAGGAGCTGGCGTTCCGTATCTTGGAGAATCGCAGAAGGGGATAATAGATTATCTTCGCTCAGCATCGGAGCAAGTCAGTGTCGATCCAATACAGATCGAGAACATTCTCGAAACCCTACCTCTCGGGTCATCTTCCGGAAGAGCAGCATTGGACATCGCCCTACACGATCTCTGGGGGAAGCGCCAGGGAATTCCGCTCTACAAACTTCTGGATATAAATTCGCAGCACATGCCCTCAACATCCCTAACAATTGCTATGGATGATCCTGGAAAAATGGCACAGAGCGCTAGGCGAAGTGGGTGGCCAATCATTAAAATCAAACTGGGAAGTGGTGACGATGAAGCCATCGTACGTTCCATCCGCGAGGAAACTGATGCGGTTCTTCGAGTTGATGCCAATGCGGGTTGGACGCGCGAGCAAGCTGCTGAGTTGATTCCCCGCTTGGTGGAGTACGATCTGGAGTTGGTGGAGCAGCCCCTTCCCGTCGGTGATATCGAGGGCTTACGCCGGCTGCGTGCTCGCAACCCAGGGGTGATAATTTTCGCCGATGAGAGCATTCGATCTCCCCAAGATGTAATTGACCACGTAGATGCCGTCGATGGCGTGGTCATTAAGTTAATGAAAAGCGGTGGGATCAAACCAGCAATGCACATGATTGAAACAGCACGATCTTTCGACATGCACGTAATGCTGAGCTGTATGGTAGAAAGTTCCGTTGGCGTGACAGCCGCAGCACATTTGGCTTCATTGTGTGAATATGTTGACCTCGACGGTCCAATGTTAATTAAGAACGATCCCTATCAAGGGATAACCTATCGTGGTGCACAATTGGTATTGCCTGAAGGATCCGGTTTGGGTGTTGTAAAGCGTAAAGAGGTTCAATAATCTCCCCGTCCGAAGCCGCTGATTTCCTCAATAAGGTGATGGTGCTTTGATTTGGTTGCAATCCTAATCAAATTGCCAGGAACAAGCACAAGGAAAGGAATATGTATGACTCACACACTCGTAACCCAGCTCCGGTTTGCTCGCAGTGAATTTGTCCGTTGTTTGGAGGGCGTCTCTGATGAAGACGCTCGCCATCGCATCATGCCCATGAACTGTATCAGTTGGATGGTCGGCCACATGGCAGCCCAGGAACAATACTATTTTGTGTTTTTCCCTCAGGGTAAAGTGCTTCACCCTCAGCTGAATAAATTGGTTGGTTTCGGCCAACCCGCAACCACGCCTCCGCTGGCCGATATGTGGCAGGTCTGGCACGATATCACCACAGCTGCTGACACATTCTTGGATACGTTGACAACGGATCAATTGCTGATACATCTGGAGCAGGACATCAAGGCATTTGAGGATTCTTTGTTTGGGAGGGCTACAAAACAGATGTTGGCACAAAACAGTGTCCGATCAGGAGAAAATGTCGGCACCAGGATGCAACGCACCACCTATCATTACTTTTTTCACACGGGCGAAGCCCATGCGATTCGTCAGCAGCTCGGGCACCCAGATTTGCCGTATTTCGTAGGAGATATGCCGGATTATGATGGAGATGAGAATTGATTAGACGATTCAGGCATGGATGGACGACATCTCAGAGTGTAGCGGCTCAATCATCGTGTTGAGTACACATACTTAATTGCTTTTCTAGCTGGGATAGAATTAGTGATGCATAAAGGAAAGAAGCTCGCTGGGTTCCAGGCAGTCAGAATTCTCGAGCCCATCCTTAGAATATCAACCTGAAGATCCAAGAGAGTATTACTCGATAAACTCTCCGAAAACGGCAATATCCACAACACCGGTATTGCCGCCTGTCGTATCGACCAGCTCGAACCGCAATGTCTGTGCTTCAACAGCAATCTCAAATTCAAAAGACTGGCTGGTATCCGGTACGTCAAAGGGACCCATAATCTCACCATCTTCGGTCGCCACTGTGAAAGCCAGGGTGATGGCACTGCCATCCGGCATTGCTCGACTCTGGAAGGAAACAGCAGCAATACGAGCTGGTTGAGACAATTTGATCTCAATCCAGGCGTCGTCCCCGTCCCCGGCGCTGGACCACTCAGTATTGGGATTATCGTCGAACGCACTTGCCGCGCCCCAGCGCTCATCGGGGGCGGCGCCTCCAAAGGCGCTGCTGTACCCGGTGATTTCCGCGCCATGCAGAGGAGAGGCCAGATTTTCGACAGGAGAATCATCCAGCGGGGGTGCGGTAAAGGTCATTACCTCAGAAAGGTAAATGTTTCCGTCATCGTCCACACCCTGTACTCGAAAGTAGTAAGTGGTTTCGGGTTCCAATCCGGAGAGCAGGGGGTTGTGGTCGGAGTGCGTCCCGCCGGCCATATCCTGATCCAGGGTTAGGGAACCGAACTCAGGTGTCGTGCCATAAACGACCGTACAGGCTACCGGAACCATCGTATGGATTGGGAGGGTGGCGCTGCCATCGCTGGCGAAATTCGTTACTTCAAGCGGTCCTTCGATGATTTTGTCCATCGAACGGAATATGATCCCTTCCGTCAAAGCCGAACCCCCTGAATTTGAACACGAGGTCAGAAAGACGATGAAAATGGTGAAAGAGAGCCATAAAAGCTTTCGCATGATGCGTACCTCCATGGGATCAGATCCAGGAGTATAACTTAAGCCGGGTGACCAGTCCCGACATTATGCAGAGCCCGGGGGTTTTAGTGATTTCAGTCTTCGTTATTCATTCACAACCAACACAATTCTCCCCTTGACCGCGGCTCCCTCGATCAGCTCATGCGCCTGTGCGGCGTCTTCAAGATTCATGCGCCGCTCGATGGATGGTTTGATCTTACCTGCTGCGAGCAGGTCGAAGAGCACGGACAGATCCTCCTTGAACCATTCAGGATTCTTTTTACGCAGCGCGCCGATGGAATAGAAAGAGGTCTTACGGCCATTGGGCAGGATGTTCCATAGTGCGACTTTCGTATATGCCATTGGAACGCTGCCGCCTCTACCCATAGCCTGATTGTAGAAGCCATAAGCGACCAGCGTGCCACCTTTCTTCAACGAATCGAACGAACGCTTGAAATTCTCGCCGCCGATGGCGTCGAAGGATGCGTTCATACCATCTCCATCGAGCGCCTGGACACGCTCGAGGAAATCTTCGCTTTTATAGTCAATCGGTATTCCACCCAGGTTTTTAACCAGATCGTGCTTGGACTTGGATGCCGTGCCGTACATCTCCAGATCGAGCAGCCCCCCCAATTCGAGCAATGCTGTCCCGACCGCCCCGCCTGCGCCGTGTACCAGAATCTTCTGGCCGCGCTGCACTTTGGCGATGCGGTGCAACATCTGATACGCGGTGACGTACGACAACACCATACTGACCGCTTCGGCAGGCTCCAGACCCGCGGGAACAGGGACGAGCGCATCCGCCGGGCGGAGAATGTATTCGGTGTACGCGCCCCAAACAGTGAGGTCAGCGACCATCTGACCGATTTCGAGACCGGTCACACCCACGCCGAGTTTGTCCACTACACCGACCATGTCGTAGCCGGGTGAGAGCGGTGGCGTTTCCTTGAAGCCGTAGTATGTGCCTTTACGCACCATCGTATCGGTGAAAGTTGCGCTGGCCGCAAGCACTTTGACGCGCACTTCGTCCGAACCTGGTTCGGGTAGTGCATCTTCTTCGACGACGTGCAAAACTTCGGGACCTCCGAATTCGTTCAGAATCATTTTCTTGTAGCTCATTATTTTTCTCCTTTTACATGGTTCAGGTATAGGGATTAGGGAATAGGGATCAGGGTGACCTTTTGTTAGTGGATTTGAATACATCACGGGGTTGGAATAAGTCGATCATGGTGTATTGGCTACGCGTCCTTGATTCGCGCATTGTCCCGCGAAGATGTCCTGTAGCGGACGAGATAATTCCACCCCAATAATGTCAGTCCGCTCAACATAAATAGATAGCGCAGTAGATCAAATGTTTGGTGCGGGAAGGTGTAGACCAGCACACCGATAGGGAGGTAGCCAAACCACAAACTGAACTTGAGCAGTTTTTCCATGAAGGTTTCACCGGGCAGCACGAACGCAAACAGGAAAAAGCCTAGATAGCTGCTGTGGAATTTGAGCTGGCTCCAGATCATGCGATCTTGGAGATCACTCAGAGCGATGGGCAGCCCGTGCAGTGCGGTGGTCAGTTGGGTCAGGATGTCGTGGTTTTCGAGTAAATCCAGGTAGGCGGTTATCAACACCGCGACCAACCCGACGGTTACGAGCAGCCTGTTCTTCTCGTCCCATACTGCCATTGCTAGGAATACGAAAGCCGCAGTGTAAAAGATTAGAAATAGATTATCGAGCGTCAATATCATACGTAAGGGGATTTCGGCAGTCAGGATATCGTGTGTGTAAGTTTCGAGATCGGTAACCAACTCGAAATTTTGTGCAGTGACGCCCTGATATGAGATGGAAACTGCCAGCATACAGGCCAGCATCAAGGCTGCAGCGAATGCCGTGATAGCGATATATTTAAAGATTTGTGTTTTTGTCATCGTTACTCCTGTTAATAAATATGTACTTGGCATCTGGAACTCGCTTACTCCATTACCATCCTCACTGCTGTTGTTTGGATCTCAGTGTCAAAAAGCGCTTTGGCATCACCGTTCCCTGGATAGGGGGTAAAGTGCCCAAACAATTCCAGCGAAACCAACCCGTGGATCTGTGCCCAGCTTGCCAGGGCGAGATGAATGACACCCAGTGGTCCAGTGTAATCGAGTTTGTCCGCCCAAGGCTGTAACAATGTCAACAACGCGGGGGAAGGTTCGCTGAGGCGGAGGAAACCGTCTTGATAAGCATCATCCAACACCTGGATCAGGACTAACATGCTCTCTGCAGCTGCAGGCCCCGTGATCTCAATGGGGGCGTGGTAGCCGGGGATGGGGGTGCCAAAAATCAAGCCGTATTGCTCAGGGTGGGTGAGCGCCCAGCTTCGGTACGCGCTGGCCGAGGCGATAATGCTCGCAGCGTGATCTTCGTGATTCGCATCCCGAGCTTCGGCCAGAGTTGCGGCCAATGAGTGGTAGGCATCCACAATCAGCGCGGTGACGAGCTCATCGCGGCTGGGGAAGTAGTTGTAAATCGCCGGGGCTGTGATGTTCAACTCGCGCGCAATCGCTCGCAACGAGAGCGTCGCCGCGCCATGTTCGGCGATCTGTTCCCTGGCCACTTCCTTGATAGCTGTCTGTAAATCTGGGTGTTGCTGACTTCGTTTTGGCCGTGCCATTATCACCTCTATTACTAAACACTGTAAATATACAGTGTTTAGTAAGTATTGTCAAGAGAAGATGGGGCAAAGATCAAGGAAAATAAAGCCTTCATGACTCAGAAATTCACCATCGAAGGCGATTTCACCTTGTAAATGAAGATTAAAAAGTTGTTTCGGGCTGCATGAAAGGAATCGTATAGAGATGAAGCACGAGAAAGGATCTCTTTTAAAGTAGGGCGGGGCGTGAGTGAAGCAAGATCGCTTCGGATTCCCATTTCAGGTATCTTCAGCCTTAGCTTGACATTGACGTAACGTTAAGGTGTACACTCAGCACCAATGAATGCAATCATGACATACACGATCAAGGACATTGCCGACCTGGCGGGCGTGACGACCCGAACGATTCGCTACTACGACGAGATCGGGTTGTTATCCCCGGCAACTACGGGGGAGAATCGCTACCGTTATTACGATAAGGATAGCCTGCTGCGATTGCAGCAGATCCTGTTCTTTCGTGAGCTGGATGTGCCCTTGAAAGAGATCGATCACATCATGAGCCGACCGGATTTTGACCTGTTGAGCGCTCTAGAAAATCATCGATCGGTACTTCAAAGTAAGGCCAACAGGTTGGAAGCGTTAATGAATACGCTCAACCAGACAATCGCTTCAGTAAAAGGAGAAGGATTCATGTCGGATAAAGAGATTTTCGAGGGCTTTGATGAGAGCCAGTTTGAGGTTGAAGCCCGCGAGCGGTGGGGGGATGACTCCAAGTATGCCGAGTCGCAGGTCAAGTGGTCCAGTTATTCCAAAGAGCAGAAAGAAGCTATCAAGGCTGAAGGTGGGCGGCTGACCGTTCGTATGGTCAGTGAGAATTCCGACGCATCACCCGATGATCGGGAGGTGCAGGATGCAATTGGTGAGTATTTTGCCTACCTCAATAAATATTTCTACACCTGCGATTCGGAGTATCTTCGAGGGTTGGCAGATATGTGGGTGCATGACCCACGGTTCGCAGACAACTTCGAGAGGATCCGCGAGGGCGGAGCCGTATTTGTTCGGGAAGCTGTGTGGATTTTCTGCGACAGGAATGTATAAATAAAGTTCGAACAATCCTCTGATAATGCAAGATATTTTAAGGTAGATGTTGATCGAGATAGAGTCCGTGCTCGTTGCTAGGCTCGATCTTATTCTTCGTCCACATTTCGAAATGTTGCCGCAATCAGGATGATAACGGCGTACATCACGATCATCCCCACAGCGATGATACCGATCGTGCTCAATCCGCCTCCTGAGTTGTTTGAGGCTTCTTGCGAAGATGAGATCGTAGACATCGTGTTGATTGGGGTGCTCTTGCTGGATGGCGTGCTGGTCAAACTTAGTCGCGGTGTGGTCGAAGGCGTAGGGATCGACTTTGTCTCGGTGGGGGTGGATTCAACCGTCGGAGTTGCCGTCGGCTCCGCCTCACGGGGTGGTTGGATGATGATTTCCTGACCGGGTTGGAGAAATGTGTCCTTAGTGATCTCATTCAATTCCAGCAGTTGATCGAGCGACACATCGTAGACGGCAGCGATGGTCCACAATGTCTGCCCGGCTTGAACGGTATGGATGATGGATCCGTCCTCGCTCGGTTCCGCCATTTGAACCGGATTGTTTGGTATCGCTGGAATCTCCCCCCCCGTCTCCTCGGAAGTTGATCCGCTGATTAAGCCCATCACAACGGTGAAATAGGTGCTCCCACCGGATGAAGCCACGCCTGCGCCGATCTCCAGAGACTGCGATGAGAGCATGGCGTTGTTGTGTACCGATGAACCTTTCCACCACGACATGGCAGTATCCACCGTGGCCTGTGTCCCTCCGTAGATAATTTCGGAAACCCAGATCGTGCTCCCACCATCATACCCGGCGGCATATGCTCGGTCTTTAGGATTTGTACCGCCAGACCCTGTGTGGGTGACGGATTGGATCGAAGCTTGATAGTCGCTCTGGACCTGTGCGCTGTTCATGAGATTCTGATTGATGGTGTAAGAATACAGACCATTTTGGGCGCGGTAGGCATTAATGCGAGCGATGATCTCGGATGCACTTTGCGACTCCACTAACACAGGCGCGGCAGAAGCCGGGCCTGGCCAGATGCCCCACGCATAGATGGCTATGATTGTGAACAAGATTACGTGATAAGAGCGTTCCTTCATATCGCTTGCCTCTGCAACCTGGAAATCCTATCACAACCATCTCCGACATATTCGAACGTAATGCCAACGATACTTCAACGTCCCTCTTATCCAATGGTGTGAAGAATCAGGGTCCGAGGAATGTGCGTTTCATGGGCATAGTTCATGCACTTTGTGGTTAGGTGGACTGTTATAATCGGGGGCTAGCGGTGCATGAGAATTTCGTATTCTCGAACGACGAGAAGGAGTCAGGCTGCCTGCATGAACGAAGGCAATTGACTATTCATTCCCGGGGATTTTTCTTCTAAAGGGTTAGTGGATGGAAATCATATCAAACTTAATTGACCTATTTCTCCATATCGACGTGTATCTGGATGTGCTCATCGAATTTTTCGGACCCTGGTCTTACGCGATTTTGTTTGCCATCATTTTTATGGAGACCGGGTTTGTAATTACACCGTTTCTACCTGGTGATTCTTTGCTCTTCGCCGTCGGAGCGTTCTCCGCACGCGGCTCCTTAAATGTGGTGGTAATTTTTATCGCGCTCTTTCTTGCGGCGGTCATCGGTGACGGGGTGAATTACTGGATCGGTCATTCGGTCGGGCCGCGTGTTTTCGAGAAGGATTATCGTTTTCTTAAGCGAGCACACCTCGTCAAGACCCAGGAGTTCTATGAGAAACATGGTGGCAAGACGATCGTCTTGGCTCGCTTCATCCCCATCGTACGCACCTTTGCGCCATTCGTCGCTGGTGTCGGAACGATGGAATACAAGCGGTTCATCGGCTACAACATCCTCGGTGCGTTACTCTGGACTTCAATGTTTATTTTCCTCGGTTACTTCTTTGGAAATATCCCCATCGTTCAGGAACACTTTGAACTCCTCGTCGTCGGCATCATCCTGATTTCGGTGCTGCCAATGATTGTCGAATACTTGCGCAGCCGGTTGCGTAATCGGTCCGTAAGCAGTAACGCTGAGCCAATCTCACCCGAGGGACCGTAGTTTTTCCCACCTGTGATTGACCATATTTTGTTTGATCAACAATGTAGAGACGCAGCACGCTGCGTCTCTACTTCGTGTCCCGGTTGGTTTTCCCGATTGCAATACTGGCTGAAGGCTATGACTTAATCTACGCTTGAATCATCGGCTCCTTGATTCCGAAAAGTCGATCCCCGAGATGCTTGAGCTTCTCCATCCCCTGGATTTCATATGGCAGCAGCGGGATTTGTAAAATGGGGAGGGAGAAACGTTGGTCAATTTCCATCATGTACTTGTCTTGCATGGAGCGACGAGCTTGGACGAATGGGGTATCCACCTGATCGCGGGGGATGATGTAGTTTGCCACGACCAGGTCGGGTTCGATCCCAACAGTCCGGAGTTCCTCAACCGCTCGATGTGCTTCGAGGATAGGCGTGGATTCTGGATAGAGGACAAAGGCAAACGTGCTGCGTTTGGAATCACGCATCATGTCGATGACATCGTCGAATCTGCGTTTGGCAACTTCATCCGCCCATTCACTGTCCACGCTTCCAAAAACCTTAACATCGATCTGTTTGCTCCAGTCGATGGGGAGCTCCAACAATCGCATTGTATGCCCAGTTGGCGCTGTATCGAATACGACCACATCCCATTCACCCTGGGAGGCGAGTTCGATGAACTTGTCGAATGCAGCGATTTCCTCCGTACAGGGGGCTTCCAGCTCCTCGGCCATCACCTGGATCGCTTCTGGCGACCTACCTCTGCTTCGTGCATCGTCCAGAATCCGGGATTTGTAGATCTCTGCTGATGCCCGGGGGTCCACATTTACTGCCCACAGGTTGGAGAGTCCTTCAACGGCGGATACCTCAGCCCCGACGGGGGCACCCAGGACATCACTGAGATGCGCAGCAGGATCTGTTGTCACCAGTAATGTTCGATGACCCTGACGTGCAAGCCAAACAGCCGATGTGCATGAAGCAACAGTTTTTCCAACACCACCCTTGCCGGCAAAGAAAATCGTTCTTCGGCTTCCGTTTGGTTCCAGCAAGGAATGGAGTTCTGCCGACTGTGCTAGCGCTTGATCATCATTTATTGGAGAGGTTTGTTCCACGATGTCCGTTGATGCTGGTGTTGCACCATCGAAGAATACCCCGGCAATTTCCCGCAAGCCGTCAATCCCCTTGATCTCGATCGGGAGAAGGGGCATGCGTTGTACGGGCAGGTTCAATTCCGTTTCGATTTTCTCGAGGTAATGACTCTGCATTTCGGCCCGAGCGCCAAATAACGAATTCTCCGAGACTTGCTCGGGGATGATGCCGTTCACGATCAGGCGATGGGTATGGATGCCTAGCTTGCCCATTTCAGAGACTGCGCGCTCGGTCTCTTTAATTGCCAACGCCTCGGGATGTAAGACGAAGATAAAAGCGGTCCGCTCCGCGTCGCGCATAACCGCCATGGCATGCTCGTATTTCCTCTTTGCATCCTGTACTGCTGCGGCAGGTCCAATGCAGGTCTGTCCGCTGCCTTCGAGAGCATTTTCGATCGAAACACTCCACTCAGCAGGCAGCTCAAGAAGACGCAGCGTGTGTCCAGTGGGTGCTGTGTCGAATATCACAGCCTCAAAATCCAACTTGTCTCCATTGGACGACGCGAGGAAATCGGTGAATCGATCGAATGCGGCAACTTCGGTTGTACAGGGACCGCTCATCTGCTCTTCGATGACCTTAATCATTTCCTCTGGGAAGCCCTCCCTGAGGGGTGCGATCACATTCTCGACGTATTCCTCACTCGCCCGATCGGGATCGATTTCCATCCCCCAGAGATTTGGCACAGTGGTAATTGGTTGTATCTGATGACCGATCACCTGTTCAAACATATCTGCTAGATTTGAAGCCGGATCCGTGGTTACGATCAAGGTTTTCTGTCCTTGATCTGCGAATCTGACCGCATGCATGCACGCCATGCTGGTTTTGCCTACACCCCCCTTACCTGAGAAAAAGTAGAAATTTGTCATCACGCTGTGCCGCTATCCAGATGCTGACGTACCTCAGATAGTGTGATGTATTTACCCTCGCTCACCAACTCGCCCCGGATCACTGTGATAGGAAGCGCGTTTGTTTTCTTTTCATTCACCAGGCGCATCACATCTGGATTGTTGAGAAAAACTTCTGGATGCGTCGTCATCTGATAGCGCTCAATGTGGAATCCCTCGGATTCCAGCGTGACGATCATCTCGTTGACATCCAACAAGGTTTGATCCTGCGTCGGTCCGCAGGTACCCGTTGGGCAGCAGACCGGGGGATCGAATATCTCCATGTCGACCACAGAATTCTGACGTGCTGTTGCGTTTTCGGATTGTATTGTTTCTGTCATGATGACGAACTCCTATAGGTGTTTGGATTGAATGGATCCGGATGTGGTATCAGTTCTTGGCGAGCTCCAGAATCTCATCCCTTGGACCACAACTCGCCTGCCGTGGTTGAATCCGCGCTGGATCGAAGAACTCGGAAAATGTTTGCTGGATCAGATCCAGTTTTTCAACGTTCAAGGTGTAATACAGCCACCGGCTGTCTGCAGGATCCCGCTCGACGTTTACGAGATCTTCCTCTCGAAGAACTTTCAAGTGATGTGAAATGAGATTCGGCGTCATACCCAGCCTATCGCCAATCTCACAATTGCATTGCACGCCCCCCATGAGGAGATTGATGATCCTGAGCCGGTTGGGCTCACCAATTATCTTCAGCCACTGAGCAAAGCTATCGATGTCGACAGAGTTTTGTTGACCGATCTGCACGCTTTATCCTCCCAATAATAGTTCAATCACTATTGAATTATAAATTCTTGAACATTATTGTCAAGGTAGCTTGGCTGGACATATGTGACATAAAAGGGGGGACAGAGAACAGTTGAAGATCTTTAATATGATATTGGTTGGTGAGTGGCGCCAAAGAGAATTCTCTTTTTGCTCACTGCGCAATTTCAGTTAGGAAGATGATCATATCTACTTTATTAGATGAGACCCGAAGATTTCAGATCGTGCCTCTAGAATCAATCGACCGGGTTGTCGCCCTGAGTGAATAAGAGCCTTAGGGGGTTCGTTCTGGATGGAAGGCCGCAAGCTCCGTATGAGCTTGTCCCTTTTTGTAGCTTTCTTACTAAAGCAAAAAGCGCCTCAATGTGCGCTTCCTGGTATTTGAATTGCCGATTTGTTCTTATCTCTCCTCGAAGTATAAATATGCACATAATGCTCGAACACCCGCCCGATGTGCTTATATTGAGCAGCGTGTTATTCGCGAATGCCGAATTCCACGGCAGACTCTATTTGGTCGGTTGTGGGTTGGATGGAGGAAGCCTGGACGATGATACCTAGGTCAAGATCTCCGCGAACCCGATCATTAAGTAATTTACATCCATTCTGGGCTTCTTGCGAAACATTCTCGAGGAGAAACGTATCGTTATCTGCACACGCAGTTTGATCTCCGAACGATTTACCGCATACACCAATAACCCTTGTTCCTTTTTCTGATGGGTGAAGATAGACAGTGACATGATTGCGTGTTCCCGGGATGACGCCGTCGGATTCATAGGTGTAATAATTGGATGGCTGCCAATCCACGATGGCGTGCCTGAGTTTGGCATCTCCATGAGCACAGATATATACACTTCCCGACCCAGTTCGTCCGTCACTGAGATTTTCAACATCCATCCCATCGGCTTTATTGAGAATGGCTCGATACTCTGGTTTCGTAAGGTAATCCCAAAGCAGAGCGGGATTTATCGGAAAATCTTCTTCGATAGTAAATAACGCTTCTGCGGGAGGCACGATTACTTGTTGCCGATCTCTTTCTCGATCCCAGACGGGTTGTAGATCTTGAATATACATATGAATTTGGTCTACATACTCATCAGGTTCGATATGAGTGTGGAGCGATTCTGTGAATTTGGGGATATCCAAAGCATCTACAGCGTTTTTGGTGTAAAGAATATAAGCCCTGATGCCTGATGAATCCGTGACATCGTTCTTTAGCACCCGGTGAATGAGATTGACGTCATTACCGATAAGTTCTTTAAAAGGACCAAGATCCTGAACCATAAATTCACCATAGTGAACAAAGAACTTCAGGTCGAGATTGGGTATGTTTTTGCATGCCATACAAGTGCAAGTCGTATTCAACCGCATCCGTTGTTGGGCGAGACGAAAAGCGACATAGGTTGATTCCAAGCTTTCGATTAGCGTTTGGCCCTGGAGAAAACTCCCATTTAGAGCATAGCTGATGATGGCATCACCTTCTAATCTCGAAATCACGAGTGGAGGTTTGGTGTTTTCTATTAGGACCTGCAATAAGTTGCCCAGGCTGTCCTGGGCATGCTCCAATTCGGACCCACTTAGATAAGCGGTATAACCAGTGATATCTGCAACGAAGAGAAACCCCTGCTGTTTCATCATCATCCTCCAGTCGGTCAACGACAACGCGTGATAATTCGGACCAATTATGACCTAATTATACACTTCATTCGAAACTTCGGGTATGAGCTGGGATGGAGAACTTTGGTTGGAGCTTGGCGGTCCCGAAATTCTTGGTAACACATATGCTCCAGTCGACGTCATGTTTGGAAAACACATCGTTCAGGATGTTCAAGATTGGTTCGTATTATCCGGCAGAAGGGTTGATGATCACGTGAATTCGGGGGAAGGGAGGGGTCATGGCAAGCAGCTCCTCTAAGGAAGTGGATAAGATGAAAAGAGGATGATATTCTCATCCTCTACTTGTGAGTAGGACCTCCTTAATGGACTGCAATCACACAGATTTTCAAAGAAGGTTTATTCGCCGCTGGAGTCAACTAAACTTTGTCCAGAGGACCGAATCTTCTGTACTATTGGTTCGATTTCCTCGGGGTTTGTGATTTGCAGCGTTTCCGCGTGAGGCCATCGAGCTTGTGCTGCCTTGAGTAAGCTCGGGCGAACTACGACGAGCGCGAGACGGTACCGCCCACTGTCAATCGCCCGTAAGGCCGAGAGCAGCCCCTCGTTTCGGTCGAATTCTAATGGGCCAAGTTCATCCACGATCATTAGATCACAATCGGATAAGGTGTTAAAAAGCGAATTGCACCACGCGAGCGTTTTGTCGGAAAACACCCACCGTTTGGTTTGTGGTCCGGTTAAAGTAGCATCAGAGCTTTGAAGTTCAGCCAGGCGTCGCCGTTCGCCTGATTGCAGATCATGCGCGTCGATGGCAACCTTATGCCCCTCATGAAAGACTCCCGGTGATGCCAATCCGCAGACTCGCCACCCAAGTTCCTTGAAGGTTTCACTTGCGGAAAGACAAAGCCTGGTTTTACCGCTATCAATCTCGCCGCTGATGATGACAATCGGTCTTCTTGTGATCATCTAGTATCATTTTTGAGGAGCACGATAGATTGACTTCCAACACGCACAACCTGAATGGGAATACCATAGATCTCGGAGAGCCGCTCAGCTGTAAGAACTTCACCGAGATCACCGCTGGCGTACACCTTGCCCCCTCGCATCAGTACGAGATGTTGGGCGGTAGAAGCGGCGGCATTTGGATCGTGGCTGGTAAACACCACAGTAACTCCATCTGCTGCCAGCTTCCTGAGTGTGCTGAGGATCCTGCCCTTATTGCTCAAGTCGAGGTGCGTTGTCGGTTCGTCCAATAGAAGCAGTTGGGGTTCTTGTGCAAGTGCACGAGCAATAAGAACCATTTGACGCTCACCGCCGCTTAATTCAAGCACCGAGCGGTGACCAAGGTGATCTAAATCGAGCGACTTGAGCTGCTGTGAGGCTTTCTCCTGATCTTCTTCCGTTGGTGTTTGCAACAGCTTGAGATGAGGCGCCCGCCCCATGAGCACGTATTCCTGGACGATGAAATCGAATGCAGTATGTTCGATTTGCGGTACGAATGCGATGTGTGTACTCAGCTCACCCCGGGTGTAATCCGAGAGAGGCTTGCCTTTCAGGTGGATTTCACCGGAAAGTGGCTTAAGCATACCCAGAAGAAGATGGACCAGGGTGGTCTTACCCGCACCATTAGGTCCGAGGATTGCCGTGATCGATCCGTCGGTCAAATCCAGGCTGAGATCGTTGACCACGCGTTGATGGTCCCCATTGTAAGAAAAATCAAGATTGCGAATTGAGATGAGCGGTGAATTCATCATGGCTTCACCCGCATGCCGGCGCTCAACATCAGCACGATGAAAATTACAGCTCCAAGGGATGCGGTGATGATGCCCAGGGGGATCTCTCCGGGTCGAAGGGCGCGCGCCAGGTTGTCGCAAAGGAGCACAAATATGCCGCCCAAGAGGATGGATGCCGGGATCGTCCGTTCGGCGCTGGCGCCGAACAATCGGCGAGCGATATGGGGAATGATCAGGCCGACCCATGCGATAATTCCGCCAATGGCGGTCACTGCTGCGGTGACAGCTATAGCCGCGGTGAGCAAAATCGCCCGCTCGCGACCCGTACGTGATCCTAGTGAAAATGCGGTTGCTTCACTCAGCGAAAGCAGGTTGAGGCGCCAGCGCAGCAGATAGATCAGGAGCAATCCGATTGAAACGAAAGGCAGCATGAAGGCGACTTCACGCCAGGTCACGCTCCATAGCCCGCCGAGGAGCCAGAAGGTAATCTCGGGGAGTTGCGTGAGTGGATCTGCGAGGTATTTGATCAATCCCACACCGGCGGAAAATAAGGCAGAAATGGCGATGCCGGAAAGGATGAGGCGGAGAATCCAGCCTCCGTAGCGGATGTTTCTCGCAATCATATAGGTGAGGATGAGCCCAGCAAAGGCGAAGAATATCGCTGACACCTCGACTGCGAGAGGGGAAGTGCCGATCAGCAGAATACTGAGCGCCGCACCGAAAGCGGCACCCTGAGACACGCCCAGAACTCCAGGTCCAACTAACGGATTCCGGAACACCATCTGCAGGACATTACCGGCTGCCGCAAGGCTGGCGCCCATCATCAGAGCAGCGATAATGCGAGGCAATCGCAGAGAGAGGACGAGCCGGCGTGCCAGCTCGTCCTCCTGAAGCAACCGGAATGGCATCCAGTAAGGCTGGGGATAACGTCCGATAAAGAGCGAGAGAATGAAAACGAGAAGCAACCCGCTCAGCAGCAGACCCCAGTTACGGAAACGATGATTATGTGTGGAACTTCGCATCTTCATTATGACGGTTCGATATCTCCGTTGATTAACGGGGCAACATCCGTCTCGAATGTTGCCTCATCAAGATTGTAGAGTTCTGTATAAAATTCCCTGGCCTGGTCGAGGATATTCCATTCGCTAAATAGATCGGGATGAATCACTTTTGCTAGCCATAATTGCCCGAGTATCCATCTCGTATCAGGTTGATCCCAGCTTAGAAAATCACCCGGGAATGCAAATAGTAGATCGTCTTTTGTGGCTCGCAGTGCATTCCAATTTGAATCTTCTTTCAATTTCTGGACCACCTCACTGGGATCACCAGTGTAATTCACCAGAATGATCATGTCGGGGTCCCAGGCAGCGATCTGTTCGAAATTAACCAAAGTCCAACCACCCCCCTCAGCGGCTTCACGCCAGACCGGGGTTCCACCAGCGTTGCTCACCATCGTGGTCTGCAGCCAGCTCGCAGAAGGAACGTTAAAGGCAACCTCACCGCTTCGATCGCTGTACTGTAGGAGCAAAACATCTGGAAGATCGTCTGGATCAATCCCCGCCACGCCATCTTGAAGCTCGTCCAGCCGTACCTGATAAAAGGATTTGATTTCTTCCACGCGCTCGGGATTATCAAACATCGCACCAATTGCTTCTATATCCCTGAAAAATTGATCGGGACTCTCAAGGTCCATATAGGCAACCGGAATGCCGATCTGTTCGAGGGGAGCGCCAAGCTTATCCGCCATATACGTTTTCATCAGTACGACATCTGGCTGAACCGGCGCGATCTGCTCTGCTGCGGCGTCACGCTCGAATTGGTCCTTAGAATCGAAATTTGGATCGATCAGAGGGAGCATGGAGAGGTTACGCTGCATACGCTGTTCCATTGCAATGACGCGCTCCACGGCCTCTGGGAATAGGTAGAGTGCGTGGATGATCATCTGACTGGCCTTACCCGCGACCGTCACCCTCTCTGGGGGGGCAGGAAATACCAGGTTCTGACCTGTAGCATCCGTCATCGAGATTTTAGATGATGCTTCCGGTAGTGTTGCTGCGGTAACGGTTGTGCTTGTTGGATTGGGGGGTGCATCGGGAGTTGCTGAGGAAGTGCATGCAGCAACCAATAGCGTGAGGACGAAGAGGAGCAATATACCAATACGTTTCATGATGCAGGTTCTCCTTTAAGATGAGTTTGTCCTTGGATGGCGATCAGACATTCGTCCAGCCATTCGAGGCAGGACTGGAGCTGTCGAAGTCGAAGTTGAAGAGAGAGCTGACTGATGACCTGAGATGAAGGGATGAGTCCCAGTGTATTTTCAAGTCTCTCCACGGAGGCCCGGGTCATTATTTTCTGGTCTTCGATGATATTTGTCGCGAATATCTCGCCATCCTGTAGCGCGAAAAATAAGCGGGTTAGGAACGAGACTCGGATGGCGCGTATGCTCCCTGGGGTGGGGCTGGTGAGCCACTCCCGGAAACGCTGACGACCGGTGGGCGTGAGGCGCAGCAGTCGTCTGGATGGTGCGTGTTCTTGCTGAACCAATTCCCCTTCGATTGCCCCTTGAGCCTCGAGGCGCTTGAGTATGGTGTAGCACTGGCTCTGGCTCAACGCCCAAATATTCTGGAATTCCATTTTGAGCCGCAGATGCAGTTCGTATCCGTAGGATGGTCCCTCAGCGAGCAATCCTAGAAGTACGAACTCTGGAGATAAATCACTGGCTCTTGACATGGAGGTACCCATTATACTCACTCAGTGAGTAGGTTGGAAGGGGAAAATTTGAACTGATGGAATTTGTGGACCTTATGTCGAAAACAATCATGGTGTGTATGACGCTGTGAGGAGATGACAACGGCCATAGGAACCACACAGACCAGTCATCTGACCAGGGTAGTCCCTCCTCTGATGACGGTGGAGAATTGCCATCATTGTTGATACATTGTCTTTGGTTCGGATTTTGTTTATGAACCCCGAGTTATGGATTGAGATTAGCAACACTCGAAAGTGGAGGTGACGAACATGGAAGACGCACTCACCGTTTTTGTCTTGGCAGGAGCTTTTTTCTTATTCGCTTTTGCAGTGTTTTTGTTCTCTCACGCGTCGAAGACGTTGAAAGAGAGCAGAGGAGGACCAAGCGAGTAATGAATCTGAGAAGAAAAACACTACCTAACCATCCCGACACGAATGCGGGGTGGTCTTTGATTTCTTCTATTAGTCTTATCTCCATGGAACATCAGCGGGCACGTAGGATGGATCTCAGGTGAGCAAATTCTTGAGGATCATATGTAATTCACCTAGATCCTCTACCAATAGATCCGGCGTAAAATCCGATTTGGGCACATCATCAGGTCTTGTTTCACCGCTGAGTACGAGGACGGTTTTCAACCCATGCTGCCCGAAGGCAATATCTGTAGATAGTCTGTCTCCCACCATGCAAATTTGGTTAAGTGATATCCCTGTCGTATTTGTGACGACGTCCACGATCGGTCGATTTGGCTTACCGATGATCCGATCTGGGGTTCGCCCGGTAGCCGCTTTGACAAAGGCTATCGTGGCGCCAATATCTGGGATGGGACCCTCATCGGTGGGGCAATTGAGATCCGGGTGTGTAGCCACATATTCGAATCCTTCTCGAACGAGTTTACAAAGTTTTTCCAGCTTCTTATAGGTCAAACCGGTGTCGAAACCCAGGACGATGGTATCCGGACCTTCCTCCACGAGCTTGAAACCGCGGGATTCGAATATGGATCCGAGGGATGGTGTTCCGACCACGAATATGCGTCCCCCTGGATTCTCCTTATTTAAGAGATCGGCAGTTGCGTCACCGGAGGTAAGAATCCTTTCAGAGGGTATCTCAAAACCAAGTCTGGCAAGTTTCTCATAATAATCTTCCTGGCTTCGGGAAGAATTGTTCGTCAGACAGTAGTACTCGATCCCCTCCGTGGTGAGATATTGAATGAAAGCAAGCGCACCCTGGATGGGGCGTTCGCTCAGATACAGCGTGCCGTCCATGTCCAGTAGGAAACAGCGGATGTTGAGCAGGAAGTCGGTGTCCATAGTAAGAATAATACGGGCTCTCTAGTACGAGAGCCAGCCGGGTTCTTCGATCGCGCCTCGCAAGTCCTGTAAGAAACGCGCCGCAACCACGCCATCCAGGACGCGATGGTCGACGGATAAAGTGAGCGTGAGTGTCGGGACGAGACCGATGTCACCATCATCATTTAGCGCTGCTGGCCGGGACACAGTCTTACCTACAGCAAGGATGGCGCTTTCTGGCGGGTTGATGATGGCTGTGAAGCGGTCGATGCCAAACATGCCGAGGTTCGACACGGTAAACGTTCCGCCAGTGACGTCCCGAGTTGTGAGCTCACCTTCTCGTGCTCGGATTACGATGTCCGTGAGTTCGGCAGCGATTTCGGTAATACCTTTCTGTTCTGCACGATGGACGACGGGGACGATTAGTCCTTCCTCGAGCGCTACCGCGACACCAATATTGATTTCCGGAAGTAGATGAATTTCATCCCCAACGAGTTTCGCATTTACAAACGGATGGCGAGTTAATGCCCAGGCACTGGCTTTCACCAGTTGAGCCGTGGGTGTGATCTTGACGTCGCCTTTCGCATTGAACGATACGCGCATCGCCTCGGCGCGGGTCATATCGACGTCGATCTGAAGCGTGAAATGTGGCGCTGTTTGCGCGCTGCGCGTCATTCGTTCAGCGATGGTCCGCCGCATGCCTTCCAGAGGGATGACCTTTACATCTGAAGGTCGGACGGTCGTTGCTGTACCCAAGTGTGTCGATTCGGCGGCTGTGAGCACATCGTGAGCTTGAATGCGTCCGCCCGGACCACTCCCGACGAGCCGGCTGATATCCACGCGCTCCTCTCGAGCGAGACGTCTCGCAGCCGGCGTAGCGTATGCTTTACCATCTAGACCAGCAGGTGTGACCAATGATTCGATATCAGATTTTGTCACCCTTCCACCAGGACCGGTGCCAGGAATACGGCTCAAATCCAAACCCTGTGCCTCTGCGATATTCTTGGCCAGGGGTGTGGCCGGGGCAGGTTCCGACTTCGGTGGCATTTCTTCAGAGCGGGTGATTGGAGGGGGCTTTTGAGAAGGTCGTTCGGGGAGCTCTTCACCCGGCTCAAGGATGTACGCAATCACGGTTGCGATGGGGAGTTCCTCCCCCACTTCGGCAGAGATCCCTTGAAGGATGCCCGTGGCAGGCGCCTCGACTTCGATGGCGACTTTGGCAGTCTCGATAACGAGGATGGCTTCGCCTTGTTTTACATTGTCGCCATCTTTCTTAATCCAATCGACGACGGTTCCTGTTTCTTGATCCATGTCGACTTTGGGCATGATGACTTCGGTGGCCATGCTACACCCTCACTTTGACGAGGTCCCGAGCTTTAGCGACGATATCTTCAACCTGGGGGACGGTATGATACTCGAGCGTCCGATTGTATGGAATCGGCATATCGCGGCCGCCGAGTCGGACGATGGGCGCATCCAGATAGCCGAAGGCTTCACTCTCGGCGACGGAGGCGGCGATCTCTCCACCATATCCCCCAATCTTCACAGCGTCGTGGACGATCATCAAGCGTGACGTCTTCTTGACCGATGCGACGATGGGAGCGAGATCAAGTGGTTTCAGCGTGCGTGGATCGACGACTTCGACTTCGATGCCTTCCTCGGCCAATTGTTCCGCAGCTTCGAGAGAGCGATTCACCTCGATCGCGGTAGCCACGATGGTGAGGTCGCTACCTTCCCGCTTAACTTCTGTGCTGCCGAGGGGAATCGTGTAGGATTCCTCGGGAACCGGACCTTTGGTCTTATATAGAAGTTTATGCTCGACAAATACGACGGGATTGTCGTCGCGGATCGAAGCGATGAGCAGACCCTTAACATCATATGGGGTGCTCGGCATGACGACTTTCAATCCGGGTACATGTACAAACCAGTTTTCTAGGCTTTGGGAGTGTTGTGCTGCCGCGCCGGTACCGGAACCAGCCGCGGTACGGAGAACCAGAGGGACGCTTGCGTTACCTCCGAACATGAAGCGAATCTTCGCGGCCTGGTTTACGAGCTGTTCGGATGCTAGTGTGGTGAAATCCATAAACATGATTTCGGCGATAGGTCGCATTCCCACGAGCGCTGCTCCTGTGGCGGCGCCTGCAATGCCCAATTCAGTGATCGGTGTATCAAGGATGCGATCGGGTCCAAATCGCTCGAGCATGCCAAAGGAGGCGCCAAAGGCACCACCGTAGGCGCCGATGTCCTCGCCGATGAGAAATACACGCTCATCACGCTCCAACTCCTGAGTCATCGCCTCCCGAACGGCTTCCAAATAGGTGATCTCTCTCATGGTGCGTATACCCCTTCCTCGATCGTATCTACTGATGGCTCAGGACTTGCTTCCGCGAATTTTCTTGCGGATTCAATATCGTCGTAAGATTTTTCTTTGATAGCATCCACTTCATTTTCACTGAGCAGGCCTTCTTTGATGACGTAATCCTTGAAGCGCCGGATGGGGTCTTTCTCCTGCCATTCATTGATTTCTTCCTGGGTTCGGTAGAGATTGCGATCACTCTTAGAGTGACCACGCCAGCGGTACGTGTCGTTGACCACTAGCGCCGGTCCGTCCCCGCCGCGCACATGCGCGACAGCTTCCATCACGGCCTTGCGCACAGCGAGTAGATCGTTGCCATCGACCGCCTTCCCGGGCATGCCGTAGAGTTCTGCAAATTTGGCGATGCGCTCGCTCGTGGCGATCTTGTGCATAGGAAAAGACATTGCGTATTGATTGTTTTCACAGATGAAGACGACAGGGACCTGGAAGAGCACGGCGAGTTCCATGGATTCATGAAACGCACCGTTTGAGGCGGCGCCGTCACCAAAGAACGCAAGGATGATGTTGCCTTCCTTCTGCTGCTTCAATCCGATGCCGACACCCACTGCCATAGGAATGCCTCCGCCGACCACGCCGTTTGCGCCCAGGTTTCTACCGGCTATATCGGCGATATGCATCGACCCACCTCGTCCACGACAGTACCCAACTTCTTTGCCGTAGAATTCAGCCATCATGAGGTTCAGATCGGCGTCTTTGGCAATACAAAGGCCATGGCCGCGGTGATGCGCAAGGATGTAATCATCCCGTCCTATCGCGCTCATCGATCCCACAGCAGAAGCTTCCTGTCCAATGGAGAGATGCATTGTGCCGTGGATCTTTCCAGCCATGTAACTTTTTTCAGCCTGTTCCTCGAAAGCCCGGATGAGGTACATCTGTCGTATCATTTCCTCCGCCTGAGCCTTTGTGATCGGGGGCTTTTGTTTCTTCTTTGCCTTCACCTTGGACATATCGCACTCCTATAACTGGTCTGCGCTTATCTCTTAAACTTCCTGGATCACCTATGTTGAAGCTTGTTTCAGCACAGTCCTGAATAACGTCGTGGGTCTTACCTGCATTGGCCGGCGATCAGCTCCCCGTCGCTCTATAACTGGAGAGGACTTCCTGCGCAGCAGATGTATCCGTGATGAGTACGTCGATAAAACCGCCCCGCAATGCACCAAGGATCGCAGGGGATTTCCGGTTGTTTCCGGCCACAGCGACGACTTGACAATCCGATGACCGGAGATTGTTGAGTTCAATGCCGACGACGCGTTTATTTATTTTTATATCCAATATCTTGCCGTTCAGGTCATAGTGCGTTGCACAAATATCGCCAACAGCGCCTTCCTCTTTAACTGCCAGCATCTCGTTCTCGGAGAGATAGCCTGCCCGGACCAGGCTGGATAGATCCGGCTCCACACTTCCGATGCCCACGAGGGCAATGTTTGCCTCGCGTACCAGGTTGAGCGCTTGACGCACATTGCGTTCGTTCATGAGGGGTGCACGCGTGGAGATATCTTCGACAAGCAAGGGCGCATGCAGGGTGTGATAGGAAGCCCCGAGCGTGTGTGCGAGCGATTGGGCGAGCTCTGGTCCATCTATCGTGGGATCGCCGTGTCCCACTGCGCCGATCATCTGAACAACCTGCATCCCTGGTGCGTAGCGGGCTCGCAGCTCATTTGCGATCTCATATAGGGCGGTACCCCAGGACACACCCAGGATGCCTTTCTCCGGGAGCTGGTCCTCCAGATAGCGAGCGCCCACTCTACCAAGGAGCCTGAGCACACGCGCATGGTCGAGGTTTCCTGCGGAAATCACAAAAGAGGATTTCAGGTCGAATTCCTGCTCGAGAGCGTCCTCGAGCTCGGTCGCACGCTCTATTGGGTAATTGATGCGGATATCCACAATTCCACGGTCTCGTGCCTCGCTGAGAAGCCGTGATACCGCGGATCTCGAATAGCCCGTCCTGCGGGCGATCTCCATCTGCGTCATCCCGTCGTCGTAATAGTACGTCGCGACGGATGCGAGAAGCTGAATTCGACTTTCAGAAGCTGCCATTCCTTCATCCTTGTCTTGCAGGCCTATTATGCCGCAGAAAGGCTCTGTTTTGCACAAAATACCGGATAATTCACATATGTGCAAGCACGATGGTGTTCCCTGGTTGTTTACAAGGGTGGTGGTGCGCGGGTTTCTGCTCGGTTCCTAATGCAACTGTGGGACGTTCAAATCACTGGGCTCGTAGTCGAGCGGGGTGGAGATCCTTTGAATAGCAGTCGGACATTGGGGGAGAGCTCACCAGACCGTCTCATAAGGTGGTGGGATTACGTCCCACTTTTCATCAAAGACATGCACTTGGTAGGTCTCTTCTCCGTCCGAGTTGATAAATGGTTTTCCTTGAAGCGCCCATGCTATGACACCGCCCCAGAGATTATGGGTCTGATACCCATCCGCCATAAGGCTCTCCGCAGCATCCCCGCTGCGGCAGCCGACAGTGCAGTATATCAATATGGAGGTCCCTCGATATAACTTGAGGGCTGAGCTCAACTCATCCATGGTGATGGCGCCTGGGATAGTGGAAACTGCCATCTCCTCATCGGCGCGTGCATCGACGATGACCCAGGATTCAGAACCGGAGCGTTTAATAAATTCGGATAGGTCGATCCATCGAGCTTGCGTATATATTTCTTTACATTCGTCAACCAACTTGATCACGTCCTCGGGATATTTCATTTCAATATCCATCTTTGCCCCCTCCATTTATGGGGATGCTTAACGCTCAACAAAAAGTTGTCCGTTAAGCTATGGGTCAGTCTATGGGCGAATTGAGGGCGCCCACTGTTTTACTCAGCGACAACCACCCAGGACCTTCCACTGCTTGTACCCGCGTCCGACAATGGATGTCAACAACGCGATCATCACACAGGATTTTTCATCTTGAGGTGGACTCCAGCGGTCTTGAAGGTCCGTGGCAGCGCGAGAATCCTTGGATCATCTCCAGTGTATTTCCGGGCATCTTGGAAGGCGGTCTCAAAATCAGGTCGTGTTTTCATACCCATCGCTTGGGCGTATCCCGGTTCATGAGCTCCCACGATGTAGATCGCTGATGTATGCATCAAGCCGATATGTCCACAGGCTATCATTGAAAAAGCGTGATACGGGTGATAACCAAAGTGGTAGCGATACTTGCGAATATATTCTTCATTCTCAGAGAACTCATCAATATATTTGACAAGATCGGGCAACTCATGATTGGACGGTTCCAGGTATTTCTCATATAACGCTTCGTAAGAGGGAAATTCTTCGTCGTTGAAAAAACCATTGCATATGGAGGCGCAGATGACGACGCAATCATCCGCCAGGACACGTTTGTGACGGATCACGTTTGCGGCAATCGCCTGGAGCATCAGGATAGGATTGGTCCCATGCCCGTTTCCATAATGGAAGGATTGCGGCATTCCGAATACCAGGATGTCGAACTTTTCCTCAGCCCATGGGATGTAGGTGCGCTCATCCGCGATCTCCCAGGATCGAGGTTGAACCTCATCTCCTGACCCTGAGAGCACGGCAATTTGACGCATGTTCGTATCCAGGACAGCATCGCACATGAAGAATTTCTTACCCATCTTGCTCTCCATGTGGCGACCAATTGCATCGAATTTCGCCCGCATCGTGCTGGCGCTGGAGACCGGCGTGAAGTCGTCCTTTTGCATGACCTCGGGTGTATGATGGCTCGCAATTGATTTCCAATGCACAATACCTGTGGCTGCCATCTTGTAGCCACCGGAGTAGCCGCCGTATGGATTTCCAAGCACGTGACCGATGAGCACAGGAAGATCTGATTCAAATACCTCTCTATTCATGATGACACGGTCACCTAGTTCATCGTAGCCGAGGTCGATGAGATTATCCCAGTCCTCAGAATCATGATTAACGACCTGGTTCGTTGATATGAACTCTCGATAGACTTCTTCACCCAGAATGGCCGTGATCTCTTCGTCGGTGCATTTTCGATGGAGGCCGTTCGAACAAATCAATTTAATATCCGACTTTGCCACCCCGGCTTTGAGACACTCCTCGATAATGATAGGGATGGATGTCTTCCTGTGGGAAGTGTCCTGGTATCCACCTTTCACTTTATCCGGGAAGCTGATCGTGACGGTTGCTCCAGATCCGACCAAATCGGATATGGGGACCGAGCCGATGGGTTTTGTGATTGATTCGCGGGTGGCGGTCTCCGGGTCCTCCACATATGGTGGATCTGGTACAGTTTCCCCCGGGATGAATACTTGTGCATGGTCCGGGAGATTAGCCTCCAGTAGCCCCTCGCCGTACTCGAATTCAACGGATATCATTTTTCTCTCCTGGGTTGTGGATGTTCACTAGGATTGATCGACGTCATACAGGTCCTCATACACCTTTACGAGTGCGCTCGAATCTTCTTTTCCCAGCCCAGTCGAACGGGCGATCTCGTTTTGTTTCTGGACGAGCTCTACAATAATTGCTGCCCCGCCATAACCCTGAGCCATCTTCAGCCCGAGATCGGTATCTTTAATGAGTAGATCGATCGAGAAGACTGGATCAAAATCTCTTGCGACGATTTTTTGTCCATTCTCCCGGAAAAGACCACTCACTGTGGCGGCGCCGCTGTCCGCGACCGTACTGAAGAAGGTGTCAGGCGACAGTTCTGTCAGGCTGCAAATAGCCATGATCTCAGCCGTAATCGCATTGATTGTCGAGAACATAAGTTGATTGAGCAATTTAAGCGTGTGTCCTGCTCCTGGAGGTCCAACCAGGACAGCGCGTGAGGCAAAGGATTCTAAAATGGGACGAGCCCTCTCAAGAGAGCGATGATCCCCTCCGACGGGCAGAGCCCAGTTACCTATCGAAGCAGGCCGCCCTAGGATCGGGGCATCGAGAAATGCGCCATGACTCCTGGAGATTTCTTCAGCGAGCCGAATGGTGGTCTCTGGATCACTGGTACTTAAATCGATGATGATGTGGTCGGGTTCGATGTGGTTCAGAAGGCCGTCTTCGCCAGATACGGTCTGCTCGGTATCGAGGGGTCCGGGGAGGCAGAGGAGTACGAATTTACAGACATTGGACACCTCTGCAGGTGAGTTGACGACTTCCGCGCCCCAGGACTTGGCCAGGTCAATCGCCTCTGCGGATACGTCATGCACGATTACGGGATAGCCTACATCAAGAAGACGCTGGAGGATGAGACGACCCATCGTTCCAACACCGATCAAACCAATCGGGGTATTTCCAGGATCGGGGGCTGCCGGCTCTTTTGAGGACATCTTCGCTCCCTCCGTTTCAACGAGCGTGTGATTTTGCAGAAGTCTGATGAAGCCTTGATAGGATCATCCTGGAAGCAAGCAGGAATCCCGCGGGACGTAACCGTGGAGACTGCCGTGAGATGGTTTTGAGCGTATTAAACGAGATCCTTTGCGAGGGATACGGCTTTACTTGCATCGGACGCATATCCCTCTGCACCAATTTCCTTTGCGAAAGCTTCTGTTACCGGCGCACCGCCCACAATAATTTTGACTTGATCACGGAGACCCGATTCTTCAATAACCGAGATCGTCTCCCTCATTTTCTGCATCGTTGTGGTTAAAAGCGCCGAGAGGCCTACTAGGTTGGGTGAGTGTTCTCGTATTGCTTCCAGAAAAGCGTCAGGCGAAACATCGGTTCCAAGATCGAAGACCTCAAACCCGCCTCCCTCGAGCATCATCGCGACGAGGTTTTTCCCAATATCGTGCAGATCGCCCTGAACAGTTCCGATCACGATGCTTCCAGAGGGCTCAACACCACCTTCTATAAGAAGCGGCTTAAGTATGGCGAGCCCGGTCTGCATCGTGTGGGCGGCGATGAGCATTTCGGGGACGAAGTATTCGCCGGCTTCAAAAAGAGCACCGACCTCGTCCATCGCGGAGACCATGCTCTCATTCAGAATCACCCCTGGTGGTATTCCCGCATCTAGTGCGTTTTGAACATCAGTCTCGATTAGATCAACTTTGCCATCGATGATATGGTCATAAATCGTCTGTAATTTTGGATCCAATTTCAAACTCCTCCTCACAAAATTCCTTTATGGTCGGATCTGAGCATCGTGGTCGTAGTTATCCATGGAAATCGAGCGAGAGCTCGGATCTCAGGTGAGTAGCTCTGAAGCCTTATCCGCAATTTCTCGAGTGTTTTGTATTCTCTTTACCGCTACCTGGGTGAGACCGGCGGCTAAGTCGGCGAGATCGGGATCCTCGTTGACTCGCTCGATCGTCTCAGCCCATTCAGTTGGTAGAGCGTCAATCCCATGGAGTGCGCCTGTGATGGCTCCAACCACGCTTGCGTATGTGTCACAGTCACGACCGTAGTTTACCGCTCCATGGAGAGCCAGTTGGGGATCTCCATCAGCTGCCACGAGTATACCCAAGGAGACTGCGATAGCTTGAGCAGCGTCCACCATGATGGGTAGATAGTTGAGCCGTTCGTAGTACACAGCCCGGATCTGGAAGACATCTTTGACTTCACGCGCAATCGAGACGGCATCCTCGATGAGACGTTCGACGGGCTGGCCGACATTTCGACCATATTTCCAGCGGATAAAGTGTGGACCTTGTATTCGCTGGCTATTAGCTACATCGAGAGCTGCAGATATGATTTGTTCCACGTTTGTATTGGGAACCATGGCAGCAGCGACGCTTGCTGCAGCAATGTTCGCAGCCGTCTGGGCATACCCTTCGCTGATAAATGCGATCTCATGCGCGGCTTGAAAGGCCCCAACTGGATCACAAGGGTGAATGAGACCAATGGGAGAGTTCATCATGAGGGCGGCGCTGACTGGTTGACCTCCCCAAATTTGCATCCGCTCCCCGTAAATGGTCTTGAGGAAGTACTCCTCCATGAAACCTTTGGCGACATCATCATCGGCATGGAAGTAATATTCTGCTATTCCCTTTGCAAAATCTCCATGAGTTGGACATCCGCCTTCCTTAATGATGACCTCGCATAGCAAATTGCGGAATCGGGTGTCATCAGTGATAGATCCGGCAGCTGTGTTCCATGCACCATGAAGATCCCCGGCTTCGATCGTGTCCTTAAGTTTGGTGTACGGCAGGAATTCGGTCACGCGACCGAATTCTGCTTCAATCACGTCCCAATTCAGCCCCTCCACCGGACCACCCATGGCGTCGCCAGCTGCTGAGGCTACCAGTGAACCATATATTTTTTTATACAAAACTGATTGTAGATGGTTTGACATATCTTCCTTAGAGTCTTAACCCTGAAATTTCTGTCGGGATAAATCAGGAGTTATCCACCGATAGGATAGGTTCCGTATTTTTCCGCAGCACGGACCATCGCTTCAAGGTTCTCGAGCGGCATTTCCCGGTTCACCGAACCAGACGAGCTCAGGATATAGCCACCCCCCGGTCCAGCTTTTTGGAGGAGATCTTTACAGGCGGCCTCCACTTCCTCCGGTGTACCATTCGACATGATGCCAAGCGGTCCCATATTCCCGAAGAGGCACATCTTGTCGCCGACCCTTTCCTTTGCGACCTCGATGGGGAGGTCTTCACCGAACTGGATTGCCTTCGCTCCGGTCTCGATGTAGTGCTCGATGAGATGGGATACGCGGCTGCAGTTGTGTAGCACACCCACGACGCCTTCGGGCATACCGTCGAATAAGCGCTTTAAGTAGGGTAGGGCGAATTCTTTCCAGTGCTTTTCAGAAAGCTGACTCCCGCTGTCGTCAGAGACCATGATATGAAGCATGTTGCTTCCACCGGCTTTGTATTGTGCGTTCGCGAATGCAATGCAAGTCTCCGTGCAGATATCCATGATGGTATGGACGGCTTCTGGGTCACGATAGATGTCCATGAAAAAATCAGTAATGCCACGAATTTCCGCAGCGACATCGATAGGCCCGTGAAGAAAACCCGATGTTACCTCGTAGTTAGATGTCGCGAGCTTGTTTGCAAGTTCGGAATACAGTTCCATCACCTGCGGCATACGACCGTCTTTGGATGGGTCGCCAGGTTTCAGATTTGGCAAGTCCTCACTCAAATCTTTGATAACGGGTTCTGCGTAGGGGGTCGCATTCTTAGGCCACTTGATTTCACATCCAAGGGATGACGCTTCCACAGTGGATCCGTATGAAGCTCGAAATCCGGGGAAGTATTGAAAATCTGGAAAGCGCTCGTAGAGATTCAACATGGCTTCGAGCTGCGCATCGAGGCTGCCATACCAGGTCGCGGCGTCTAAATCATAATGGCCTTGAAACCAATCACTAGTGATCCATGGACATACCGGAACCCGGTCGGGCTCTTGGAGATTCAACGCAGCCAGAAATCGCTCCCTGGCTGCCGTTTGGGTTGTCATTTCGGAACTCCTTGATGTGTGTTTGATTTGATTGAAGTCCGTATGAGCGTCAGCCGGCTAATTTATTGCGTTCATCATCGTAGCGGAACAGGCGGGTGACGCACGAGCTCAGCTGGCCCACCCATGAACGGGATAGCTCCATGAGGTGTGCCTCGGCTTCTTCCGTTACCCCTGGGGTTTCGCTCGATTCGGCAGCCTTGTTGATGGCTTCAAGAGAAATGCGCATCACTTCCTCTGCATAGAGGAGTTCGGGAAGATGGTATTCATCGGCTTGGTACTTCTCGCCCACTTCTGTCATTCCCGCGCCGATGCCATCGTCGATGATGCTCATTACATCGACCCCTGCCTCGACAGCATCACGAGTCGAGGCTGCGGCTGCATCGGCATCCAGGTGTACGATCGAATTGGCGATCTGTTGGTTGAATTTGTCCGCTTGTTCCACGGTCTCTCCCTTAGTGCTCAGTATGGGGCGCTGTCACTCTCGCGGCTGAAGTCGCATTTCTGAATGTAAAACCCCTGATGAACAGATGTCCAGGGAATGAGAAATTGTTCGTGGTCAGTGTAGCACCCTGAAAGGGGAGTGTCAAGCGCTCCATTGTGCGGGGGCTTTCGCGCCCGATCGTGCCATGGATAAGGTTCGTGATGATGAGTTTCTCGGCTCTAAGAAAAATAGGCTCACTCGGCGCGGGTGGCGTCCCTGGTGCGCTCATGGAGGATATTGAGCAATTGTTCACAGAGTTGACAAATGTCCAATCTGCTCTACAATGGGAAGAATGTTGTTCATTATCTAACCTGAGTCATGACTACATAAAGAGTCTCAAAATCAATCGCGTATCGATTGAATAAATCATCAATCAAGAATTGAGGAGGGACGGCGTTGGGGCAGACTTCCAAAATGCACGCGACGGTGTACATGGGTCCGGGGCAATTGGAGTATCGTGAGATGGAGATACCTTCCCTTGGAGATGGAGACATCCTCGTCAAGGTGAAGAGAGCGCTGACGTGTGGTACGGATGTAAAGACCTATCGGCGTGGTCATCCCAAATACAATCCACCGACTTTATTTGGTCACGAATTTGCCGGAGAGATTATCTCCACGGGCTCAGGTGTTGATCGCTTTGAGCCGGGGATGCGCGTCGTAGCTGCTAATACCGCTCCATGCAACGTCTGCTATTACTGTAAACGGGGACAGCAAAACCTCTGTTCTGATCTGCTCGTCAACCTGGGCGCATTTGCAGAATACATCCGGGTTCCGGAGCTCATTGTCCAGCAGAGCACCTTCGTGATTCCGGATCATCTTGAAGATGTAGAAGCTGCAGCGATGGAACCTCTTGCCTGCGTCGTCCATGGCCAAGATCTCCTTAAGATCCAAACGGGCGAGAGCGTGGTCATCATTGGCGCCGGTGGGCCAATTGGACTGATGCATCTTCAATTGGCGCTCAAGCAAGGCGCCAGTCCAATCATTGCGATCGATCTGAGTGAAAACCGATTGAAAACCGCGACGAAATTAGGAGCGACACTTTCCCTGAACCCTGAAGTCGATGACGTCTTAGAAGAGGTTCACGAGATCACAGATGGGCGCGGAGCAGATGTCGTAATAGAGAGCGCTGGATCGTTGAAGGCCTGGGAGTCGGCTATCGATCTCGTGCGAAAAGGTGGGCGTGTGCAGTGGTTTGGCGGGTTGCCAGGGGGCACGGATATCACACTCGATACCGTACGAGTGCACTACGATGAACTGACTCTTCACGGGGTCTACCACGCTACACCCCTGAGCTTTGAGCGAGCTTTTAGGTTGATCGAGGGTGGGGTGATCGACATCAGCTCACTTATTACTGATGTCGTTCCACTTGCACAGTTAGAGGATGCTCTTCTATCGATGTTTCAGGGTGAGAGCATCAAAATGGCAATCAATCCGGAGGGATAATCATACATGGGCGTTGATAAGAATATTGTTACCAAGGACGATCCACGTCTGAAGGCGCATGAAGGCAAGAAATCTCAAAAGGTGGCGGTGTATTACACCAATACCGATGTTCGTTTAGAAGAACGCCCGATGCCCGAGATAGGGCCGGGCGAACTCATGTTGAAGATCGAGGCTTGTGGGTTGTGTGGTGGGGATACGATGGAGTGGTACCTGGTTCACAAAGCTCCAATCATCCTGGGTCACGAGCCCACAGGCATCGTCGTAGAAGTCGGGAAAGGTGTGGATAAGTTCAAAATCGGCGATCGAGTCTTCGTGCATCATCATGTGCCCTGTTTCTCATGCCATGAGTGTCGGCGAGGATTTTTCACCCTGTGCGAACACTTCACGCAGACGCATCTTTATCCACAGGCTTTTGCCGAGTATGTCCGCGTTCCGGCTGAAAATATTCAGCATGATACGCACTTGCTGCCGGATCATGTCTCCTTCGAGGAGGGCGCAATTTTAGAACCACTTGCGTGTGCGGTGAAGGGCATCAAACTGGCGGGGATCCAGCCAGGTGATACAGTGGCCATCATCGGTTCTGGTTTCATGGGTCTGAGCTTCACACAGCTCGCGAGGGTTTGGGGCGCGGCCAGAATCGTGGTTTTCGACTTTAGCGACTGGCGCTTAGAAAAGGCGCTCGAACTTGGTGCAGACCATGTCATCAACTCCAAGGATGAGGCGGATCCGATTGGAGCCCTAAAGAAAATCAATGATGGGGGCAGGGCTGATTCGGTCATCGTCACACCAAATGGTATACGAGCTTACGAGTTTGGTCTCTCCCTTGCCGGGAAGGGTGCGACCGTGCACCTCTTCTCACCGTCAGAACCAGATGCGACCATCGAGATCCGACCAAATGATCTCTTCTTCCGTGAACTCACGCTGACGACAACGTACTCATGCAATCATATCGACACGGCACAGGCGCTTGAATTTGTGGCCAGCGGAAGGGTGAATGCGAAAGTCTTAATCACGCATCAATTTGGACTTCACGAGGTGGCCGACGCCATCGCGCTATTAAAAACCGCAGACCAATCGATCAAATCCGTCATACTGCCCGAGAAGACGCCCGGCATAGGGGAGTGAACTTGACGCATGAATGGGTTAGCTCCTAAATGAAGAAGCAATCACGTTTCTTCCTCGGCTCCAGCTACTACCCTCCCTTTCATTCGCCGGAAGAATGGATTGAAGATTTTCAGCGTATGAAAGAGATGGGGATGAACTCGCTCCGTACGGCGGAATTGATCGCCAGCTGGGAATGGATCGAGCCGAAGAAGGGTGAATTCGATTTTAGCTGGCTCGATAGAACCTTTGAGTTGAGTGAAAAGCGTGGCATGGAACTTCTCCTTGGGACGGGAGCCGGAAGTCCGCCCATCTGGTTGCTCGACCTTTATCCGGATATCCAGATCATCTCCCAGGAGGGTGCGCCGTATCCGACGGGCGCTGTATGGGGATGGGCGTGCATCGACCATCCAGGATTCATTGAGGAATCGGATCGCTATTTGCGTGAGCTTCTAAAGAGGTATAAGGATCACCCTTCGCTTCTGGGCTGGCAGATTCACAATGAAATTGGTCATCCGAATTTGGCGGCCACTCCTGGCGTCCAGGTGCATTACTGCTATTGCGATCACACCGCAGAATTATTCCGCGAGTGGTTGAAGAGGAAATATCAACAAGATCTCGAAGCGCTCAGTGAGGCCTGGGCATGTACCCCGACCAGACACCGGTACAGCAATTGGGCACAGGTTCGGCCTCCTCGTGCCTGGCCCGAATCCTGGGGTTCTCCCGGGGCATGGTTAGATTGGCGCACGTTCGTAAACAAGGATTTCGCAAACCTTGTTGCGAGGCAGAACACGATCATCAAAGAAGAAGATTCGATCCACCCGACGACGACGAATCTTGTCGTTCAAGATTGGGGGGTTTCGCGGGGGATAGATCCCTGGCTCTATGCCGAGCATGTCGATGCCATCGGGTACGATCTGTACCCGATCGATCGCCACAAGAAAGAGCCCTGGTATGCCTCCTTGCGTATGGATTATGCATTATCCTGGTCGATACATTCTGGAAAACCCCTCTGGCTTCCCGAGATCGAAAGTGGACCCATCGGTGGCTGGGTGCTCGGACCCGCACACTACACGACTGGAGCGGATATCCGCCGCTACGACCTCGAAGCCATAGCCCATGGCGGGAAAATGCTTTTGTATCAGGGGTATCGGGAATGGGATCCACTCCCCTTGCACTGGGGTGCGCTGGTAGATTTGGAAGGCAAACCCACGGAACGCTATCACGCTGCTGCACAAATCAACAAGATGATCCTGGAGCACGAGGAATTGTTCTTGGAGGCGATGCCGGTGCGGGCGGAGGTTGCGCTGCTCTATAACCAGGCCAACGCCACAGCGGTCTATGGCATGGGGGGGATCGATTTCTTGAACGATGCCATCAGTGGTCTGTACGGATCACTATGGAAAAACAATATTCCGGTTGAATTCGTCACACCCGATCTTCTCATTCAGGGGCTTGGGCACGAATATAAAGTCATCTTCCTCCCCTTCATGATGCTCATTGATGAAGCTTGTGGGAATGCGCTCAAAGATTATGTGCATCAAGGCGGCGTTTTGGTGGGGTTTGCGAAATGCGGGATGCTGGACGGTCGCAGTTGGACCTGGCATCGAAGACCAGGGGCTGGGTTGGACGAGGTTTTTGGTATTTGTGAAACTTCCATTCGTCCTGAGGAAGATGTCGAGATAGTCTTTGATAAGGATGCAGCCCCCCTGGGGCTAGGTTCCGAAAAACTTGCAGGCTACTGGCATCGTCAGGATTTCTTCGTTGATGATGACGTAGAGATCCTGGGGCGATTTATGGATGGGAAACCAGCTTCGACCCGGCACCAGGTTGGGAATGGGTGGGCCTATGCATTCGGGACGCATCTCGATATCGCCGCACGAAAACATGCTGCGGGTAACTATCAAGAATTCTGGGCCAAATTGTTAGACGAACATGGTGTTCGGCCTCCGCTGCGGATCCAGGGAGACGAGCTTCTGGATGGTCACCTGCTCACCCGGGACGATCAAACGATATGCATCGTCGCAAATCATAGTTCAGAGCAGCAAAAATTCAGCGTCACACTTGCAAATAGGGCTAATTGGACGACAATCACCGAATTACAGACTGGAAAGCATTTGGAGCACACCGTAAGGGATGATAATCTCACTATTACGTTCGATCTGGAGGCATTCGATGGCGCCGCTGTCTTATGTGAATAAGATCGATCACGTACAACATACTCCTCGTTTATGCGATAGCGCGTAATGAGGTTCTGATAACAGTGGAATATTTCATCAACGCCACAGAGTACGTATAACTGAAACTTAATTGAATGGAGGTGGTGCTGTGGTAAAAAATAAGTTCCGCACATATTTAACTAAAAATACGATATGAGGAGAGGAAAACAACGATGAAACGAAGACTATTACTACTATTGACCTTGTTCGTGATCGCCGCGTTCGCAATTGCCGCATGTGGTGGGGAACCTGCTGCTGAGGAACCTGCTGCTGAGGAACCTGCTGCTGAGGAACCTGCTGCAGAAGAACCTGCCGCTGAAGAACCTGCGGAAGAACCGATGGGCGAGGATCTGGGTTTAGCTGCCCCGCTCGATGGTATGAGCTGGGAAGAAGTCGTTGCCGCGGCCGATGGCATGGAAGTGAACTGGTGGATGTGGGGTGGATCCGACACCATCAACGCATTCGTCAACGAATACATGGCGAATGAGTTGAAGGAACAGTACAACATCACCCTCAACCAGGTTCCTGTGGCTGGACCCACTGAGTTTATCAACCAGGTGCTCGGCGAGAAGGATGCCGGTGTTGATGACGCTGGTGCTGTCGACATCATGTGGATCAATGGTGAGAACTTCCGCACGATGAAGGAAGCCGATCTCCTTTATGGCCCCTTCGCTGAGGTTGTTCCTTCCGGTATGCACTATGACTGGACCGATGCGTCCATTGCGAATGACTTTGGTTATCCAGTGGACGGATATGAGATCCCCTGGAGTGGGGCTCAGGTCGTTCTTGAGTACGATACAGAAAAAGTCGAACCACTAGCGGATATGGGCGCCCTCGTGGAATGGGTCAAGGAAAACCCCGGGCTCTTCACATATCCTGCGCCTCCAGACTTCACCGGGAGCGTATGGGTTCGCATGATGTGCTACTATGCCACCGGTGGGTATGAGCAGTTCTTGGGGCCATTTAACCAGGAGCTTTTCGATGAGAAGTTCCCGGCATGCTGGGACTTGCTTAACGAGCTTGAACCCTTCCTCTGGAGAGAAGGTGAGACTTACCCAGAAGGTCAGCCAGCGAACATCGATATGTTCGCAAACGGCGAAGTATTGTATAGGATGACCTACGGACCTGGTGATGCGCAAACACGCATCGACAACGGCACGTATCCGGAAACAGTTCGCACCTTCGTGCTCGAGGATGGGACGATTGCAAATACCAACTATATTTCCGTTGCGTACAATGCCGCCAACCTTCCAGCTGCGGTTGTCGTTGCGAACTTCATCGCTGATCCTGAAACTCAATATCAGCGAGTAGTCCAGCTGAAAAGCCTTGTTCCGGTGGACGTCACCACACTCGATGCCGACATGGCTGCTAAATATGCCTCCGTCGAATTAGGCCCAGCAGTTCTAGGGCTGGATGTCCTCGGACCACACAAGCTGCCGGAGCTTTCAGCAGACTGGCTGGTCGCCATCGAAAACGGCTGGATTGAGAACGTACTTCAGAAATAAGTAGACCTTACGCACATCGTAAGCTAGAAGGATGTGGGGATGGAGAAATCCATCCCTGCATCCGGTATTATTTCAAAAACCTTGAGGTTTGAGATGTTCGACGAACTCCGTGAGCGACTACATGTCCCTATGCTCCTTCTCCCTGCGATGGTCGTGATTATCGTGCTATTTATGGGCGGATTGATCATGGGGTTGATGCAGAGTTTCGGTTATCTCCCGATGATCGGCAAAACCGATTTCAACCTGAATGGTTACATTAACATATTAACAGATGAGTCATTCCTCCAATCTCTGGCGGTCACGAGCTGGATCGGTTTCGCTTCGACAATCACCGCCACGATCCTGGCGATCGTCACAGCGTTGGTCCTGCGGCAAAGTATGCGGGGTAAGCGTATAACCACGTTCATTTACCAGCTGAATGTCCCCGTTCCACATATCGTGGGCGCCATAGGCATTATCTTCTTATTCTCTCAAAGCGGATTGTTATCGAGATGCACAACGCAGTTTGGGTTAACTCAAGCGCCTGCCGATTTTCCCCCCATGATCTACGATAAATATTCCATCGGAATAATCATGGAGTATGTATGGAAGACGATGGCATTCACGGGTGTAATTCTCCTCGCGGTGCTGCAAGGATTGGGTGAAGACTACGAAGATGTTGCAAGGACGTTGGGTGCAAATGGTTGGCAGCGATTACGCTACGTCATCATACCGTTGCTCATGCCCGGGATCTTGCGCTCATCCATTTTGGTCTTTGCCTTTGCGTTTGGTGCATTCGAAATTCCGTTCTTGCTCGGTCAAAGATATCCGCGCGCGCTTCCAGTTCTAAGCTATGAGTATTACCACGATGTCGACCTCGGGTTCCGTCAGGAAGCGATGGCGACGAGTATGATCATCGCGGGATTAATTACGATTCTTATCCTGATATATATGAAGCTCACCGAGACCTACGTACGGTCGGATTAGGGAGATCGTCGACGTGCTACCCGAATTTGAAACTGAGATCGAAGAACCGTCTGCAGTCGCTATCGAGTCGGAAGAAGAACGGCGCAGTCGAACTGGAAGGATTTTCAGCTACGCTGTGATGATCTTAATCATTGTTGTCATTCTAGCTCCCATCATCCCCATTTTTATCTGGGCCTTCAGCGGAAGATGGTTCTACCCTGATCTCCTCCCGGAGGAGTTTAGCCTGCGAGCGATCAAGTACATTTTCTCACCTGCCTCGAAAGCGGCTGAGGCGGTTTTGAAAGGCGGAAGTATTGCACTCATCGCGACCCTGTTGTCCTTGATCGTGGGAATTCCGGCGGGTCGTGCTATCGGGTTGCATGACTTCCGCGGAAAAAAACTGGTCTTATTCCTCATTCTTGCCCCCGTTATTGTGCCTGGATTATCTGTATTGATGGGTATCCATGTGGCTTTCATCCGTTTCGGTCTTGCCGGGACGGTAGGAGGAGTGACGCTTGCGCATCTCATAGCAACGACGCCCTATGTTGTGATGGTGATGAGTAGTGTATTCTCGAATTACGACCCTGAATTTGAAGAACAAGCCCGCACACTTGGGGCAAACGTTAGGAAAACCTTCGTTCATGTGACTTTTCCTGTGATCTTTCCTGGCGTGCTGGTCGCAGGGATGTTCGCATTTATCATCTCGTGGGGGCAGTACATCGTCACATTGTTGATCAGCGGGGGGAAGGTGATCACGGTGCCGCTACTACTGGTGAATTTTGCCAGTGGAGCCGACAAACCTGTAACAGCTGCGCTGGCATTACTTTTCCTGGCGCCA
>Ga0255055_10000108_pt1 | contig 59405 bp, 61 predicted proteins | sample JV7_2_27_MG_FD_188633 | JGI IMG/M metagenome (GOLD analysis project Ga0255055, IMG submission 188633) | Seawater microbial communities from Jervis Inlet, British Columbia, Canada - JV7_2_27 | ecosystem: Environmental > Aquatic > Marine > Inlet | place: Canada: British Columbia | collected... | reverse complement strand
AAGATTTTGTAACAGAGAGTGGGATAAGTATAGGCATCTCATCTAAAGATGAAGTTGCTATTTATCATAGCACTTTTGGAGGTGGTAACCTCATGCCTGATCTTATATATGATGACAACCGTTTGCCTGTAACAGGTGTGACTGGCTTAACAGCAGTTGCCAATGCCGATGGTAGACTAATGGCGTTTACAGATAATACATCATATGTCATACATGCTGAAGAAGTAGCAGGTATCATAGGCTTTAGGTTTGAGGATACAGTTGAGCTAGGTGTTAAAGATAAGAATGATGTAGCTAATATACAAGGTGGAGTTTGTGTTCATTCACAACATGGTATTTATATGACTAATGGATACAAATCAGAATCTGTTTCTGTACCCATTGATGATATAGTTATAGCAAACTATACTACAGGACGTATATATTACAATAGGTATAAACATGAAATCTATTATAAGCCGACCTCCTCAGAAGATCTTTATCGGTTTCGTATTAAGGAAGGTGTCTGGGAGAGAATTAATAAGACAATCACTATTGAGGAAATTAATACAGAAAAAGGAATTGAGGCTGTAGAATAATGGCAACAATATTATCAACAGCTAATGATGTACTAATTGATCTGAATGGTGAAATAGCTTATTTAGAAGATACAAAGGTATGGACATATGATGCTACAGATACCGAGCTTATAGGCGCGGCTGTAACTTTTAATGATTCAGATTTAGGACAACCAACATTAGAAAAACTTATTAATTTTGCTGATGCAGACTACATAGGAGCATTTGATTTATCATTTTATTATGATGGTACATTCATACATACTATGTCTTTCCCTACATCAGCCATAAGGACTACAGTAGATATAGATTTTCCATTAGTAAAGCGCAAAGCTCATACTAAAATACAGATTGTAGCTACCGCTACAGCAAAGACAACAAAGATTTACAGACTAGAAGTTGATTTTAGTCTTTTAAAAAGAAGGAGATATAATTAATGCCACTACCACTCATAGCAGGAGGAATTGCTATTGGATCAGGCATCGCCAGTATATTTTCTAATAAGGCTCAATCTGATGCAGTGCAAGAAGCTATTAAAAGAGCTAAAGCATTAGCAGCACAGGGACTTATTAGTCAAGATGATTTAGCAGATAGACTTAATTCTATTGACAGATCATTTAACCAGCGCTTAACATCTACGCTAAATACTACTGCTATTAGAAGCAGAGGATTAGCTAACAGAGGCACTGTGGGTGCAGCTGTAGCTGGTAATGTCGAAGGTGCTAGGCTTAGTGCACAAGAAAATGCAATAGGTCAAGCCCAAACAATTAATACTCAAATACGTAGCCAAATAGCTGGTATAGAATTACAAGGACTAGGCACTGGTGCTGATCCAGTTGGATCTTTTGTAGAGGGTGCTGCTGCTGCATTGCCATTGGTAAATGAAGGAGCTAAGTTCTTAGGTGATCGCCCAGTAGGAGGCCTACCTGATACTCCCCCAGGTGGAGCAGGCGCAGGTACTGGTACAGCAGGACCTAATAGATCTGGTGCTGGAGGTTTAGTACCCATTGAAAATGCTGGTAATTTTAACCCATTCTTAAGGCAACAGGGACAAAGATTTTCTAATGCAGGTGGAACTGGAAGTGATTTTAGTAATTTAGATTTTCTACCTAATGTAAGGTTTCCGTAATGGCAAGACAATTAAACGTACAACGTAGTTCAACAGGTAAGGTAGCTCAAGCTTTACAAGGTTTAACTTCATATCTCATGACTGAGAATGATAGGTTAGATGCTGAACAACAAGAAGAGCAGATCAATTTAGCTGCTCAAAGTATAGCAGAAGGTTTCCAGGCTTTAGGACCTAACCCCTCTATTGAGGCTATACAAAAAAGGAACTTTGAGTCCATATCAGAGGCAGCTAGCTTAGGAGCCTTAGGTGAAAACATGCCCCTTATCTCTAGTTTATTTCAGAATACTCTGAATACAAGAGAGTTAAGAAGGCAAGAAGGCCAAGATGAAGCTTTATCAAGATTTGCTGCTGAACAATTTGGTATAACTACTCCAGGATTAAGTGGTAGGGATGCTATTAGTGTGGCTCAAACAAAAAGACAACTGGAAACAAGAGAAGAGGTTGTTGATAAAACTGGTAAAACATTTGCTTTAAGGTTTGATAATCAAGGTAATCAAATACATGAGTTACAAATTAATGCTTTAGGTTTAGACTCACAATTTGAATTTGGTAAGAGAACAGCTCTATTTCAGTTTGGTTTAGACCAAGAAGCAGCTGATCGTGATTTAGCCAGGAAGAAAGATCTATTAGGATTTGAAAATGAATTTGCTAGTACAGCTCAATTCGGATTAGATCCTATCGAGGGATTTAAATTTTCAGAAGGATTAGAAGGAGCAAGTGGTGAACCTATATATACGCTTAAGGGTGGTATGGGTGGCCCTTACACTATTAACGACAGAGGAGAGCCTGTCATGTACCATGGTACCCCGCATAGACGTAAGGGTATTGGTGGAAGCACGGGCGATAGTCTCAAGCAATTAGCTGATTTAAGAAAAACCTTAGGATCTGATGTTCATAAGCAAGCCCAAGTATTACTTCGTAGCGAAGGTGGAGCAGAATTAATAGCCTCACTTACTGGGTTAACTTCAGAAGAAATTACAGATGAGAAAGGTCAATTAAGATTTGAATTTACACAAGGACTTGAAAATCTTATTAGTGCTGGTCAATTTGAAACTCAATTAGCAAATGTAAGATCAGAATTAGGTGAACCAGGACAAACTGTTAAGGGTGAGCCATTGTTAAATCAAGCACAAGAACTAGCCATTGGTGAACTGAAGGTAGCGGCAAGTAATTTTGCTAATGTTAAATCTAACATATTAAATCAGATACCAGCAGGACCATATGGTACTATTACTAATATTAAAGAATGGAATGCAAGTTCTGAATTGATTAGGAATGTGTTTGATCCCAATAGTAATATGACAGCAACTCAACGAGGGATGATACAGGAAGAGTTAGGTAAACTAATACCTCAGCCTGAACATTCACTAGGATTACAATATGAAGATTTCAAAAATTTAGATTTTGGAACACAAGAGAACTTAATTAAATTTTTATATCCATTTATTAAAAATAGATAATGCCAGAAGAAAAGAAAAGTGTTGGTAGTGGCCAAGTAGTTGACTGGGAGAGCTTAGCAGGAGCTCTTAAGGAACGTGGCAGAACCTATCAACCCGTGACACCAAGGTTGTCAGTAGATTTTGAAGGATTGTCTCAAGCTTTAGGCTATGAGGCAGATACACGCGAAGAAAATCGTGGTTTTAAGACTAAAGTTTTAGTTAACTTCCAACCAGGAAGTAAAACTTGGTACGATCATGTATATGATGCCGGAAAAGATGTAGTAGAAGCTGGTGCAGATGCATTAGATTGGGTAGGTGATAGAGTAGGTGATGTAGATGCTATTATGAGGGGAGACTTTGGAGAATTTCTCTTACGTCAACAGCTTAATTCTGAAGAAGATAATATTGAAACTCAGAAAAGATTAGCTGCAGCTAAATTTAAGCGTCTAAAAGAACAAGATTTTAAACAAGATCCAGAGAAGTCTACAGCTAGAGAAGTACAATTAGGTGTATCAAGTGGTATATCTCAGAATATAGAACTAGTAACAGGTGCCCCAGGCTCCACTACTGAATCTAAATTAGATCGTATGGAAACATTGGGCATGTTAGAGGGCATTAAAGATGGCACATATTCAGTAGAAGATTGGGCTAGATATCAAGATTGGGTATCTCAGAGAGATAAAGATGTTCCTATAATTAGAGATGTTGCTGCAGGTTTAACAAACTCTATATTGTTATTAGGTGAGGTGGCTGCTACAGGTGGAGCTGGTGCTTTACTTACTACTAGGGGATTAAGTATGGGTTCCAGACAATTTTGGAAAACATGGTTACTTAATGCTAATAAGCAAGGCTTACGTGGGTTTAAAGTATTGGGACCAGGCGCAGGCATAGGCGCAATACATGAAACTGTAAGAGAAGCACAAGATGCAGTCAAGAATAATGAAGATTTTGATGGCTGGGATTTTATGGCATCTCTTGGACAAAATGGAGCTATTAAGGGCGCTCAAGCCTATATGGAATTTATGTCAGAAGGTTTATTATCACAGCTAAAACTTGGTAGTGTGCCTCTGAAGAAGTGGCTTGGCAAAACTGTAACCGTATTAGGTAAAGATGGAACTAAGAAATCACTTAGGTTAACATCTACTCAATTGAAATCTATGATTAAGAACTCTAAGATTCCCAAGAATATAGAAGCTCTTAAAAGAGGATTGGCATCATTACAAGCAGATAGAAAACTTATAGCTAAAGAATTACTAAAGAATACTGGTAGAACTTTATTCTCAGGTGCTATCATAGAAACTGCTACAGAGCAGGTTACTGATGCTTTTAATGATATAGTTGAAGGTGGTCATGGATCTGCTATATGGATAGCTTTCGGTGATGATGATCAAGCAAGAGAAGCCTATCGAAACTTAGTAGTAGAAATAGCAGTTGGTACCGTATTAGGAAGTACATTTCAAGTAGGTAATATCTGGACAAAGAAGCCTCTTGAAGATTATGAAAAGCAATATGGAAAAGCAGCTGCACGTGAGTTAGAACAACTCTTGGGTGGAGAAAAACTTGACCCAATCAAAGAAAAAGTTGAAGAGAGTTTAGAAAAGAAAGCTGACGTAGACGTTAGTCAAGAAGGCGAAACAGCTAAAGTAATTTTAGACCAGGGAACTGGTAAAAGCAATCCATTAGTAGAAACTTCAGCAGATGAAGTAGCTAAACAAGAAGTAGATAAGAGAGAAAGCTATATTATAGCAGGTACTCTTGAGTCTGTTAATAGTTTGCCTCGTGCTAATGTTTTAGACTTTGTCTTTGAACATGGTAAGAGAGAAACTCAAATGTTATTGTCTGCTTTATCTCAGAGAGATACTAAGGAAAGCATTAAAGATAATAAGACTAAAGACAAGAATCATATATCATATGAGGTGGACAGTTATTTATTTAAGGCTGATCAAGAAACATCACATGCTATCATGGAAGGAGCTATACATGGTATTGATAAGTATATAGCTACAACTGGTTTAGATCAAAAGATAGCAGCTATTGCTGGTGATAATGCGCAACTAAAGAAAGACTTAAACCTCGCTGTTGCTTTAGACTTTGATGAGACTAGCTATGGATACTTATTTCATAGACATCAGGGTAATCCTGAAATTAAAAAGATTATCTCACAAGCTCAAGATTTACAAAATTCAAATTTAGAAATTGAGATTCCTAAAACTAAGTTTACTAAAGAGGGGCAGTCTCAATCATTAAACAAGATACAAGCTCAAGCCAAGAAGACTTATCAACTTGGCGTTGAGGAAAATATAGGTCTAGCCATCGCTCAGGTAGGCACTGTGCTAGGTAATGAAGTAATGGAAGACGTTGATGGTAGCCAATTCCAAGGCTTCGATGAGAATGGCAATTTCAAGACCAAATCGGATGATGCTGATGACTTTGGTTGGGTGACAGATGAAGACTTTGAGTTACAGGATGCACCGACAGCTGCAAGTGTAGTTGACAAGGCCCAGGCAATGTCTGGATTATTAGGTATTGAATTTAAAGGTGTTACACAATTTGGAGATAACTTAGCCGTATCATTCTTTGATCCAATGTCTGGTGGCGAATTTCAAATGGAATCCAAAAGCTTAGCAATGAAGCTAGCACAAACCACAGTTCAGAGTATGAGAAGTAATCTGAAAATGGTAGCCGTAGGCGAGCGGATTGATGGTAAGGTTTGGAAAGGTAAGCCAGGTCAAATACATGTACAGCTGTTACAAGATATTACTGATGCAGGTGGTTTTCCAAGTGATATAACCCTAGATGATGGTAGGGTAGAAGATGGATTTATAGATAATCGTGGTAACTTCCATACTAGAACAGAAACAGATGCAATTACAGGTTTAGGAGGAGAATCACATACAGAGGGTGTGGCAGACGCTAACCTTGCGGGTGGTTTTACTTTTGAGACTACGAATATACCAGATGCTACCTTTGGCATGCCTACATATGATGAAGTAACTGCAGGTTTTAAGGGGAATACTGTTAAAGATATGATAGAGTATCTTACTAGCAGAGGTTTTCAAAATCCCCTTACACAAGAAGTAGTAGATAATCTATTAGAACAAGTAGGTGATGTTAAGATAGGCATTAAGCCTATGGAAGCTGAACATCCAGGTGCTACTGAAAAAGCTTCAGGTAATATATTCATTAATCCTAATGCTACTCTATGGAACAATCACTCAGTATGGGATACTACCGTACATGAGATGCTTCATAGTTATCTTGGTAGATATATGAATTCAGATACAGTATCAGCTAAAGAATTTAATCGTCAGATTAGATCTATCATGCAAACTGTACGTAGTGTTATCAACTCTAAGGGCAAGGGTACATTATTTACACAACGCTATCTAGGAGATAAAGCCGAACTTCAGCAATGGATTAGCCAAAACATTAAGTTAATCAAGAAATCATTCCTTAGCGAAGAAGAATTTATTACAGCAGTTTTATCAGATACGCAGGCTATCAAGTTTATTACTGATAGGGTTAATGTAGGCGGTATTCATAAGCCAATAACAGGTTGGAGAGCTATCTGGAGAGCTATTAGACAATCACTTGAGAACTTAGGTATTAAGAAGTCTGCTACTCTACAACTACAGAGTATCTTAGAGGATCATAATAGAAAGATTAGTGATTTTAATAAGGGTAGAGATAAAGAGTGGAGTGCTAGGATAGCCAAAGAAAACTTACGGATACAAAAGAATGTAACCTCTGGCTATGAGACTACAGAATATGCAGAAGATAGTGATCAGGATGAACTATTAGATAAAATGCAAGATCCTGATGATATATCAAATGAAAATGAAAATAAGGCAGAGAATGGCAACATAGAGAATTTTATTGCTATAGCTTCTGAATTAAATGGCATGCCTGAGGGTGAGTATAGAAAGATCATGCGTGGTCGCTATGCTGGCGAGACAGGTTTTGACGATTTTCAAACTGATATGGATCTGTTAGATAAAGCTCATCGTAATATCATTAATAAGAAGATAGAGCATTTGTATTTTAACTATAAAGGTGGTATACATAAAACTGTCGCACAGTTTAGAAAGGTATTCTTAAAAAGAGCATTTCTTAATGTGATGATGAAGGAGGCTAAAGTTGGTTATGTTGTTATGGGTGTCCATCAGCGTGATCCTAATAGTGGGGAAACGGATTATCGTTTGGAGCTGCGCAAAGTTGAGGGCGTATACCGAGATGGTAATGGTAAGAAGAGAAATACATTTAGACGTAAGACAGCATTAGAAGGTTATCTTCCTCTCTTAGAAGAGCAATTAAAGATGCCTAAAGGCTCATTAAAGATTGCTTATATAGAAGGTTTTGAAACTTGGAAAGATGATAAAGTTACCAATCGGAGTAGTTTAGAAAGGTTAAATTCTACATTCTTTAATGTTGATCCTAAGCATGCTGGGCCTGTTACGGGCTATATATCAGAAGTTTTATGGTCAGCCCCTATAACTAGAGCATCTAAAGAAGGTATGTTGTATCTAGGTTCATTTGCTGGTGCCAACACTGTACCAATCTTAACATTTAATAGTGAGTATAGAGTACAGATTAAAGCAGCACTACAAGAATTTCAAAAGGTTTATGAAAAAGAAGCCTTTCAAGAGTTCCAAGAAGATTTTGGTACTTCTGATGAGAAGAATCCTTATGGTGAACCACAGCAAATGTCAGCTACTTCAAGAGCTTTATTAGAACAAATATGGTTTTCTAATGAAAGTCAAGCTGCTAAAGATTGGAATAAAATACAAAAGCGTGGTACTAAATGGATGGCTCAAGATACTGGTATTGTTATAGATGAAGCAGATATTGAGCAAGCATTTGGTGATGCTGCTGTTAATGGTATTGAATTTGTTGAGGGTGATATAGCTGTTAACGCTATGGTTGTAAATAGCTTTGATAATAACCTTATTACATTTAAGACACCAGATGGTGTAACTAGAGAGATAAAATTAAGCGAAGCATTTAAGAATGAACTTAATACATCTACTATAGATGGTGCTTCTTTCTATATTATAGGACATTTTGATAAGGCTTATAACCTAGCTCATGCTGTCCTTAAAGATGGTACTATCAAGAACTTATATAGTTCACGTGCTGGTCAAGATCCTTTATTCATTAAGCATGCTATGCATGGTGTACATAAGGACTCTGCATTAGGTCAAATGATGATCAGAAATAATGTAGCAGTTATGACAGCAGATGAAGCTATGAAAGAAGGTCCTAAGGTTAGGGTTGTGGGTGCTCTTGAACTTATGAGTAACCCAGACTTTGTAGCTGCTGATCCTATCATACCATTAAAGATGAGTCAATTCTCACGTATTAGTGAGTCAGAATTTAAAGATCCCATGGGTGGTAGTGTTAAACAGCTTATGGGTGGTACAGCATTTAGTGAGCTGTATAATCAATTTATTAAGGATATAGGTGGACCTAAGCTTAGTAAGATTATGACAGACTTCTCTAATGCTATGGCATCAGAAACTAAACAATGGTTTGCAGATAATACTACTCCTGCAGCTATGTATACTTTACTTAAAGATGTAGTATATAATCCTAAGTCACCTCAAGAGCAGTCAGTATCTAATATATGGATTGATGTTATTGAGCCTAAGGCTAATGAAACAGAGGCCACTATCTTACGTAGATATGCAGGTTTCTTTCAACATGCTCATACAGCAGAAGTATTACGTAATAGGATGCAACATAAGCTTAGCCAAATGCTAGGTGGTAAGACAGCAGGTAATAGAGCTGTACTTGATCCTAATATAGGTTATGCTAACTGGCAAAAAGATATAGATCCTATTCTAGGTAGTTGGAACTTAGGTAATATATTGATTAATATGCCTGTACCTAAGAAAGTAGCTGCTGCTGCGCATACTACACAGAGCAGAAAAGATGCTAAACATTTAATAGAATTGCAAAGGAGAGAACAACGAGCTCATACACAATTGCAGGGCGAAGAAAAGGTATTAGCTCTTGCGGACATAGAGTCAGAACGTAAAGAGATATCTGATATTGCACCTCATTCAGCTATTAACTGGGCCAATAAAGATGTAACTACATGGAGAGATGAAGTTGTATGGGGTACACATAAAGTAGATCCAGTTACTCATGAGTTAATACGTCAGACTAATGGTATTATTAACTTTAAAACTGGTAGACTTAACAAAGGTTGGACTTTAATTACAGAAGACATTGCCGAACGTCACGGCATTAAGCCAGGTGACAAGGTAATGGCAGTAGTTACTCCTACTGATTCACCATTAGGTGTTATTGGTGTAAGGGTAGCTGGTATAGTTAAGTCAAAGGAGAGCAAAGCAGGTGGTAGAAAAGTATCTGATAATGGCAAGGCTACATTCAATTCAGAATGGATACAGACCCTTGTTGGAAAAGATTTTGATATAGATAATATATCTATCATCCCTTATGATCCTAGATTTTGGACACCAGATAATTTTAATGCTCTTACTGATATAGCTAGCAAACTACCTAGTGTATATGCAAAGGGAGTTGCTTCTGAAACAAAGAAATTATTCGCAGAGCATGGCACGGTAGTTAAAGATGCTGCAGGTGAAGAGATACCTGTTACGGAAGATAGCGTCTTCCAAAGCGAAACGATGAGGCAGACATATAGTATCTTAATGAATGGTGCTGTAGAAGGTCAAAGGAATAAGTTTTCCATTATGGGAGATTCATTTATTGCACTTGATTCTAACTATTTACATGATCCAGCTCCTATTATAAATGAAAGAATATTACACACAGCTCTTTCTACTATGAATATGAGAGCTAAGGATGTGGTTATACCTTACATTACTAAGACAGGTAAGCTGATAACCAGGGTAAAACCAGGGGGTAGATGGGTAGAATTTAAAGAAAACTTTAATGTACGTAATAGCAAATGGCTAAGACTACATGTCCATCACTTAAATATGACAAATGCTGAGGTAGATTTCCCCAATAAGACTACTAGATTAGCTTATAATTCTAATCCTAAATCAGCAATATATAAAAGAAAGATGGGTGCACATTTCTGGGGACTGAATGATTCAGTAGCAATACAAGCTATGGATAAAACTCAAGGTAAGTTTACTAATACAGATAATATGTATACTACTTTAAAAGGATTCCAGAACTTGTTATTTGCTGAGGCATTTAACTTAGCACGGCAACGTAACCCAGAGACCTTTGAGAAATTAGATTATTATGAAACCTTACAGCAATTACGTAAGGCACAACATAAGTTAGATGTACTTGCTCGTAATGATAAGCAAGGACTTTTATCTCTTGTTGATCAATATATTAATGATGGGAAGACACAATTAGAACGTAAGTACTTTAAGAATACCAAAGATTATAAAGCTGGTCTCTTAGTACTTAAGCAAAGATATGCGTTCTTACAAAGCTTCGTAAGCAAGATGGAAGTTGATGACGTCTATGCTTACCCATTATTCAACATGATTCGCAATGTCAATGCAGCGGAGATGCTGCGTGATATGCCTGGGAATACTTACAAGGATCATTTGATCAACCAAGTATTAGCCTCTACAGGAGCCCTACCATACTACCCAGCTGTGAAGTCTATGTGGGATGATGTTACTTCCCATAAACCTAGTCAAGGTGCAAATGTTTTTAAAATTGGTAAACGCATAGCTTATAAACCAGCTCAAAGAATATTAAGTTTAATGCGTACTAGTAGCAAAAATCCTGTAGAGGATGTAAGAGCTATGTTAAAGAATACGGCACACTTTGAGAAGCTTAGAGCTAAGCTATCGGCTGCATCACAACAAGATCTTAAAGATGCTATTATTGATTTTAAAGAAGTAGATGCTAGAGTAGGTAATGCTTTTACTCCGTTCCAGAGAGATGGTAGACAAATACATGTTGATAGCGATGCTATTTCATTATCCTTAATGCCTAGATCAGCAGATTTTTTTGAAGGTAGATTACAAGAAGGTAATGACAAGACTAAAGCTTATTGGCATAATCAATTAAGAAGTGTTAGAGCAGAAGCTAATAGCATATTACATGCTTTTGATGAAACTTTTGAACAAGAAGATGCAAAAGGTGTATCAGAACAATTAAGAATTACGAGAGAGGCTCATGCTAAAACATATCCAATCTTGTGGAAAGATATATTAAATCAAAACTTCTTATTCTTACAAGATAATGTTGCCCCTATAGCACTTGTCTTTCGTGGTAAGAGAATAGGAGTCAAGTCTGATGGTGCTGGTAAACTTGTATTCTTGCTTAATAAGAAAAAGTATACCCATACAGAGATTAATAAAAGCACTAGTGAAGGAGCTGATCTTCTTCGTAGACTATTGACCGAAGAAAATGGCCTATGGGAAGGCGTAGAAAACAAGTCTGAAGGTACTTTTAATAGAGTGCAGATGTCTAGTCTTCTTAAACTCCCAAGAAATTTAAATATGGATACGAGACAGAGAATACTTGAAGCGTATCTAGCTGAGAACCTATATGGTACAAGGAAATTTACTACTGATGATCAAGTAGCATTCTGGTTAGGGCTCTTAGCCCAGACAAGTGATCAAGGAATGTTAGAACGTAAGGCTACTGGCTTTATAGTGAATCAGTCAGCATATGATCCAGCAAAACCATTTAGATATCAGAGCAACCATATAGCATTAAGTCTTATGGCTCAGTTTGAGCCTCAACTAATGAACTTGTGGATGCAACTATACTCTCATGTGAATGCACAACGTAGCCCTCAAGATCAACAAAAGACTAATCAAGTCTTACAAGATGGTGTTGATGCTAACGTAGATATGATATATGAAGATGCTCATGTAGAAAGTCCTGAACATACTTTTAAGCATTTCTTTATGGACTATGTTAATGAACATGCTAAGGTAGCTAAAGATCCTAGCTTTAGAAAGTTTTATAAGTCTATGATAGGTAAGGATTGGCAGCATGGCAGAGAGCAATTGAAGAAGTTATTGCAAAATACGCTTACTATTAAGGCTCTATCTGAAAATGGTGTATTTTATAAAGACTTAGTAAAAGACGTTACCCAATTGAGTGATGCAGAGTTTCAAAAGAAATATAAAGATGTAGATACAACTCATATTGCTATTGCTGTAGATAAATATGAAGGTAGTAATATTATTGAAACATTCTTAAGGCAAAATATAGGAGAAGATCCTAGTAATAAGTTACTAAAAGGTACTATCATAGAGATGTATTATCTTTTTACTGCTGTAAGGAAAAGAGAAGGTGCACGTAATAAGAATCTTACGTTTATGCGTAGGATAGGTTCTAATATTATAGGTTATGACTTAGTTACTGAACTATCAGAAAAATTAACTAGAGTGTTCTCTCCTAAAGATGATGTTATATCATTTGTTTGGAATGAACAAGGCGTAACTGATCAGACAGGAGAAGATGTAAGAATATCAAGACTTACTCATGCTATACGTTCATTCATTACCATGGGCGAGAGTTCTATAACTAAGAATAAATCACAGGCTATGCATAGGGCATTGTCTACGCATCAAGTTACTCTTACGAATCAGGTTAAAAGATATGATACTATTACTCAGATACTATCGCATAATCAATTCAGAAGAAAGTGGGCATCTGAATATGCTTCAGTAGCATCAGAGAAGACACACATTGAACATACTGCTCGTACGCGTTTAATATCTAACTTAGTAAATCAAGTAACTGATAAGGATGATATGTTATTAGAAGCTAGACGTAAACAAATATTTACATTAGCTGAAGACTTATCAAGTAAACAAAGAGTTACAGTACGTCCAAACGCAGAAGGTGTTACGCAGTATGTAGTAACGCTGGGTCAAGAACATGTATATGATAATGTAAGTGACCTAATAGATAACCATTTTAGCAAGCTATCACCAGTACAAAAGCTCGGACTCATCGGCGCTATAGACATACGAGAAATGTATGACGTACAAGTGCCCATGATATTAAGGCAGGCACTAGAGTACTTAGAAAGAACAAGAGAAGAACTGGAAGGCGCACAACACTTAGACTCAGCATTGAGAGTAGATGCTATGATACGCAAGTATAGAGCAATGCTTCAGGCTGTTGAAGTATTTAAGGGTAATTATATGCCTCATCAGTTCCCTATAGCTAGATATAAAGCTATGTGGATGAAGGGATATCTAAGACATGCTGTTAAAGATCTTGAAAGACAAATAGCATTTGCACAAAAATATAATACTGGTAACCCTTTAGCAAGACTTGATCTTACAAAGGATAGAGATGAAATTAGAAAGCTTGCTCATACAGGGGCATTGCAACAATGGGATATAGTATCAGCAGGTTGGAATTCAGGTAGCATTATACCTAACTTTATTCCACGTAAGATGCCTGATGCTACTCATTATACTAAGACTGATCCTAATATACATCTAAATTATAATACGAAATTAATAGATGGATTAACAAAAGATGGTCTATTAGCTGATTGGTTATTGTATCAGGGTAATGCTAGACTAGCAGGTGAACGTAATAATGTTATTGAACTTACACGTAATTGGTATGCTAATCAAATAGGTGATAAAGAGTTAAAATCTAAGGTTATGTCATGGGGAGATGTTAAACCAGGACAACAGGTTCATTTTACTAAAGAGACCTCTATACTACAACCTAATAATACTTTAACTTCATGGGGTACAGCACAACATTCAGGTATAGTTAAGAAGATAACTAAAGATGAAGTACACTTTGTAGTTGATGCTGCTAAGGTGGGTTGGGAAGCTAGGCAAGATATTGCACGCTATAACCAAACTATCACCGGTCTCTTAGCAACAGGTAGAGAGCAAAATAAAGCCACACAACGTGAACGTAATGTTATACAGAATTTATTGAATAGAGGCTTCCTAACGAAGGAAGATTTTAAAGGAGTTAACTTAGCTAGGCTAACCTCTGTTAAGGCCGCTGAGGCTATCGTAAAGGCCTCTAAACGGATAGCTAAAGACCCATCCCTGATGGGAAGACACAAACGTAAAGATTTATATGCATCTGATCCAGCAGGTAGACCAGTTCATAATGCTATGATGGCCTATACGGGTACGGGTGTGGTTGAAAGATTAGAAGCTACTAGAGATAGGCTACGTAACATACAGCTTATGGGAGCTGAGTATGAAAGTATAATGCCTACGTCCTATTACAGGCTCGCACAAGGAGCAGCAGGTATAACTAGTGGTGCAATAGGTATGATGAAAAAAAGCACAGGCTTACTCTTTATGGGTATGGGTGCAGCCATTAAGGCTAGAGTAGTCAACCAAGTAGGAGCATTTATAAATAACTTAGTAGATGCACCTAGATATAATAAAGCACAATGGAAATTAGGTAATGATATATGGGCAAGAATGTCTCATGGTGATCTTGATGCGATGTTACCAGAGGATCAACATTTATATAAGACGCTTACGGGACTTGGTCTTACTGGGGATAATATCTTAGCTATTGCATTAGAAGCTGCTAATATTAGACCAGAAGACATGATAGTTAAATTTAGTAGTAAAGAAGGTATTAGATATTTATTTAATTTATATAAAGATGCTACTAAGTATGAAACAACACGCAAAAAGTTAGATGAATTAGAACATAAGTTTAACCTAGCAACAAATGAAGTGACTAGGATGAATATTCAGGTTGAAGTTAATGCACTTAAACTTAAATGGGAGGGTGTAACTTTTGATCAACTTAAAGATACTAAGATTAACTTAAGTGATAATGATCAGCGTAACCTATGGGCTAAGATTAATGAGTTAGCTAAATCAGGTGTTAAACCTACTATGAATGTAGCTCAAGAACAAGGCATTACACCTCAGCAAGTTATGAAATTAGCTGGTAGTGTAGCATGGAAGAAGTTCTTTACAGGTAATGTAGGACTAGGCTTTCAGGCTAAGGCAGAGAAGCTTAGAATACCAGCATTCTTTATAGGATATAATACAGCTATCGATGCTGGCTATACTCCTGAAGAAGCCATACAATTTGGTGTTAACTCAGTTGAATTAAGGCATGCATTCTATGGTACTGCTAACAAACAGTTTGGGGCTAATACTAAGATGGGATCTATTACCCATCAGTATGCTCAGTATCAGTATAACTCTATGGCTAAAGCTATAAAGATTATGAAAGATGCTATACCTCAAATGTTGAGGGTAGCACATAATAGACCAGAAGAAGTAGCTAAGATCAAACAAATCCGTACTATGATGAATCACATTAATAAGTTTGCAGATGCAAAAGGTAATACTATAGGTCCAGGTGGACCAATGAAAGAGGTGCTCTTATTACATGGTATCTTAAATAAAGTTTTACTTACTGGTATCATGATGAATGTTGGTACTCGTATATTCTATGGTTTTACTAACATGCAAGATCCTATGGGTCAAGTAGCTTATGGTGCTTTAGACTTCTTATTTGATGTAATGGAAAATGGATTTGATTTTGATGACGAGGATGATAGAGATAATGCAATATGGTTATTACAAGATCTAATGCTACCTATGGGTATGCTTTGGAAATTAGGATGGCAGTCTATAGCTACAGTTCCTACTAAAGGATTAGATGATACATTTCTTAAGGGCAGAGTAGATGATACTCCTGATTTCTTATGGAGAGTATATAACCAATTGTGGGATGCAGCTAATCAGTTAGGTGCTATTGAATCTGCTCCTGATAAAAGAAGTAAAGAGTTTTTAGATGTACCTTGGTTAGTCGATGACTTTACTACAGGTATAAAGATAATGGGTTGGACATCAGCCGATAACAGAGCCGCTCAATATCAAAAGCGTAAGCTATATTGGGGAGTTGACTTAGATGTATTCCCTCATCCTTATGTAAGGGTGGAGAGTAGGAGAACTAAGTCTTTTGCTCATGGCCGGAAGGTAGATACAGATAACAAAGGGTTTACAGGTTTTGGTACTAATGATACCAAGTCTAGGCTTGTATGGTTAGCTGATCCATTTACCTATGTTCCTTTCTTGGATAGATTATTTAAGGGTAAGAATTTATGGCAAACAATATTTAAATAAAAAAGATTATGGACCCAACAGTAATTATATTAGGCGTACTTACAAGTTGTTTAGGTATTCTTGCAAATGCTTTTGTTGCACTATTATTCTGGCGTATTAAACGTATGGATCAGGATATAGAGCTAATGAAACGTGAGTTGATTGAGATTAGACTCAATTATCTTGATAGGTTTGAAGATGTCAAGGATCATCAAAATAAATTACACTTGCAAACCGTCGAAAAAATTAGTATATTAGAGACGCTATTACAGCAAAATATAAATAAATAATGGAGAATTAAATGGATCCAGTACAAGTTGGTTTTAAAGAAACCAAACAAATACTAGATGCGATGATTGCTTTAGGAAAAGGTATCGAAAGTTCATTGTCTGATGGTCAATTGAATTTACTAGATATTCCTAATTTTATTCCATTCTTAACATTGATCATGCCTGCACTTGAAGGTGCTGAACAAGTACCGTTCGAATTTAAGGTAGCTGATCCTGCTGAGATTGAAGAATTAAAGCAATATCTTAGAGATAATTTGGATCTCGAAGATGACCAATTAGAAACTTTTATAGAAGATTCTTTTAAGGTAGCACTCGACATCTTTATGTTAATTAACCTATATTTTCTAAAGAAAGATGCACCAAGTGAACCTGCTATTGAGGATACTGACGCATCTAAATAAAATATGGAGTCTACTAGATGGGAATAAGTCCCTTATTGGGATGGTTCTTGTCACTATGGACGGAAAGATTCTCCAAGGCTATGATGAGTGGTACGTCGAAACAGGTCGTATCCTCATCTATACTTGGACAGGAATCGGTTTCGGAGACAAAATCCGAAAAGGAGTCAAAAAAGGATTGGACAAACGTGGAGTCAAACTCAGTGAGATTCAAACTCTTCGTAAGCCAATCAATCTTTTTCGAAACAGGAGGCGATAAGTCAGGGGGATACACTAACGACCCTGACGATCGAGGTGGTGAGACTAAGTGGGGAATCTCTAAAAGAGCACACCCACACCTCAATATAAAATCGCTAACTTATAATAATGCAGTAGAGATTTATCGTGACCAATACTGGAATCGACATTATGATTATATACGTAGCAATGCTTTGGGCTTCAAGCTGTTTGATATGGGCATCCTCAATGGTAGGGGACGCGCAGTCAAAATATTGCAAAAGGCTGTTAAAGCTAGCGGGTATTTGGTCAGGGTTGATTCTAATTTTGGGCCAATTAGCCTTGCTGCAGTAAACAACATTAACCCAGAAGTATTATATGAAAACTATATTAAGCGTTTTGAAACTCGGTTTAGGAAACTTGTTATCCGCATTCAAAACAACAAAAAATACCTCAGAGGCTGGCTCAACAGACTCCACTGGAAGTGGGCAACCTAATGGAACAAACAATACTGGCATCAATTGGACCCTTATTATTGTGGGTCTTTTGGTTGGCGTGGGTTTGTACCTTATCCCTAGTCCTTTGGTATCCAAACCAGAGCCTTACAGATCCTCACGTACAGAGACGTATATTCCTGGGGTACCTGATACAAGCATTTTCAGCCTCCCTGCTATTGTTGGGAGAGATAGTACAACTGATTTCACAGTATACACCGCTACATTACCTGAAATAGAGGTAGTTTACTACCCTGAATATGTAGAAAATGTAGTACATGTGGATACTAAATCTGTAGTTGGTATTATAAGAGCAACAGCTTACCCCTATGTAGAAAATGATACATTAAAAATAGAATTACCTATTGAGTTTAACCTAACGCCTAGGGCAATGGAAATAGCTCAAGTAGATACATTCTGGAGAACCGACTCCGTATTCGTAGAACGTGACATACCATTCATAGAAAAACCTGCCGTAGTAGCTAGTGGTACAATTCTCGGGATAGCTATATTATATGGCATAGTCGAAAGTCTAAAAGGATTAACAGATTAATGACAAAAAACAAACCATTTATATATTTGGCTACTGCATACTCCGCTCAAAAAGCAGAACACAGAGCCGCAAACTATGACAAAGTTAATCACATCGCTGCTAAAATTCTATTAAGAGATGCTGCCTATGTAATCTCACCCATTTCACATGGACACCCCATCAACCTACATGCCAACCTTAAAGGTAGACAACTAAAGGGATGGGACTATTGGGAAGTACTAGATAAAGCACTTATAGATATATGCGATGAGCTATGGGTTGTAGCTGATTCCAAATGGGAAAAGAGTAAAGGTGTAAAAGCTGAGCTCGAGTACGCTAAAGGAAAAGGCATGCCTATTAAGTTTGTTGATAATCAAGGATTGGAAACAGATGTATAATGAAGTTAAAGATTCAGGCGAACGCACAAATTTCGAGACAGGGGCTAGACGGGATCTATCTACGGGAAAAGGAAGGTACGATCTCATCCCGTTCATTGTCTTGGAGCGATTGGCTAAACACTATGAAAATGGCGCTGTTAAGTATGAAGATAGAAATTGGGAGCAAGGTATCCCTTTGCGCTCCTATCTTGATTCTGCACTACGCCACATTACCAAGTGGGGCCAAGGCTCTAATGATGAAGATCACCTGGCAGCTGTACTTTGGAATATTGCAGGTCTTATCTGGACCGTTGACAAAATGGAAAAAATGGAGAGGCCTATCGAACTTACAGAAGGTCTACCAGAAGAAATTCGAAACAGAATTAAAAAAGGAATTAAACAATGGGAAGAACACCCGGAGCTAAAAACAAAGTAAAAGAATCTGCTGTTAAGTTAGATGGATTTAATATTACATCTATCAATGGAAACACAAGATTCTTTACAAGAGTTAGCAGCAATAAATTATACCAGTTTGCTAATGGTCAGCAATTAGAAGTTATCAATCCTAGATACTTCAATGCTGATAATGGCGGACATAGAATAATCTGTGCTGATGGTACATGTTTCTATATCAAACCTGATCTAGGTTGGTTTGTAACATGGATTAATTGGACAGAAGAGGTAGATGAAAATTACAGGTTCTAAGAGTTTACCCACTCACTGCCTCAAGTGTCAGAACCCAGTCACCCAGGCTGGGCTCTGCACTACTCACTACAAAGAGTCTAAATTTGATGAATGGCTGGACAACACAGACGTTGATGATTTAGGAATCGTTAAGTGGTGCCACGAGATGATGCCAGAGTTTGCCTTTGATAGGTCACCGTGGTTCCACATTCGTATGTTCATCGACTTACTCAAATTATATAACCCAGACTATAGGAATAAGTATGAACGACTTTATGAATTCATTTCTTTTAGGGAGAGTGCGAAATCTACGGCAGCTAACACTTTATTTGCGTCGTATATCCTTGCACATAACGGACGTGATTTTAGAATACTTATCGACGGTGAGGTTCGAACGTTTACAATCGATGAGTCCCTTATCGTTATCATTTCGGAGACGAAGACGTCAGCTGAAGAGTTCACTGTGCGAATTAGAGATGCTTTTTCTACAAGTGAACGGCTTAGATATTATTATAACATACAATTCAAGGACGCTATCGATTCCATTACTGGACAATGGACAAGGTCCACTTTCAAGTTCAACAATTGCTTTGTACAAGCAGTGGGCTCAGGCCAGCAGATACGGGGGAAGGTTAAAGGAGCAAGTAGACCGACACTTGTTATTGCTGATGATATATACTCTGAGAACAACACAGTTACTGAAGAGAGAAGAGCTCACATAAAAAGGTGGTGGAATAATGCTGTAATGAACAGTGTTGATAATGTGAGGGGCAAAGTTTTAGTGCTAGGCACTATCCTACATGATGATACTATCATTGTGGAGCTTGAGAATAATCCTCAGTGGCATACACGTAAGATAGAGCTCATGCCCATCGATAAGTTTCATAAGTTTGTTGAAGATCATATTAAAGTAGATTGGGATATATCTACATGCTATTTACCATTTCATGAAGTGGAGGATAAAGATGAACGTCAACATAAACAAAAGAAGTACTTCGCTGACGTACAAGTTTCTTATAAGTGGGAGCTCGCCTGGCCCGAACGGATTGATCTCTACCTCCTTGCTCTTAAGTACCAAGAGGCCGTTCATAACCAAATTGTGTCTGGACTCTATCAGGAGTATTTCCATGTTACAAAAAGTCCCGAGGACAGACGGTTCCGTAAGGACTTCTTCAACACACTCCCCCCTTGGGAATACAAGTGGGAACATTATCATTCCTGGATAAAAGTACCAGAGTGGGATGATGAGTGGACAATATGTCAAACTCAGTTTGGTGTGGATTTAGCAGGTACGGGTAAGGATGATGCAGTGATTACAGTTACAGCCACTCTTCCTGACCACCGAATTCTTGTATTGCATCAGGCGATTGCAAAATTCTCGATACGTGACGACGCAAGTTCAGCTCCAATTGAAGATCTTCGCTACTCGAAGGTAATCCTAAATCGTGATGCATTGCGGAAGCGCGGTATCGTCGACGAATGTTTTCGGCTCGCATTACGATTTCATCCTTCACGGATAAAGGTGGGTGTTGCCGGAGAGGAGGAAGCTGTTGTGAATGAGATGCGTCGAGTATTCCAGGAAAATAAAAATTACGAAACGTATGTTTATCCAAGGAAGCAAACGAAACTGGAAGGTCGCAAAGAGGAGCGCATCCTGAATACATGTCTACCATACTACGAGACAAGAATGGTTTATCACGATCCTGGCCTTTCGAAGTTAGAGTATCAGTTAGAATATCTCGGTAAGAGTACTCATGATGATTGTGCTGACTCATTAGAATGTTCTTTTTATGGTTTAGAATTTCCTGAAAATTTAGGACATGAATGGTTCACTGCCAAAGAAACGGTTGATTCTCAACCTTACTGGAGGATACCAAAGACGTACAAAAACTTCGACTGGAGAGCTGATGCCTAGCTTACTCTCAAACCTATCGAGAAATTCCATATACCCTTCCTCATCTTTCTGATATAGATTTAAAAAAGGCCGCAAATTTTTTCCAGAATTTTTCTTAAAACTCTTCCAAGAATAAGGATCAGCTATTTCCCATATGTTAATCATATTTTGGTATTTTAATATCTTTAGCTCTTCTTTGATAGGCATTACAATTATCTCTATAAATATTAGTAAAAAAATTGGTTGATAAACCAATACTACCCATTCTTTCTACACAATTAAAGCCGTCATTACAATCTTGAGCTATATACTTACAAGTTACACAACACTTTTTATCTTTAGTTTTTATTTTCTTAGCCATTATAGTTTTTTCCTTGCTGTATATGAGTACATTTCATATGTATACCCTAATTTCTTTTTCATTTCATGTGATCTATCATTTTGTACTAAGGACCACATTTTTATCTCTTTTTTACCCACAAACCGACCATAAGTCTCAATATGCTTCATAAGCTTCAAGGATAGACCTTGACGCCGCTTTCTCTGTGTAACATAGACATACTCTAGGTTTAAGCTAGTCTTGCCATAGGAGACAAGTATAAAGCCACAGAGACCATCTTCGTCTTCTGCTACAAAACACTTATAATTGTCTTTGTCCACAAGATAATCATCGCTATAACAATAAGGATCAAGTAAGTTATACTCAACTGCATCATAGGTATACCTTTCATCCCATTGCTCCATTATTAGTTTTCTAAATTCTGTCCAATCTTTTTCTTCATAATCCCTAATCATGTATCGTATCCTTTATACTTGGTTCTGGTTTGCTAAGGTAGTTATGGTTCATTTTATTAAGTAAAAAAACCCGTTCTTCCTGATCTCTAGCCAATAGATAGTCTAACTTACTATTAATACTAGAGGCAGTCCATATGTAACCAGCTAATGTTAATACAAATAATATCCAAGGTAACGCCTTAGTAGGCGTAATATCCATTACCATCTACATCCTCTCTTCCAAAATGCTCTTAGTTTATACCAATTATAAGGACAATCCTTAAACATTTTAGGTATCATCATAATTGGAAAGCATAAGAATCCTGGCCTACCAGTACTTCTGCCAAGCCTTGTTAAAAAAATACGGCAAAAGGTCTTACCATTTTTTCTATATCTTAACCATTTACAGTCTGTGCCGTCTTCAAATCGACAGCACAAACCACAATCATTGCATAAATTCTTCACTTAGAGTCATATGTTATTTTTAATTTCTTCTTGCATGTTCCTAATTATCTGATCTCTGTATTTATAAGACCACTCTATAGCCCTCTCTTTACCCATTCTAAAATATCTATCAAATAACCAAATCCTCATTTCTTTGATGATGGTTGCATGTTCTTGGTTGATAATGATAGTAGCTGTATTACCTAAGATCCAATCATAACGCCTTAAGCTGCGTACTTCAAATTGTGTTATTTCCATATTTTCTTGTTTAAGAGAAGAACAAAACCAGATTTTACAACGTAATGATTTAACACTACAGCCAGCATCACCAGTAGATTTTCTTTTCCAATGCTTACATCTTGTAAAAGCACCAGTAGGTTCACAACATAATGCTTCTGAATCACTAGCATAGCCAGCACAAGATGCTACACATGGTTCATCACCAATCTTTTTGATAGTAAGATGACAAGGATTAAGACTATGTGTAATAATATCCATTCTGGTACATAACTCATCGTACTTATTTACTATCATTTTTCGTGTGATTTTATCCATTTGATTTTTCCTCCTTGAGTTCATGTCTTAGTATAATTTCTTGGTAACACTCATCTGTTGTCCATTCGGTTTTATCCTTCTGGCCCTCGGGACGAGCACCCGGTTTAGCCCGACGCTCTTTAGCTAAGCGTGTTGCTACACGTCTTAGGTACTTATTTATGTGACTCATGGGTATAATATCCTGTTTACGTGATAAGCTACTAATAATAGTAGTGTTAACACTATGATAAATTCGAGAACCTTACCAGCTCTTCGTTTGATTTTCATGTTGTTCCTTTAATTGATTAAAGCCCCATAATGCTATAAGATAAGCATCACAGGTTGCTAATGTGATTTCTTTTTGGTGAGATTGAGGTACCAGAAGAAGCGCCTTGTCCCTAATGTGTTTCTTATACTCATACTTAGTGCTGGTTCTGCTTTCTTTTCTGGATAGACCGAAACTGTTTTGCCACTTAGCCGGTAATACTCGTGTAGTATCCAGCCTGTAATAAGCGAGCAGCATATCAAGCCAACCCAAATGTTTACCAAAAGAAAAAGCGCTCCGCACACCATCAGTAGGCATGCTATGAACGTCTTCGATAAAGACATGTATATTTTCCTTTCCTATTAATGGGATGCCCAGGTCGTCGGCAAAATAGCCCCATATATCTGATGGTTGTAGAGGCATTTTACCAATGATGTTTATGTTACCGTTAGTTAGGCCTACAATACCACCGTTCCGGCCTGGATCTATCCCAATTACAAATTTTTTCTTGTACGCATCCATACAAATTCAAAGCTCCATTTTGGTGCAAATACTTTATCCCAACGTGCTTGTGATATAGATTCAAATGTGCTTCTGATAGGTGCGTGTCTAATTATTCTGTCGTCAAACGTATCCTCATCTAAAGGATCTATTAGTGGCCTGTTGTCTGGCATAGGTTTTCCTAAATTCTTTTAGTTCATGTTCTGTTATAATAGGTAGAATATCAGTTGATTTCCAAGGTTTTTTTATATACCTGTCATTGTATACACCTTTTCTGATGTTTTCTACGCTAACTCCCTTAAAAACTCTATTCGAGAGAAAGTCGAAGCATTGAAATGCTCTCATTCTTTTACCATTATCAAATGCTCCTCTGATTTTGTGATACATCTTATCAATCCAATAGTCTCTCATTCCATAAAAGCTTAATAGACCATTAACTTTAAGGTTTTCATATGTATCATCATCAATTCCAAAATCTACCAATGGATTAGAAGGTTGTTTATAATCATCTTCAACTACTTCATATGTAAAATCTTCCACTGTACCCTCTGGGTTTTCTTCCATCATTGACTCCCTTATAACTTGTTGTGATAATTTTTCCATTTGATTGTCCTATCTTAAAAAAAGGCGGGGCATAAGCCCCAACCATTAAGCTGATATTTGTTCTTTGATAGATTCAATATCTTTATCTTGCGTTCCCAATGCTTGAAGAGCGGAAACTGCATTTGTTATCCACCATACTAAAACCTTTTTATTCTCAGGTGTGTCCTCAAAGAACTCTTTCTTAAGTTCACGAATGTGGAATGGTTCTGCACCATCCACTTTAGTTACAAAACTTTGACTTCGGTTTAACCCGATGTTTAGAAACTTTGCTGTTTTCTCTTTATTACAGATAAGGAAGGCTGACTTTTCAAAGTCTCCTTCTTTAGCAGGAGTAGAGATAATAGCATAACCTTTTTCAAATAGTCTGCCCAAGAAAAAGCCATTCTTAATCTTGTCATCAGTCATATTTGTGATGGCATTGCCTTGCCCAGTTGATGTTAGGAGTCCCGGAACTCCCCTTCCTCTGTCATTAGCCGGTTTAACTGGTTCTGATACTGCTTTGCCCTCTTCTTCGATAACCAGTTCTTGTACATCTTTTTTGTTATCAATATCAAGGGTCCTACCGTCAACAAAATTGGGAGACATATTAGGCTTGCTATCAACAAGACCAAGCCAGTTACCGCCGTGATCAAAAGAGTCAGGATACTTCTCACGTAGAAGCTTCCACCAATTTGCCTTAGCCGTTCTCGAGCATTTGGGTGGCTTGAGTTGACCCGCTGATATCTTAGAGAGTTCACCCTTCGTTGGCAATGCTGGGATGAAATCTGCTCGTATGTCAGAACTAGTGGTTTCTTTTTGTTTATCCAATTTCTCATCCTTAACCTCTTCTTTTCCTTTGACTAAAGTAGCAAACGTTTTCAATGGTAGATTTTCAAAATGAATAGCACCAGAAAACATAGCATCATGATATTCACCTTCTTTAGGTTCTCTATTAGGCTTACCTTCTAGATAGATGAATTCGGCTCCAGGCGCTGGCTTTTCAGAATCTTTAGGAACATATCCAGCTATAACACCTTGTATAATAACTTCTCCATTAGTGGAGGCTATCCATACTTTACCAGTGGTTTCATCAGATGTGATATCATATTCCTCATTAATCTGTTTTACATTATTCATAACTTCGTCAAATTCAAATAACGCTTTGCCATCCTTACCTATATAATTTCGTTGTTTGTCCTTTTTACTCATTATTTGCCTTAAATTTGCTTCTGTGATTAACGATTGCTGATCAAGAAAATGAAGATTAGCTTTATGTTGCGTATTTTCTTCCATTAATGATGCAATCTGTTGATTAATTTTTTTGACTCTTTTTGCTAGGTCAGTCATAATTCAACCTTTCTGATATAGTTCAATTTTTCTTTAAGCTCATCTTTGAGCTCATAAGCTTTTTCCCAATAGGGTAAGACTTTATAGAATCCATCCCAACTACCAGAGTGATGAGCAAGGTCAAATATATCAAATTGTAACCATTTGTTCTCTAAAATTTTCTTGTAGAGAATGGTTATTTCTTCACCATACCATTCATCTGCTAAGAATAATTCTACTCTTCCATTGTTTAAATCCTGTATCTTACCATAATCTTTCCAGAAGCTTCGAGAGGTAGTCCAATCTTTGCCTCTTTCTCGGATTATTATATATTGGAAATCCATCTCATCAGATGTTAAAACTTCTCTATCAATACCATAACTCATCGTATGTCTATGACGGGATGGATTATCCAAAAATAGTGTATCCTGTTTAATTCTTCCTACTGGAAATTCATTAATACCATAAGAGATAACATAGACATCATGGTTTCTTCTTATCATGCTTACCTCGTAATCTCTTATCATACTCTTTCTTGGCCATTTCATAGGAATAACATTTCTTATCACTTAATCGAGGTAGTACCTCTACCTGATGTCCTATTTGAATCAGCCCAGCATAGACTAACATTACATCTGTTACATGCCCATCCCATACAGCTAATAGAAAATCGCTATAAATCTGGTATTTAACCGTCCTGAATATCTCAGATTGATTACCAGTGAGTCCCTCTCCTTGGTCAACTATCCTTATATCAGGTTCTTGATTAACGATAACTGGTATTGCCCAGTCACTATATCCTACTATGCCTCGATGTTCATCGGCTATTGTAAAGTTGAATAATTTAACTATGCTCAAAATTGTTTGTTTGTCCTTTTCATTTAATTTGAAATCATTTGGTGAACTACATAACTTACGGTACAATCTTAGTACCAGCTTCTCTATTTCGTGAGATGTGATGATCTTCATGATATTCTCCTAAGAATGTAGTAATGTATTGATAAATCTGCATCTCTCTTGTATGCTTTTTCCCAAGGTCTTTAGTAATTACGCTTGCCCAATAACCTCCCCATTTCTTGGGGGTTAGGATCAAGTCGCACATTCTTGGGATAGTGTCATAATTGCTTTTGATTTGTGGATAAGCTTTAAGTAATTGCAAATCCCAATTATCATAAACAAGAGATGTCACATCATCATATATCCATATTCTACGAGGACTAGCCATAGCCATTGCATAGGCTACTTCATCATCACGAGCAAGGTAGATAGGTCTGTCATATCGATTAGCATTCCTTATCATACCTATTAGCCAAAAGAGTAGCGCAAATGTGCTTGTAGTTCCAATGATACCTATCAAAATAGATAATGCGTTTAGCTCCATTGATTTTCTTTCTTAATCTTTAGATATTCCTAGTTCAGGGGGAGAGAGAACTTCAAATTCTGCATCCTCAATCTCCTTTTTTGATTTTTCTTTAAGAGCGATTCCAAGCTGATCACCAAATAGCTTGACAAGCAATTGTATATTAGCTCGTCTTTCTTTGGGTACCTTAGACTTTTCGTCAACAACAAGCTCTGTTACTTGGTCAACTAAAAATTCTATCAGGGATTCTGCTCCTGTTTTTTCTTTTAAATTCGTTTCGACTTGTGCCATAAATGGCTTCATCTGTTCCATCAATTCAGCCCTTACTAACGGATCATCCATCAATTTGTTTAATTGTATTAAAATTCCGTTACGACTAAAAGTTCTAACTGAGTAGGCTTTGATATAAGCAGCGTAGATATCCATTCCTCCCGCTACGAGAGTAACAAACTCTTTCTTTTTGCTTGTCATATACCTACCAATACGTGGGGTATTACCAAGTGAGTTCTTATGAGCTGCCGTGGCTACTGCATAGAAATTTTTAACATGTTTCTGGCCATATTTGTCTATATAGACATAGAAGGTGCCATTGGGGAAGCGATAGCTAACTGTATGTTGTCCTGAACGATGTCTCTTATTCACAAGCTTATACTTATGGAGACATTGAATAACATACCCATCATCGCTTACAACCCAGTCACCAGGTTCTGTTTTGCCATCATACCAAGGTTTTCTAAAAACTATGCTGTGCTCCGTGGCCTCATCCTCACTATCGTAGATAATGTGGACTCCTTGATACTTGCCACTTCGTATTGTAAAATCACGCATAACGTCCTTAATTATATATTGTACTGTCTAATATACAACAAAAGATGTCATTTGTCAAGTCTGCTGACAGTATAAGGTAAGGTTACAAATAATACCCATCTTCCCAACGTTTCCTTAACTCGGTTCATCTTATGGTATTTCACAGCCTAGAGTTTGGCCCTCCAGGATCACCGACCTCGCCTTACTGCTTATACTGCAATGATAGCCTACTTAGGTGGCATTGATAATGTCTTCGCCTTCCTTAAGGTTGTCCTCATTATCGTGTAGTGTAGCATGCCTTATAGCAGACTTACCATCACCAGAACCATTATTTACCAGATTAGATCCAACGATTACTATTGTTTTCACTGGATTAGGCTGGTTTGCCTGGTTCTTAGGAATAGCATTAATAATATTATTGTTATTTGGGTTACCATCACCACCGGCTATAACAAATTTTGATTTTTCATAAAATGATGGATTATTTGCAGCCATTGGAGATACAAATGTATAACCAGCATTACCGTGAAGTAGTATCTGCACTCTGATACACTGATTAGGATCCATCTCCTTAAGTGTAGCTTCAATACTATTCAGTAATGACTGACCTGCATCTGTGATTATTTTGGCTAATTCCCCAGAACCTAAAGAGGCTATTGTACCTCCTTGGTTATCCAGAAGATTCTCACCGTGGTTTAATTTAACCAGCGTGAAATCCATCATAGGTGGTTCACCTTGAAATGTGATTCCGTTCATTCTTAATTCCTTTTCTTTCATTAGTTAAAAAAATATGAGCTGAGGGCTAATGTTTTGCCCTCATCCCAATTATCGCTCTACTAATATCGTGGTGGTACAATACCAAACCCAGCGTCACTGTCTTATATGGTATCTATTATTAAGATATACACTTTCGTATACATCATAACCTTGTCATCTTTCGTCAAGATAACTGAAGATATTCATATGGTAGTCAATCGGCGCCTCCCGAGACAGGGGAGACCAAGCTTGACATAGTCATACTACTTGTTGATAGCAGCGTATAGATAGTTTAAATCAAGGTTTCGTTTTATTAGTAAGCACACCGAATTACGTCGGTTTTCCTATTAAAAATCAGCTAAAAGGTTATCAAGATCTGTATTTTGATCGGTAACTTCTTCTTTTGTATCCTCTTTTACTTGAGGAATTTTCTTTATTGTCTCTGCTTTAGTTTCAAGGTCTACTTTTACCGCCTTGATTGGTATGTTGCTTTGCTTCTGCTCTAAGATAGTTAAATCTTCATCTTTTAATGCAAGATACGTACGAGTAGCTCTGATATATACAAATTTATGTGTACATCTTGGGTGCAAGCATTCCCAAATGTTCTGCTGTTTATTTAGCAAATGAATTTTTTTGTCACCGCAACGCGGACAATGTAATCTACCTTTCCTTCGTTTTTGTTTTCTACTTGCCATAAATCTCCTATGATTAAGTGGGTCTCACGGCTTTGGACACCGGAGCCCACACTATAGACTCTACGAGACCCTAAAAATTATTTAGCACCCAGTGTTTTCAGTTTTTCCATAATTTTGAGATTTTGGTTTCTTAAGGCAGCATTTTCTTCTTGAATTAGTTTACCTGCTTCAGGAGTAATCAAATTGCCTCTTTCCTGGTGATACACGCGTTTAACGTATTTCACCGATGCAACCAGACCAACAAAGAAGATGAGTAGTATAAATGAACAAGCCATTACTATACCAACTGCTCCAATTGCTGTTTGGGTTTCCATATTTGCCTTCTTTCTGTTTAGTTAATAATATATTATTTGGAGAGGGTAGTGGGACTGGCGGGATTTGAACCCGCGACCTTCTGTTCCTAAAACAGACGCTCTATATCACCGTTGATATCACTTACCTTAATGCATATCAAGTACTGACTGAGTAAATGTTAGGGCTCGACTGTACGTACTTATGTCGCCGAGTATCTTGGTTAATCATTACGGATCATCCGCTGACTGAGCTACAGCCCCAACATCAAATGATTCAACACGTAAAATACGCTCGCATTTGATGTTTCCTGAGATGTACACATTGTGTAGGACTTCCTTTATCAGGATCCTAAAGCAGTCTGTGACTGAATATTCACAATACATCTCGTGCTTTGCTCTTCTTGATATTTATTCGCTTCTTAGTATATGAATTCCGCATCTGCATTCGCCAGACTCAGACACATATACTGAAGCGTAAGTCAAAAAAAGCCTACAATAGTCAAGACCTCGGCCCGGTAAAGCTTAGTCTCGGTTCTTGTAGGCGTACATACTGTGTTTATATACCGTCCATATTATCAACGGTGAAAGGAGGTCCATTTACTATTTGTATGCTGCGGCAAATGAACGCAGAAACTCGTGGGTAGTGTCAACTAGGGAGGATGCTATGATTTATTTGGAGGAGATTGATGTTTTTTGTTTGTCAAGCACTACCCATTCGCGAGGGATCACGAATATCTGTTACTCCAATACTATGGGAGCATTGATAGTAAAACCACGGTTGGAATCTAATATTTGAAATTGTTGCGTAGGCTCCTCTGCGGGAAAACCTAAGCGAATAGAATATGGATTGGCTCCACATATACTTCCATTCATTATACACGCCCCAGACGAGAGTGCGTCTCGCGTATGCCAATGTCCAATAAAATCCATATCAGCCTTTATCTGCCTATTAACTTTGGCAATAAATCGCATTAAAGGAATATAAATGCCACCAATACCACCCATATATCTGAAAGCGTGGCCGTGATGGAATCTTAACATCTTATCATATACTTTAAGATATGTAAAATATGATTCGCTGATCACCCACTTAATCTCTGGTATTGCTTTAGCTAATGCATTATAAATAGCCCATTCGTATGAATGTAGTGCTTCTTCATCACTATAAATCTTGTTTGTTGTCCGTGAATGGTTACCTATCTTACATATAACTGTAATATTTCTAAACTTGCCGTGCTCTAATATGAATTTAAAACCCTCTACAAGAATATCTGTTATCCAAATAGATGCTTGCACGGGTGTCATATAATTTGTACGTAGGTATTCCTCGTGAATAAAACCGTGTATAATATCACCTAATAAACCAATAACACAGTTATCAAGAGTAATCCCACGTCGTGTGAGTTTAACTAATGTAATGAAATTCTTAAAATAATGTTCTAACCTTTGCTCACATATTCCTGGGTTGAACTTGTTAAATCCATTTGTCTGCTCTAATGTAATCTTACTTTCTGCGTGAATATCACTTAACAATGAAATGACCGTACCTTGCTCTTCTTTCTTAGGCTTGGTTCTATCAACCTTGATAGCCTTCATAGTACGTAGTGTGTTAGCATTACTCTCATAATACTTATTCATTTCACTGACTAATTTGAGTTCAGCGTTAGCACTGTTCAGGTCTTCCCTGAGTTCTTTGTTAGTCTTTTGATATTCTCGCAACCTTCTGCGATGTTCTACGCCATCGCCTGTTGATTTCTTTGCCATAATGATCCCTATGTTGATGAAAAGAGAGGACGAGCCATATACTGTAACAAAGCTAAAAAAGCAAGCCCTTAGTTAGGGCTCGCATTAATTGTTGTTTGTTGTGCCTCGCTTAGACTTCTAAGTCTATTTCCTCTGCAACTTCGTCAGAAGGGATTAGATCTTCAACATCTGCATTCAATTCAACTTTGTCTACCTCAGTTGTGAATGATGCTTTGATCCTATCACGGCAAGCAAATGTAAGGTTGTTATCCTTACTAACAGATATTAATGTGCCGTGTGCATTCTTCATACCGCCAGAACCGTCTGGAAGGTTGAAGTTGAAACGTATGTAAAAGCCTGTTCCTTTAAGTGAAACTAATAATGCTCTTACGAAATCTGCTTGGGTCTTATGACCTTTAGGGCCAGCAGTCTGTCCTTTGTTTTTCAAGAAGTAGGATACCATTGGGCCTTTATTTCCATCCCAAGGCTCTACTTCACCGGTACCGATAGATGTAATAAACTTAGTAGCTTTCTCTATCTGTAACTTGCGTTTTGCCTCGTCCATTGTGACCTCTTGATTAATTTAATGATTTACCTCACTTTGTGCGAGGTTAAAATTGCAGACAATAGTAATAAGTGCATTGCTTTCATAAGCGTAGCGTTCATTACTTGTCTTTCTTAAACATCTTGTTGAACTCACGTTTATTATGCTTATGATCATATTGCCAATAAGCCCAAAATGCGAGTACGACAAAGAATACCACTACTATAAGTGATATGATGCTCTGACTATCCATACAAACTCCTGTTTGTGAATGATTAGTTACAGGTTGCACAAAACATACACCATCCCCACAACCCGTCGATGCCCTCAACATATGAACTGGTACATCTTATACAATTATAAGCTAAACCATTTATATGTCCTGTTTCGCAGGTTGTAAGGTGTATCATACCAGTAAGCAAGTCACCTTGTGCAATAGTGTCTTGTGGCATTGCTGTTGGAGTACAGTCCATACATTGAAACTTTTGACTCTTCTTGAGTTGATGTAAGTGTTTCAATGTAGTTATACTACTTGGTAGGATGTACTCAAATTTCTTCTTACACTCATAGCATTGTACGAAGATGTGCATAGTACGCCTTTCTTGATTAGTTAATGAATTAGTGAGTACGCTCCTAATTGAGTTTCAAAGGACACGTACTCTGTTGTTAATCGGAGTAAACAACGTTAGTAATAGTAATAAGTGACATAACTTAGAATCGTTTGACAACAAATCTAATGTACCAAAGACCTATCATCACTACTATTAAAATGTATGATAGTTTGCTAATGTGAAGGCTTAATACATCCATATGTAACCTTTGAAGCGCCTTGTCTTCATTCTGTTGTTCCAACCGTATCTACTCATATTAATACTCCTATGATTGTGATTATGATTAATGTGATTGTTAATGCCATACCTAACCCTGATAAGATGTGTCTCATTATTATTCCTTACTTAGTGTTTGATGTGTATTTATCATCTGTCTTTTTAAACCAACGAAATACTACTAAGAAGACAACGATGCAGAAGATAGCCTCTAATACTATCATTGTATTACCTCTTATGATTAGTGATTGATTAATGTGGTTAGTGAGTGCAACCCAAGCTGTGTTTGAATGGTAACGATGCACTCTGATGGTTTATCATCAATTGTGTTTCTATCAGTCATCAAACCTTAGGATACAAACACCATTGATGAATACCTCTGTCCATACTATGACATCAGTATCAGTTTCCACTATCATTACACCGTTGTCCCAGTAGTGATAATGTCGTGATGTTTGATGTATGTCCTCATCGTATTCAGTATAATTAGCTTTCTCATCTTGCAACATAGGTTGTATGAGTTTATAGAGCAGGCTGGATAGAAAGTAATTATACTGTGAGTCTTCTATTGGTTGAGGTCCGTGGAAGCTGTTGACTGATTCAGCTATGATGGTTGGTAATGATTTCATAATGTACTCCGATGTAAGGTTATTAATGATATGGTTTATTACCACTAATTAGTAGTAATAAGCGCATAACATAACATATCATACGCTCTACCTGTAATGGATGTGCAAGTGTACTGTGTGCTTTATATTCAATTGATATCATCCCCACGTGTGTGTGTGTGATAAGTAATAGAGTATGCTGTATAATGTATGGTGTATACTACATATGCCTATAGTATGTGATATCTACAAGCATTACGATAGAATGTGCTTACCAATGATAGGCATAACCTAAGGATCAAACGATAGGGGGGGTTGAAGGTTGTACGGCAGGATACTCTTAAACAAATAGACGGCATACATTTGCGCCCAATTTTTTTCAAAGTCTGTTAAGGGATGAAAGGATGGTAAGAAAGCTAAGTACTTATTACTATTGTTCGCTTATTTTTTCAAATTTTTAAGTAAAGGAGAAAAATCAAATATGAACTTAATCAAATACTGGATTGCATCATTTCTGATTTGGGTATATTGGATGTGGATAACACCTGCGCCATTCTCAAACAGTCCTTATGTCAAACCAGAACCTATCATAATATCTGTATTTGTAGCTATTGGCAAGGTTTTGCCTTGGATAATAGATACAACAGAACAGATAATGTATGGAATGCTAAGAGGACCTTAAAGATTAACTACACGTCTTTTGTGACGCGAGGTTCGCTGGTAAGATAATACATTTTTCATCAAAAGTCAAGAGGAAAACATGAAAAAACAAAAGAAAATGATTCATACCTCGGATTATGCACTCACAATGTACATTGACATGACAACACCCCTGGTTTTAAGCCTTCAAATTACTCATTTCTGTAAGGAAATCGGAGATTTCTTGAAGGAACAGGTATTTTTCGAGGCATCTAACGGAATGCGAGTCGTTCCAATGGATTGTTTTACATATACGACTGTAAGAGAGGCACCCATCAAGGGATACCTATCAGGCTTTTACAGCACTACGTCGAAAGACTGTTATTCACAAGTCGCTATACTCTGTAGGTCTGAGGAAGAGAAACTCAGCCTGAGTCGCGCAATTAATCAAACTGTAAGTGAACTTATCCACGCAGTATTCCTGGGATTTTCAGACAGCAGCCTGTGGTTTCAGTGGAAATTAGATGAGGATTAGGGTTTCACCGTGAATGGTTTAACTCATATCGGACTTTGGTTCAGGTCCCGTGTTAAATGAACCGCAGTTTACAAGGTTGGAAGCCCAGAAGGTAACTAACGAAGCATCACGGAGGGACATGGTTTAAGACGTCCAAAACCTTTTACTGTGCGTATTCTAGGCCCAATGTATTTATACATATTTCGAGAATGACCATATTTATATAACAACGAGATTGGCCGTTCCTCGGTTAAGTGAACGGATTTATGCTCCATTAGCTCAATTGGATAGAGCGCAGCATTACGGATGCTGAGGTTGGATGTTCGAGTCATCTGTGGAGTACTTATTGTTGTCCTCAACTTTGCACCAATATTCTTGATTGATTTCAGGTGAGGTGCAATGTTTTTAATGTGCAGGTAACGTAGTTACTTTGCACACTCCGTTTATGGTGTATCTCACGCCTGTTCGGTGCTATTCATTAGCGTAATACGAACGAACCAAAATCTGGCCGTAAACCAGTAGCCGGAAGGCAAAGCGAGTGTGGTCGACACTGCTATATATCCTTAGTATGAAAGCATGCGGGTAGATGTCTAGTCAGAAGGAAAGGCATTCAGGAGAGAAATTTTTATGCCGTAAGGCACAATCAAACATTATCACCAAGGAATCCCACCTTAGATAGTGTGAGGTTCATTAAATAATCATCAACTAATAGAAAGGATACTATATGTTCTACAACAATGTGCAGTATCTATGTGGCTATATGCCTATCTTTCAAACGAAGGTAAGCTACAAGTTGGATAAGCATACTAATGCATTAGTGTTTCAGGTCTTAGACCAGTCTCCTGATGTTACTGCTTTCCTTGCTAACAATACTTTCTTGTCTCCTTCAACTGGATTCAAGGTTGAATTGTCAGCTAAACCGGAATTTAAAATTTCCAAAAATACCATTTTCTTGCGTGGTAGTGACAAAACTAATGATTTTAAGCCTGATGTCACACGTTTCGTTGGCAAGATGCAGCGCGACAACGCTCATGAGTTGTTTATCCAAACAATACAAGAGCTTGTTGACACAGTTAAAGAGCTGAGTACAGCTACTCCAGTTAACGTATTAGGTAATGCCCAGGTGTATGGTGATACAGTTAACGTTCGTAGTTATAAACGCTCATATCCAACACGTAATAAAAATCGTGAAATAAAGATTATAATTGCGTAAAACAAAGTAGGAGTAAATTCATATATGTTAAGATATAAATTAACACCGTATGAGCGTGCTTTCACTTTCCAAATCCTTTCACAGGATTCAGTTATTGAGGATGCCATCGCTTCGGTTGGTGGCTCCTTCCTAACTTCTAATGGCTGGAAGATAAAGATCAAGAACAGCCCGGAATTGAAAGTAGTCTCAAAACGAATATTCTTAAGAGGTGCCAATTCCTCAAGAGATAATCGTATTGATCGTACCTGGAACATTATGGGCAACCATACTAGAAATGCGATCATGAAGGATGTTGATATTGCAATGGCAGAACTCATTTCTTTTGCTAAAGCATACGACAACTCTCGTTATGAGTGTGCATGCACTTATAGCCAACCCCGTTACGTATATGCGCCATGCTGGAGCTGGGCCTCTGAAGTTCAGATTCAGAAAGAATATGCGCCGTACGGAACTATAGATAGAGATGGATGGGGAACGAATAAGCCGAGTGGTAACCCAATCGTGTATTCTCTCTAATACATCTATTTTTTATAAAACATTAATCCCTACCGCCATGAAAGAACTTAAATGCGAGGTAAATGAATGCAATGTCACGTTAAATAGTATACCTGAAGTAGGCACTGGTCTTTGCGACCGCCATCATTCCGCTCTCTCGGATAAGGGAAACTATGCAGTAATATGCGATTCGTGTACGAACATTCATGCAATCGAGCCATCGCCTCTCCAATACGGTGTGCTCGTGTTCAGAGATAAATATGTTTATGTGGAGTCTTGCCCCCAGTGCAGTAAGACAAGTTCCGGTGAAGACTGGCTTAATAAGCCTGATCGTGGGGAATTATCCGATGTGGTACTCGGAGTCGGTGTAACGCTGAACCCTGACCGTCAAGGTCTCATGGCTGGAGCTAAACGCAATAGCCGTATAAAGTCCGGGTCGTGTTCACTGGGTACGGGCGACCAAGACATATTTGCCAAGATCAAACTATCACCTAAGGAAGCAGATCACAATCTATCTAACTTTTTTGATAATTTAGATTACGGAGAACTGGATCATGGTAACTAAACCCACCGATCATGAAACCAAACAAGCTGAGTCAAAACCCACTGATGTGGGATTCAGCCGAAGTAAATCATCAACTGAACTTATCGAAGCTCTTGCAAATATCACAATAGTGGAATCCCTAGAAAGAGAGTTGCAAAAATATATTTCTGCACCTTACGATAGGAAAACACCGAAAGAAAAGGTTAATAAGAGACCAGATGGCTATGATTATGTAGCCAGCTCTTGGATGGATCATGAAAGCAAAGAAAACATACCCCTGTACGAGTTTAAGTTACTTAACCAAAGTATCGAGCTCGGATGGGTGATATGTTATGTATCATTGAAAAACAGAATAACAGGGAATACGGAGTTGGGCGCAGGCGCAGCACGTATTCAAGTGAGTAGAGGCGTGGTAGAGCCTGGATTTAGAGATGTCATTGACATGTCTAATAACGTTAAGGCCGCTCTTACCAACGCTATTAAGAACGCGCAATCACGTTTTGGAATCGCGGCTGATGTCTATCAGAAGCGTGAATCCTTACCTAACGATGATGAGCGCAAACGGTATACGTCAATGTTAGGCGAAATCCGTAAAGAGTCCCCCACCATGGCTCAGAAATTTACTTCTCAATGGGAAGTACTGGGCACTGATTGGGCGGAATTTCTCGACAAATGGCAACTCTATTTAGATCGAGACAAATCAAATGATAAAAATAAGGTAAAATTATAATGACAAATTTACAGATTAACCCCTGGGAATTAGGCGATAACTTGAATTCGACCGCAATACCAGCTACCTGCAAAGGTAAGTTCACTCTTGTTAAAATGGTTCACCCCAAAAACAAAGGTGTTAGAAATGGTATTGTAGGAACATTCCTTATGACTTCTTATGAAGACGATAATGGAAATAAGGTTGAACTCGTTACTGCTACTGAATCCGAGGCTGGTTATAAAGTTGAATTCCCTAACGGAAAACGCAGTATGATTGGTACAAAATTCCGTGGACCTCAGAACGATTACCGTTTTATTAATCCTAAAACAGGTAAATGGTTCCAGATTTCTAAGGAAAAGCTTACCGAAGAGTACGCTACCACCTTACTTGCAACTAAAGTTGAAGACTGGGAAGACAAAACTGAAGTAGAAAAAGATGCTCTTGTCGATGAGTATCTAGTGGATATGTTTATGTTTGGACTTTCACAAGACCTCGCGCTACCCGTAGAGGAAGATGGTTCGTTTGAGAAGCCATTCGTAGGGCTTACGACTAGCCTGTATCGTGTGAGTACTCCCCCTGCAGAGGGTGAGAAATATCCTAATGTGAAGATAACCAAATGGGAAAAGGGCAAACCTTCTCTCGATGGCGAGCATGGAAGCGTTCCGGAAGCACTTGCTTTGGCTATTTATAATGAATATCTAAAGCGTGATGACCAGAAAGCAACTGATGCCCCATTCTAATAAGTCACTTTTCTACGATGACGGCGTGCTTCGGCACGCTGATGTCGTACATGAAGTCTTTGAACTACATAGGAAGTCTCGCCATTATAGTTTAAAGAAAGGACGGCAACTTGAGACGACCAAAAAGATCAACTACATTAATCGACAATTTGTAGAAGAGGCCTTCAAGTTGTATAAGGAGGCGGCAATGAAGCAAAAATTAGCACCGCATCCAAATTACTTTGTAGCAATATGCAGAAGATTATACACCGAAGACCTTGACAAATGGGCTACAAAGAAGTATAATAAGGACTTCGACAAAATAAAAAACTCTAACCTAGGTAAAAGCATATAATGATTGAACTCGCAAGTTGGGAAGCAGAAGAAGCCATACTTGGTTACCTGCTTAATCCCGCAATTGATGCAGAGAAGAAACTTCAGACCTGCACAATTATTGAACCCGAATATTTCGAATCAAGTGCATTTCAAAACATATTTGAAAATATCAAAAGTATGAGAGTCTTCGATAAGATAGTTCTCTGGGATAGAATCCAAGCTAGAGGTCATACGACTTTAGAATGGAAAGACATCAAAGACATCGAGGAGTTTGTAACAGAAACAGAGCTAAACGCATACATTGAAATCTTACTCGATAGAAAACAACGTAGAGCGTTAGTCAAAATGGGTGATGACATCAGAAACGAGATAGCTCGTGGTGATGATCCATTTGAGGTTGCCCTAAAGGGGCAGAATCAATTGATGAACTTAACAGCTCGCACTCAATTAGAAACAAATCAAGAACTATTAGATAAAGTTCTCTCAGAGGACAGAAGTGATATATTAAGTACAGGTTATGAACTAATAGATCGCTTTATAGGTGGTTATGCACGCGGTATGATAATTACTGTAGCAGGTGATTCTGGGCATCTTAAGACTACCTTTGCTTTAGATAAAGCATTCCAGATGGCTGAAAGAAATCCAAAGATCAAGGTCGCCATTTTCTCTAAGGAAATGTTAGCAACCGATCTTATGAAAAAGCAAATAGCCCGCATCTGTGGGATTCCCACTCCACTAATCTTTAGTCAACAATATGATAAAGAATTCGTTCGTAAGAAAATGATGGAAGTGGAACCATGGGCAAGTAATCGAATCAGAATAATTAACCCTAATTCTTTTTCTGGAGTAGCTGATATAGCCAAGATTCAAATGACCCATCGTTTCGACGTATGGTTTTTGGATTTCATCCAATTACTTGAATTTGCAAGACACGCCAATAGCAGTTCAGACTACAATATCCAAATTGGGCAGAACATGCGTAATCTACAAGGATTAGCGTTAGCTACTAAATCTGTAGGCATTATCTTGTCTCAGGTTAAGAAAGGCGTAGAACAAAGGAGGGTTATGAAACCGACTATCTCTGATATAGAATGGTCTGGTTTAATTAAACAATTATCTTCGTATATATTCTTTAGCTATTATCCAGGTAAGTATTATGGTTTTGATACTATCGAAGCCGATCAATACTATCTAATAGCAGAGAAAACGAGGTTCGCTGAATCCTTTTGGCTACCCATGAAGGTAGACGCAGGATTAGGCGTGTTCACAGAAATCACAGACGTTGATCTCAGAGAGACAATGTCGGCTCAATTACGGGCGCTTATAGAATAAGGAAGAAAATTATGCTCAAAATACAATATCTGAATATAACAGATAGTATCACGGAGTATGAAATTCCAGCAGCAAACCGAATTGTTCCAGAAGATCAAATCCTACCCATATTACTCGACATTCGAAAAGAGTGGTTGAAAACGCATAGTGTTTACGAATACTTTCCGTTAAAGCAATTACTCACAGTTGAATGGTCTTGGGAAGACTCATCAAAGAGAACGCTACCACAAAGGATAGCTAGTATCCTTAAACAACATGGTGCTGTCTTACCCAAGAGTTTCTTAGGGGCTCTTGGGAACCATGTTAAAGAGACTATCCCAATATCAAAACCATCATTAATTGATATTACTCAAGATTTTGATTGGAAAGAAGGAGATTTTCAGGACAGTGGTTCATGCTTCTGGCAAGGCAGACGTGAAGTCAAAAATGCCATGGAAAAGGACAAGAGATTTTATGCCTTTAGAATATATGATTATGAACATCATAGAGGAGAGAGGGGTATACAAAATATGCTTCGTCCCTTTCTTGGTGGTCGGCCTCCCATATTACCTAGAGGTACTTATAATAAAAAACCCATTTATGGGTATGCAAGATGTTGGTTATTTGAAACTACAGTTAAAATTAAACTGCATGGTAAAATGACCAAGTCTTTAGTATATCTTGCATTTAATGCATATGGTCTTACAATGAAACAAATTGCACCAATATTAGGAACTAAAGCTAGATGTGCCTATCAACCAATTAAACTATCTAATAAAGGTAAAGTCCATGGAGGACTATACTTTAACTCAAACTCTTATGTTTTTGGTGATCCATTAGTAATACGCAATATGCACCATTACAATTTTAACTTCGACAATTCTTACGATTCGAAAACTCGAGGTACCATACCCAATGGCATACAAGAAAGACGATTAAGGTGGCAAGAAGGTATGCAATATCAATATGATGTAAGGAATCGTCGTAATAGAAGATGGACAGAAAAACCTGATCGCAAAAAGGAAAAAACTAAGAATAGGAAAAATCCCATACAGGGTGACCTTCTTCAAACTGTTCATCACCATAACCGAGATCTAATGCATGATCTCATTGACTGGATGGATTTTGCCAAATGGGAAATACCTAATCCAGCAACCCAAAGATTCTATTGGAGACTGCTCTATCATAGAACAAGAGGAGCCTTCTTCAGTGTTTTGATCAAACTCATCAACCATAAAATCACAAGAGGTTACAATGAAAAAGCCAGTAATAAGAAATAATCCGAAGAAGAACATGCCAAATCTCCATTACGGAGAAATGAAAGCTATGGCTAGGATGAAACCTACAGTAATAGCTGCTAAGTATGGTCTTACGGAATATAAAACCAAAGAAGGAAAACGATTTTGGTACCGAGACAATGGAGCAAAAGTTCTATTCGTCGGTCATACAGACACGGTACAGCCAAATGGTGTCTTCCAACCAGTAAAGTTCAAGTCAGATACTTGGATCTTTTCACCAACCCATGATGATAGACTTGGCCTACATGTAGGTTTAGACTATCTAACTAAATGTAAACTTAAATTTGACATCTTATTAACAGATGACGAAGAAAAGGGTAAATCCACAGCATTATGGTTTGACCCACCAAAGAAGTATAATTGGATGTTCATGTTCGATCGTAAGGGAACGGGCGCAGTAACATACCAATATAGCACAGAACAGCTTAGATATAAGCTCGGGAAATATAATTTTGAAACTTCTTGGGGTGGCTATAGTTGCATAAGAGATTTAGAACATCTCGGGTGTAGTGGTATTAACTTCGGAGTAGGTTATCATAATAATCATTCAGAAAATGCATATGCATCTGTGAATGAATTGAGAAGCCAATTACGTAAATTTGTTGATTTCTTTAAAGAATATCAATATGTTAGAATGCCACATGAAGCAGGTTATCAACGCTTTGCTGAAGCTGTGAATTATAATTCATGGGATTATAGGAAAGAAGACAGGGAGATTAATTCTCCTTACATTGGCCCCAGAAGACTCAATGAGAAATTAGACGAGTCCTATGGAAATGGAAATATTATTAATGCAGAATTTGAAGTAATTGAAGATGGACATAAAGGTTCTGAAGAGCATATAATTATGCCTCAGGAAGAACAATGGCCATATACAGATTATGGAGACTTTCTGCGAGAAAACAGATCAGTATCAGAAGTTACACCTGAAGGTAAGCTCTTATTTAATCGAGATAGAGATATTGGAAAATTATATCATGATGTAACAAAACTAAAAGTCTCGCCAGTTTTACCACTAGTCTTGAAGAACCATTTCAATATTCATAAAGTTATTGATTTAGTTCAACAGTCAAAATGGAAGTTAGCCATGTCAAAGTGGTTTTCAATTGCCGAGGTAAGTGAACTGGTTACTGAACTGAAGAACATTGGATTCGGAATGCCGTACAATGTCCAAGGATTTATGACGAGTAAACAATGGATTAAGTGTAAGGAATATGGTGATATTAAGCGTGGTAAAACATTGCTTGGTCCAGAACCAACTAATGCTAGGTTAGTGAGAATTTCTAAGGAAAAAGCTAAAGAGCTCACAACTGATAAAAAACAAGGCTTTTATGGAGATTGGAAGAAAAAGAAAGCAGAAGCCATTAAAGCTAAGAAGTTCATTGTATTACATCCTCTACCTCTTCCACCTGAAAGAGAAGCAGAGATGTTTGAAACAACTCGTGACTTAATTAAATCTGGATATACAGTGGAAACTCACTATATATGCCAGAATTGTAAGAAAGATAAGATATTTGATATTCAAACAACAGATCGACTACCTGAATTGTGTGGCAATTGCCTTGCAAAAGGAGTTGACTCATCACCACCTAGTAAGGAACCAGAACTTCCTTTCAAAGAGGAAGTCTCTCACAGCACGTGGGATAAAGAGAATGCACCTGTATGGGATTCTAAAGAGGTTCCTAATCTGAAGGTTACTGTTTCTGAGAAGAATGGTAAAACCTACTATTATAATCTGGATGAAAAGCGACGGGCTCGAGGCTTCGAGATTTCCGCTTATTTAGCTGCTAATAAAACAGCAGTTCCAGAAGTATTACTAGAAGCATCAAACGCGACCGGCGCAGATGTCTTTACTAAGATACTCTTAAACAAGAAAGAAACTGATGAAACACAATTCGAATTCATCGGCAAAGCAAACGGAAAAGGCGCAGACAAATACGCCTGGAGCAAACCTGGAGGCGAGCAGACCCTTGAAGTCAAGCGCAATCCAGTCGGGTTCACTCACGAGCAAGAGTAATCCCATTACGTTAGCTGAGCTATTGTATGATCATTTATGTCTCCAAGCAGATATAGAAGATCAAGACGGAGAAATTACTAACGATCAAGATCTAATATGGCAGAATCAAGAACTAGCTATCAAAGATAAAGTCGACGCATACGGATACGTCATGACCGAATTAGAGGCTGAGCTTGACAAGATTAAAGAACTCAAACGGGAAGCCACAGCGAGAATTTCTGGTGTCTCTGGCAGAATACAGAGAAACATCGCGCGGCTGAAACAGAGATTGCATAGCTTGAGCGAGGGTTCTCCCCTTCGTGGTCATATATACTCGTTCCATCCTTATATAAGCGAGAGACGAGAGATCGTTGACATAGAACAGGTTAATGACGACCTGATTAATGTGACGGTAAAATTAACGGAAGCAACATGGAAAGAACTAATAGCAAGCGTAGCTAAGGTTCCGGAGTTCAAGATTTTAAAGCGAGAGGCGCAAGTCTCTCAGCTTCCCGAAATTCATCCCGCATTGGCGACAAAGAGAACGGCGTCAGTCAGGATTACTTAGTATTTCTTCTCTTAGATGAGAAGCAAAACGTGGAGGACGTATCCTCCGCTTCAGTCATGATCAACCAGTGCCGGGACTCAAAAGAGCCGGTTATCTGGGTTGGCCCGATAGTTTAATAGATCGGATATTGGGATATAGTGAAGACTGTAAGTATGGAATTTTACGAATGAATGCAGGAGGCTATTGGATGGCCATTTGTACTGCATCAGTAAAATTGTATAGGTAGGCATATCCAATGCATGGACTTACTCCAAACCCACGGGTTAGAAATAACCGGCGGTGATCAGTGAGAAAATGTTGTTTAATGACACAGAGCGTAATGGCTCAGTAGAGAACTAAATTCAATCTACCTTAGTATAGTGGAGCCCTGCGCAGGGAAACTCTATACCTACAGAAACAAGTATAACCAGAAACTTTTGAAACTACTTATCCTTAGAACCTGAGGCTGCTCAACCTCACGATATGATTCCCTTCGACAAGGAATGTTATATAGTAACGTATTACTCTTGAAATATGGAGAGAAACCATCACGGCGTAGCCGACATGGCCTAATCCTAAATTTCTGTCTTGAAGTCGACTATATGGCGGTGCAAGTCCCATTCGGGCTACTATTTTTGTCCTCAAATCTCCCTTACTGGTGATGTCTCGGCTTAGTGCTGGGGCATCTTTTTTTAAAGAAAGCTTGACAAAGACAGTTTTATTTTGTATATTCAAAATCTTGATCATTTTTTATGCATAAATAAGAACTGTCCACATGATAAACTTTCAGAGAGTGCCTGAGCGCATTCGTGAAAGGTATGTGAGTTGGAAGTCTGATACAACCTGGGGTAGAAAACAATGGCTCACTCGTGCAGAAGAGTCAGAAGAATACTACTATAACGATGTAGATCAGACCGGTACGACTTATACCTCCACTCAAGTTTCTAAGATAACAGATAATACAAATATTCCTGTATCTATTAACTTTCTGCACCCCGTTACCAACCAGAAATTAGCACTCTTAACCCAGACCAAACCCTCCGTAAAGACATTGTCTTTAGATGGTAGGGCTAAGCAACATGCATTTGTACTTGATAAAATGAAGCATGGAATTATGTATAATTCTAATGCCTCTGTAGAAATCGAATCAATGATCAAGGAAATGCTAATAACAGGAATGGGCCATATTATGGTTTCACCTGTTGATTTCTACAGACAGGGTATGTTTAACCTTCGGGTTGCACATGTACCCTTTGATGAAGTTATTCTTGATATTAACGCTAAAAGTAAAACGCTTGAAGATATGGAGGGATTCTTTATTGAAAAAGCATTTACTATACCCAAGGCACTACAAGTCTATGGTGGTATCATCTCGCAACTTAAAAATGATAATGGTACACCGGTTGACATCAAGGGCCTTACTGGGCAAACATGGGTTGAACAAGAACTTACTGAAAAACAAGATGTGACTACTTCTCATTGGAATGCTGACGATAGAATTATCGTTCGTGAATACTATGAAAAAGTTTTTACTGATATGTATTTAGTCAAGGAAAATGGACTAGTTCAGATGCTCTTTAAAGAAAATCTGGGGCTAGAGGGAGAGGCCATAACAGCTAATGCTGATAAGGTTCTTCCTGATATTTACATAAAAAAGACCATTGCAATGGGTGATTGGACTATATGGGAAGAGATCTTACCTATAACTGATTATCCGTTAAGAACGGCCTTTTTTGAATGGGGTGGAAGAGCATATCGTAGTTATGGTATGATCCATTTCACCAAGGGTATGCAACAGGCTTTTGATAAAGTCTTGCAGATAATGATTCTTAATGGAATCCTATCTAATAATGCAGGTTGGAATGCTCCTAAGGGATCAATCGCAGAAGAAGATAGGGAGAAATGGGAACAATTTGGAGCAAACCCCAAAGTTATAAAGGAATATGTTCCAAAGGTATATGAGAATCAAGTTCTTAAGCCTGAGCGTGATAGTATTGCTAAACTTAGTAATTTCTATCCGAACGTATTAGAGATGCTGAAACAAGGAATCGAGTATTCTACAGGAGTCAATGCAATACTACAAGGTAATGCTAAAGATGCCGGAGTAGAAGTCTTCAGTTCCCTTCAGCAATACCAAAGTGCTGCTATGATGAGAGTAAAAATGTCATCAGCTCATATCAATCAAGTAATGAAAGAACTTGGACAGGTAATGATAGAGTATATGGCAGCCCATTTGACACCTGATAGTTTCTCATTCTTCGATGAAAATGGCGAATTGAATGAGTTGCAGATTGCGCTTGACGTTGCAAACGACATCAAAACGATGAAGTTTTTAACAGTGAGTGTACCGTCTACTGCTATGCCAACACAAAGATTGGCTATAGCTACAGAGTTAGCAAAAATTGCACAATCATCTCCTGATCCTTCAGAGAGACAAATCTTAACCCAGAAAGCAATGGAATTAAGTGATGTTAGGGAATGGGATGAACTAATGCAGAAGCTTGATACTGTTAAAAGAGCTGAACAAAAGCTTCAAGATCAGCAAGCTGCATATGATAGGCTCTTAGAAACGAGTAAACAGATGGAAAATAAATTCATTAACATCTCGTTAGAAAATAGGATTCTCAAAGAGATGACTAGTAAAGAGCAAATGATTGGTGAGAAGTTTGCAGAACTCGAGACGAAACTGAAATTGGCTGATGAATTGGCGAAAGCCCAGATCAAAGATAAATCAGATGCAGAAGCCAAGCGTAAACAACAAAACAAACAAGGTTAATAATGACACAAAATATCCAGACTTCAACCCCAGCATCGGGTGACATCTTGGATCCAAAGCTAGACAGCAGAACTATTGGGAATAAGGTACAGCCTCAGAATGAGACTGATCCGATTATGAACGATATCGACGCTATGTTTGGTAATAATGATCCAGGGCAGGCATTGGGTGATGGCACAGGAGACAGTGGTACACCGGTAGTGGACGGGGAAGGTCTCCCAGTTGCACCGAAAAAAGAGGACCCGCAACGTGCTTTTGATGGTATGTCGGTAGAAGAAAGAGCGACTCATTTTCAGTCTCTCCTAAACAAAACCGAAAACGAACTCAATAGCATTAAACCTCAGTATGAACAATACAAAGATGTTGCAGAATTTGTTAATCAGGTATATGAGGACCCGGAAGTTAAGGCAGCGTTCCTAGCTGATATAGCCCCGGATCTGGTTAAACCAAGCGATCCCTATGCGTCTTTACAAGAGAAGATAGGACAAGAATTTGGCGATGATTTCGTTCCTGATGATGATGAGGCTACCAAGCCGTTAACAAAATCATGGCGCTACTTTAAGCGTGTAGATGAACTTTATAAGGATCTTACTGAAAAAGGTGCAGCTAAGGCTCCAGCATCTCTTAAGGCATTAAGGGAACAAAGAGCTAAAGATGTTAAAACCCAATCAGAAGCTGCTGATAAAGAACGAGTTGATATAATGAATGACATGAAGTGGGGATCCACTGATTGGCAGGAATTTTCAAATTGGGCTACCAAAGTAGAGGGTAAACACCTCGCTCGTTGGTATGCTGGTCTACAAGGGCAAAAAGGTGCAAAAGCGCCTAACTTAGTTAATCAATTTGGTGGTCAAGCTCCAGTTTCTATACCGGAGCATTTTAAAGAATTGAATAAACATTTTGGATAATTAAGGAAAGAAAATGGCCAACGATTATAATTTAACATATTATGCCGCGCAACCGGTAGTTGATCAGATTCCTTCGAGTTTTCGAATATATGATAGACGTACCGCGATGCTTACCAAGATTGGTGAGGGACGTGCGAATTTAATGCGTCTATTATTGAACTATGCTAAGAGCAATGGTGCTTTCGTAGCTGCAGACGTCGAGACAAGATGGGGTCTGGAATATGCACGTTTAGCACGTATTTTTGGTTCATCTGATTCTACATCTACTTCAGGCGATAAGAATGATATAATTCATGTTCTTAACGCTGAAGGACGTAGATTACAAGCAGGTGACGTACTAAATCTTATGGGATTCTTTGTCAGTTCTTCCAGAGCATTACCTAATGCCACTGGTGAGGATATGAATCTTAAAACTAGCTCATTCCCATTACCAGAGCAAGTCCAAGTCATTAGTAATGGCGGTGACGGTTCGGGTAATTTAGCAGGTTCAGCATCCAGTACAGCTACTGCAGTTACAGTTCGCAGAAACTTTGGGGGCGTTGAGCCCACAGGTCATGCGGATATGGCAGTAGATATTGCTGGTGGAACTTGGGCTTCTCCAATAACCGCGCCTTTCTTATGGAAAGCTGGAAACAGCATCCCTGAAGGTAGAGACGATCAGCTGACGTACAGTGACGTTGACGAATTTGATTATAACTATTGTCAAATAGTAATGAGAAAATGGTCTGCAACTGAAACTGAACAGAACGTAAATCGCTTCTTTACAGCAGAGAAAACATTCCAGAGGAATGGTCGTAGAGCACTTGAAGAGTTCTTCAATGAGATGGACGTCATGGGCTTGTTCGGTTCGAGAGGAACAGCTACAGAAAACGGTCGCAGGAAATGGTACGCTGGTGGAATAGCAGAATTTATTCCCGCTGCAAACCATGTGAATTACGATGATTCACTATTTCAGACTAAAAACTTTAACGAGCAACTTAAAGACATGTTCTATTATGGAGCACAGGTCAAAGTTGGACTCACAGGAGCAGATTGGTATACTAAATTTAGTAATATGATCGATAATAAGATCATACTACCAGCAGCTGTAAATAGCTGGGGTGTTGAACTAGTCAAGTTTAATGCTTCTAATGGTGGTACTCTGCTTATTGCGCCTTCAGATACACTTTCGCTACACGGAATGTCTGATTACGCTTATATAATTGATCCGGCTCACTTCCAGTATGGTCACCTTCAGAACATGGATATTAAAACTATCACTGTTCCACAGGTTAACCCTCATGAAATGGAATCTGAGATTTACGGACAAGTTACATTTAAGAGAACTAACCCCCAGGCTCACTGGGTATTCTTGAATGCAACTTCATAATTTAATAACTAATTAAGAAAGGAGTAGCGTAAATGGCTGCTGCTTTAGGAACATTTAGTGCTCTTACACAGAGCAAACCCTTACGAATAGAAGGACATACTTCGAACGTAGAAGGACCCATACTTTATAAACAATTTATTAAGGTTACTATTGGTGAAACCACAGAAGATGGTGACACTTATGTTATACCTCATCAGTTTGATAAAGTTGAGTTTATCCAGGGCCAACCACTTGATGAAAAGGGAGCTCAAATTCTCTTTGGTACAGTAACTACTGATGCTGGTGCGCATTATGCGGACGCAGCTAGTGTTATCACGGGCGTACAAAGTACAACCGTACAAGCGGCTGGTTCAACTTCATTTGTATTGACCACTTCTGGTTCGGCTATTAATGATGTTTACAACGGATGTTATCTTGATGTCAGATTTGACAATGGAGATATTCAAACTGTAAAGATCACTGATTATGTGGGGGCTACCAAAACTGCTACTATCGATCAAGGACTCGCAAGAGCGGTCGCTGCAACTGGTACCTTCTACACGCTTAAAGGAACTTTATTTACTTGTAACGATGTTGCAGTAACACCCGGTTTACGCTGGGAAGTTACTGGTTCATTTACCAAATAAGGAAGGACCTAATTAATGGCTAACAGACGAAGTAAAGTAATGGATGTGCCTGTAAATCCTGCAATTTTTCCAGGTTTAATCCTGGTTGCAGATACAGTTACCCTTACAGCAACAAAAGTACTTACAGTATCTTTCCCTGCTAAAACTATCATCTCAGTTGTGGCTAGTTCCACTGCTGATACTGATGCCGAGTTAATAGCAATTGCAAGTTCTGTCAGTAATAATGTTGCCACGGTAACTTTTACAGCTACATCAGCTGGTGCATCTAATAAATTCAGTTATATTATATTGGCTTCAGTTACTGAAACTGTAGCTGCTAATACCGTAACAGATGACTTAACAGAAACACCGGTACAATAAAGGAAGAATATGGCTACACCTATACTAAATCAAGTTAGTAAAGACTTAGCCTATAAGTTACAGGACCCCGTTTCGGCGGGGACCGGTAACGGTGTACGTTTAAGCGCCGCTGAGAGATTAAGATATATTATCAGATCTTACAGGCGGCTCTTACGTATGGTGGCTGTGCTATATCCTAACTTGTCACAAAAGATTTTTCAAGACTTCTTTCAAGAACTATCAGGTACATCAACTGGTGGTGGCGTGGTTTCTCCCGCTATCAATTGGTCTGAAATTCATGAAGCATTTGTTAGAGAACCAGGTGATGAAGATTACGTTCGTGCTAACTTCATTTCTCCCGAAGATTACCTCAAGGTAAAACACGAGGAGAATCCATTTTATGCCGGTAACTTAAATACCGACATGTTTTACTGGACCCGTAGATCCAATGACATTTATTTTTTACCAGCTGTTACTCTACAATATGAATTGACTTATCGTTCAGATAAGGCTCAAGATATAGAGGATGGAGGACAAGGCGGAGCCGTAGATTTAGACATATCTACTGAGTATCTAGATTTGTTACTATCATTAGCATGCGTTGAAGCCTATATTGATATAGGACAAGGTGATGTAGCTGGCGCTTATAAGCAAGATGTCAATGAGCAACTACAGTTATTAGCAGGTTTTAGTAATAAAATGGAACAAACAGATGATACTAAAGAAACTTAAGTACGCAATATTTGCTGCCCTTATACTCTTTGCTCTTCCTACAGAAACTACTGCTCAATTTTTTGGCAAGTATCCTACTAATGTAAGGTACCTAGCCGGAGGTTTGAACAATAAGAGACCCTACTTTAAACACCTTAACGCTATATTAAACGATGTTAAAGCATTAGCTACATCTGATAATCCCTATGTATTCTGGTTGTTAAGTGATTCTCTTCAAGTAGCTGATTGGGACTCTGTATATAATGAAGGTTTATCTATGATAGATAGTATCAATAATCATTATGTAGCAGAAGGCAAGATCAAATGGGGTGGATTTGGTACAGGAGGAAGTGGAGGCGGAGTTACATCTCTTACACCTCCAGATGGATTAACAACTCATTATGATTTATGGAAATGGACTCAATCTAATTTAACTAGTTTTTATACTAGAATATCATTGAACCAAGATTCTATAGATCTTAAACTATGGGAACTCATTGTATACACAGATTCAACATATTTGTATATAGAAAATGATACCCTTAAACTACGAACAGCAAGTATTAACTCATTATTAGATCATGATAGACCTGATACTACATTAACAGTTTACTTAGCTGAAGACAATACATTATCAGGTGATAATACATTTAGTGGAGATAATAATGTTACAGGATCTCTTAGAATTCCTGATGGTAATAATGACACGGGTGTTTCGCGTGTGTTTTGGAGCGCTACAAATAAGCCTTACTATTCTGGTAGCGGTGCTGCTGGTGATAGTAGCGAGTTTTTACTTATTAGTACAGACGACGGTGGTCTCCGTAATGACAGCCTTATCACATGGTGGAACCTCAACTCAACGGTAAGAGATAGTATGCAAAATCAAACATGGATTAACTTAGCCCAAGCTGTAAAAGATAGTATACGCTTAGTTTGGGGAGGGCAATATTTTGCTGATTCTGCTGAAGTCATAGCTGCTGCAGTTAATGTATGGTCTCCTATTACCAATACTACCAATAGTTTATGGAATGATGCATTTGATACAGGAGATTTAGTGTTCGATGGAGATTCTATCCAATGTGAAACAGCGGGTTATTATAAAATTGATTATTCATTAAGCTTTATAGGTGCCAATACTGATGTTTGGTATACGGCTATCTTTTTAGAAAATGTTAAGCAAGAGTATGGACAAACTGAAAGAGGTATGTCTGGTACTGATGCTGGTGTTGTGGCAGGAACATGTATTGTATATGCAACTGCTGACGATTGGATATCACTACGAGCTATGAATGATGTTAATAGCAATGATATAACTGTATTAACAGGTAATATAACAGTTAGACGACTATGGTAAAAAAATTATTAATATTATTAACATTAGCCACTAGTTCATTACTTGCTCAAATTACTCTAACAGAAGAATTTACAGCTGGATATAGCGCAGGTTGGACTCATCAAAATGCAGGAGTAGAATGGGATACTACAGATATTATTACAGATGGTTATTTACAGGCTACTGGTGCTACATTACAAGTAAATTATGGCTATTATCAATACTATGCTGATTCATTATCAACGACTAATTCTGATTTTGATGTAAGAGGTTATCTGTGGAAAGATACTGATTTTGGTAATCTAAGTCCTATGCTTGGTATATGGAGTAGTACTAATGAATATCTTGGCATTGGCATATGTAATGTATACCAATTAACTAAAGTTTCTTTAATGGTACGAGATTCTACTGTAGATGGTGAATTTAAATACCTATTTGATACAGGTTTAGCAGTAGATGCTAAAGATTATTTTAGAGTAACATATAGTAGCAGTACAGATAGTATTAAATTTTATTATTGGAATAGTGGTGATTGGATGCAATTAGGCACTACACAATACTGGGATTATGGTGCTATACAATGGAAAGTAGGAACATTTGCTGGAGCATTTAATGCAACAGCTGGAACACCTACTGGAGCTGATAGTCTGTGGATCCAATATAATCCCATTAATCAGTGGGATAATATCATACTAAATTATCCAGATGCAGCTGGTTTAGTTTTTAGAGAAGATTCAGTAATAACAATACATTGGACGGCACCAAGTGATACAGCAATTGATAACACGTATTTGGCATTTAGCACAAATAGCGGGACAGATTGGAGCGATTTTGATACTGTTGCCGTGGCTGATACTAGCGTCTCTTGGACGGTCCCACGACATCAGATCACAACGGGAAAGATTAGGGTGCTCGGCGATAGTCCTACTTATTGGGCTGATTCAAGTGCTAATGATTTTACTATTAATCCATTTTCTGATATAGAGGTTTATGATGTCTCACCCGAAACAACAACTTTTACCGAATCCGGAGGAGTCGATTCAATTTCGGTCCGCTCGCAGTACGTCACTTCATTCGATTTATTTTGGAGTAATGATAGTCTTATTTGGCATACTATTGAACTTAACAATGTGGTCGACACTGTTAATAGTGCTCTCTGGGATAGCACTCTTTATGTTTGGAGTATTGGGTCTACTACGATTACAGGTGGTCCTACATTCTGGATTAAAGCAGAGGAAAGCAGAGATACCTCATCAACTCAAGATTTAGTTAATGAAGGTGAAGGACTAAACAAATTAGGTAGTCTATTCTGTATGAATGTAACAGGAAGTTATTTAGTATCTGACTGTGCATCTGGTACGGTTGATTTAAGTCCTTCTGATGGTATTGTAAATGCATTTAGTTATTATGATCCATCATGCGGATGGTCTAATGTAACACATAGATTATATTGGCATGAGATTGCAATAACTGATACCAATAGTTGGACTATAGCATATAGCAATCAATTTAATACATTAACATTTGATAGACGACAATGTGTTACGACAGAGACGATACAATATCCTATACAATCACAATATCAAATTGTTATACTTAATTCAGCCGGAGATGATTCTTTAGTAATAACAAGAGCAGATGCAACTAGTGCTCATAATGATTCATTATTATATAATGGTTGGTGGTACTCATTCTTGACAGATGGTACAAATTTTTATGTCATGGGTAGAGCAACTAATACGGCTGTATATGACACAATAATGAATTATACAGATAGAACAGGCACTACTACTGTTTCTATGTCACAAGATCAAGCTGATCATAGATTGGCTATATTACATTTTCCAATAGATGTAGTCATCGCAAGAGCAGATAGTAACGTAGGTAATAGCTATTATGTTACTTCAGATTTAACCACCATGAAAGATTATGCCGATAGTTTAGGTTTCATAGCCAAGATAATGGTAGGAGACGAAGGTAGACAACAGAGCATGTACTATGTAACATCATGGGAGCCTGCTCCTGATAATAATAACTTAGCAGAAGACGTGTATAGCACTACCCTCAGCTTTACAATGACTCGTAATTATTTTAGAGGGATACATCCGAAAATTAACAAGGATTAAACAAAATGAAACGATTACTTTTTAGTTTATTATTGGGATTAGGTTTAATGATAGGCATGACATATGCACAACCTGAACCAAATTCATATACTTTAACTTTAACAACTGGCCAAACATCTACGGATTCTATAAGAATACCAGGTGGTATGGTACCTGTCGCAGTACATACATTAGATATTACTAATGCAACTAGTTTTACAATTAAGATTTCATATGATAGGTCACCCACTACCTGGCTGACTATCTTAGAGCTTGGAGAAGCAACTGATTATACAGTTTCTATTGCGGATTCATCTATAGCACCGCTTAATGCTAATACTATTATGCCAATCCTAGGTGAATCAGGTAGTAATAATAATGATTATGTATGGTTAAAATTAGGAGACATAACAGCAGAAGCTGCAGATAAAGTCTTTGTTCTAGAATGTAGATATATCTAATAGGAGCACCTATGTTTAAAAGAATATTATGTAGCACACTACTTTTAGTTGGGCTTACAAATGCACAGTCATGGGAAAGTGATTATTGGTGGATACATACATTTGGTAGTTCTATATATAGTGGCCAAGAAAAAAATCTATGGGCTATTGACTTTAATGGCATAGATGAATACGCTTCTAACAGTTCACCAGTAAACTTAGACTTAAATGATACTTTACGTATTGCAGATTCCGGAAAAGATTCTGATTTTGAAGATGGTGATACAACTAATTGGACAGGCAACGGTAACCACACTATAGATACTTCATCTACAAACAATGGTGGTAGTTATGGTGGGGTGATTGTTAGTGATACGACTGAATCTATAGCTGCTCTAAACGATAGAGATTTTTCAAGTGGTAATATCGGTAATTGGGTTGTATTAACTGGTGGTGGTTCAAATGGTACTGTGACTTATGATGGTACTAATCCAGGGGCAGAAAAAGTTGGTAAAATTACTGTTGGTTCGGTTGTGGGAACTCGTCTTGCGGCGAGACTTTTAGATGCCTACCTATTAGAGATGATACCAGGAGAAACTTATACGATAACCGCACAGCTTTATCTGGAAACAGGAGAATCGTTTACAGCCGTACAGATAATGTATGATGATGGCACCAGCATAACTGGTTATTCGGCAGATTATTCAGGGCAAGGCCAAGGTTCGTGGTTTGAAGCTACGTTCACCGACGTTTGCGAATCAAATTCGGGGAAACTAATAGGAATTTGGACAGAAGGTGGTGCAGAGGGTGATATATTATATTTTGATGATGTTTCTGTATATAAAACTCCAGTGGGCGATGCAACAACCAACTACACCTCACTACCAGCAGCTGATTTCACAGCATTAGAACACGGTAAGAAATATACTTGGCAGATGGATGCTAATAGTGAGGGAATAAAGGGAAGTGAGTTAATTACAAATGGTGACTTTAGTGACTACACAGGTTGGGCTTGGGTTGGAGGTGCTGATACTACTTATTGGGATAGAACAGGTGGTGAATTTGAAAGTCTAAAAGATGGTGCTTATAGCAATAATACTATTGAGCAAACTATACTGACAGCAGATTTATGGTATGAACTTACCTTTGATTTAACTCTTGTTGGTGGAGAGGGGGGATGGTATGAAGGTAGTGCTGGACAAGCTACTGCATTTTATAGCAATGGAACTCATACTCACGTATTTCAATCAGCTGGTACTTTTCTAAGACCCTACGCCACTCTTACAGGGGTAGTGTTTGATAACGTATCGCTCAAACAAGTAACCCCCCCAGACTTAGAACTTGTAGTAGGAGACAGTAGCAAAACATTCAGTGATGTTGACCCATCAGCATTTGAAACCTTAGTGTGGAATTTTGAGTGGGATACTACTGGTAACCCAACACCTGATTTACAGATGTACCTCAACCAACCAGATACAGTATATATAGACAATATGGATGTGAGTCAGGCTTATGATTTTGCTGTAATAGGGTGGTTTAATCCTGCGAATGTAGCAACTACTTATAGATTATTTTCTTATAGGTCACTTAGTGAACTCGCACAGTGGGATTTTTATTATGCCTCTGGCGATTTACGAGCTTTTATAAATGGGACTACTTATAATCCATCAAGTACAAATGACCCAGTATTGAATCAATGGGATTTATTTTATCTGTCTATTGACAGAACAGATAGTATGTATTTTGATTTATACCCAAGAACTGGGAATGGTTGGGATATAACTGAAATTGGTACAATAAGAAGTTCAATAACTCCGTTACAGATAGGTGCTTTTAACAACGCGAGTGAATTTAATGGCTTAATAGGCGAGCTACAATTTATAAGATTTGATAATATAGAAGATGCAGGATTTGGTGATAGTGATGTACTAACTAATTATAACAATGGTACTAAAGGCAAGAATATGACTGGCAGTTATACAGGTGGGACTATTGTTGGATGGTGGAAGTGGAAAGGGAATACTAATGCTTTATTCTTAGGAGATGAAACAACTAACAATGATTTAACAGGAGTTAATGCTACACAAGCAGATGACCAATATAAAGCCAAAGGAGGCTATAAATAATGAAGAAAATACTATTAAGTTTTTTGCTGCTTACTGGATTAGCATTACCTCAAGTTTCACTTGACTCAGCTGCAGCTAAATATACCAATGCTGATGTTCTTGAATTATGGGGTAGAGCAACATTTGTTGAAACTCCTAGTGCAGGACAATATGATATTGGTTTTATTATGGGCAATGGTAGGGAAAATCTAAGCTTTGCACCAATGGGCAGTTATACTTGGAATAATAGCTTAAAGCAATTAACTTGGGTGACAGAGCTTGCTAATGTACGCCTAGGAAGCAAACTCTATTTTGCTCCACAGATTATACCTGAAAATGTAAAATCTAAGGTTGTCATTACGGGTGAAGTAGGTTGGTTAGATGATATCTATCAAGAACCTTACATAGAATGGAATTTACCACGACAATTAATAGGGGAAATTGATTCTACAGTTACATTTGAATGGAATGTATCAGGTAATACTATAACATATGAATGGTTTAGACGTACTGTAAATGTTGATAGTACAGTTGGATATTTATATGACTCACTTGGTGTAGTTATAGACTCATTTTATACATATGATTATTCTTGGAATGATCCTGTAAAAATTAATGGACAAACACAAGCTTCTTTTGTATCTCCACCATTACAATGGGGTTGGGATGGTATGAAAGTATTTAGTATTGCTACCGGTTCTATAGGTGATCCTATAACATCAAGACAATGTCTACTTAGAATAATAGGTGGAAAATTTAACTATTTAAGACCCGTAGGTGACTAATGCCCACACAAATTGTAAACATAAGTAATAATGAAGCTATCGGAGAGGTAGCACTTAAATGCGGAGATCCTTGGTTTAAGGACTTCCCTCGTAATATATACTCCCAAGCAGTATATAGAGCCGAGAGGGCTATAGCTAAACTCTATGGAGTTATGGAACGTAGTGTAACCATTACCAATGATGATACTGGTACATCACCAATAGTTATTGAGCCCTTAAATTTTAATGGCGCTTGGAGAATCACAGTTACACCTGATGGTGGGACTGAGACATTATATGAAGAAGTAAGTTTAGAAAAGGTTTTAGATAATGCCAATAGTTCTACCGCATCCACTAATTATTTTTACCATATACTTTTTAATGCTAATCAGCGTGAGCTTTATTATACTTTCCCTGAGCTTGATGATGAGATTACGATCTACTATACATCATCTATCGCAGGTGAAGAAGATTATGAAGAGCTTGATGATGAGGGAAACCTCCAAGCAATACCTGTGCTCCCAAACAAGTACTTTGAAGAAACCGTGCGACAAGCTGTCAGATATATGGCAAAACTTGGTCTTGCACAATTCGAAGGATTAAAAGCTCAGAAGTATGGTAGAGTATTACAAGTATATACACGTAAAAGAGATGAGGTTGAAGAACGTCACTTAGAGCGTTCAAGACCCTGGATTGAAGTAACACCATGGTACCCAGTTTAATATGCCAAAGATTACATTAAAAGATTTTAAGGGTATCTATTCTAATGCTGATGAAAATGATAATCAATTAGAATTAGTAATAGATAGCAAGAATTTTAAACATAGGCCAGGTTATCTAGAGATAGATCCTAGAAACTTGACAGACGTACTACCTTATACAGGTAATGCTTTTGGATTGCCAGATCCTAATGGTGATTTTGCAGCTCATACATGGACGTATGAAACAGGTATTTATACAACATTGAGTTCTGATATCTTAACTACACAGGATAATCCTACTCCCTCCAAACATGATGTCTTGGTACTTATCGCAAAAGCAACAGACAGCGGTACTTATCATAGGTTAGTATACTTATATGACATTACAGAAGGAGGGCCGATATGGTATGAAATGTCCAAAAATGGAAACTATAGCGCGGGTATTATTGATATTCATAATCATGATGGGAGCTCATTTGACAACTCTCTTTTTTCAACCACTATTGATGGCACCGTTCATTTTCAGGTGGAAGATGGAAGACTCAAACTTTATTTCCCGCACGACACTTTCTGGTTGGGAAAGATTGATAGAAAAATTTGGACTGCTGATGTTAGCACTTCTGCTACTCATTTTGATTATGAAGGTGATTATTGGTATATAGATAGGATAACAGATGTATGGAATCATAGCAAACAATTTATTAACTTTAATGGATCATTAAACATACCACAAGTTCCCTATCCTGATCTACCAAGTTATACTACTTTAGCCACGTCACGTGCTTATGGCGGCGTAACAGGTAATGAAGCTTTTGATAGGCGTCTTGGTATCATATATGACTACGAATTGAATACAGATCAAACTTCTGTAGTAGGTGGTAGAGATATTACTATTGGTACACCTATTGATGAATTAGGTAGGTGGGAGCCAGCATTGGGTAATGTAAAAGCATTAAGAGTTAATATTACAGATACAGATACAGGAGTAGGTGTAAATAATCCAGATCTGCCATATCCAGATATACCTAATATTTGGTTATGGACTATTGATGCTACTCGCACAGGTGTCTCAGGTGGTAATCCACCAGGAGACATACCGTTGGCACCAGGAGATTTAGCTAATACATATATACATTTTACTGGTAAACAGGGAGAAGTTTTTAGATTAGCAAATGGTAATGCATGGTCCACAGTAGGTAGTTATGTAGCGGCCACTCCAGGCACAGATAAGATGTGGATACAATGGCCTACTGGTTCAGGTTATGCAACAATAAATATGCCTGACCCAGCATTTTCTATTTCAATAGCTGACTTGTATGCAGTTGGTATTGAATATGGTGGTGATCTAGAAATAGGAGATATTGGTTGGTTAACTACCGATGACAAATTTTCTATTGCTATTACTATGGTATTAGATGAAAGAGAAGAGATTTTAACAAGCGTACATAATTATGAAGTTACGCCAACAGATAAGTATGGCATTAAGATTAACAATATTAAAATACCTCATGATATTAATAAGAGACTTACTAGAATAAGATTCTACCATTCTATAAAAGATGAGGCTGATTATGAAATGGTTAAGGAGTTTAATCTGCTTAGTCCCGAATCAGCTGTAGAAGATTTTGAATTTACACAAGAAGATTATGATGGAAATTTACTAGCTGCTAATATAGGGTTCTTAATAGACTATTGGGAATTCCCTAGTGACTATCAACTTATCAATGGTTTTAAAGACTTTGTAACAGAAAGCGGGATTTCAATTGGTATTAGTTCACGTGATGAA
>Ga0255055_10000107_pt1 | contig 60120 bp, 52 predicted proteins | sample JV7_2_27_MG_FD_188633 | JGI IMG/M metagenome (GOLD analysis project Ga0255055, IMG submission 188633) | Seawater microbial communities from Jervis Inlet, British Columbia, Canada - JV7_2_27 | ecosystem: Environmental > Aquatic > Marine > Inlet | place: Canada: British Columbia | collected... | reverse complement strand
GCTGCAGTTGCCCCATCGTATACGGCTTGAAGACAACGTGTGGACTTTTCTTCTTTTTCATGTCTCCCATTCTAGTGATTTCCTTTTTAAACGCGAATGGGGCTGCCCTTTTGGGACAGCCCCTTTTCGTTTTGGTTTACGATGGCGATTCAACGAATTTCTTGGATCTCCATAACGAGATTGCCCCCTGGCGTCTCAACATTAACGATGTCGCCGGCGCGTTTTCCCATGAGACATCTACCTATTGGTGATTCGTTTGATATTTTGCCGTTTCTCGGATCGGCTTCTTTGATGCCTACGAGTTTGTAAGTTTGGGGTGCTTCTTCGTCTACCTTGACCACAACGGTAGAGCCGATGCTAACCTGCTCGTTGCCGCTATTGCCTTCAACCACGATGGCAACCTTTAAGATTTGCTGAAGCTCCGCAATCTTTCCCTCCAAAAAAGCCTGGTCTTCCTTGGCGGTAATATATTCCGCGTTTTCCTTAAGATCTCCCATCGAGATTGCGTTACGGAGACGTTTTGCGAGATCCACTCGCCGAGGCCCGGTTAAATCCTTGAGTTCTTCCGTAATCTTTTCTGCTCCTTCAGAAGTAAGAAAGATCTCTTTGTTTTCCATATCCTCACCTAATGAAATTCGCCTACAAAGCTACCTGAGGGTCAAATAAACGGCTGTGCTCATCTAATGCAAAGCGATCGGTCATACCAGCGATATAATCACAGATAACCCGGGGTGAATCGCCATTCTTTGCTCGTTGCTGAACTAGGATGGGAAGTATACCCGGGTTCTTCGTGTAGGCCTTGAAAAGATCCTGCAAAATTTTCTCTGCTTTGATCTGCATACGGTAGACACGAAAATGGCGGTACATATTCTCGAATAGGAAATCTTTCAGCTCACGGTTCATCTTGATGAAGGATTTGGAATGGACTACAACATTGTGTTGAAGGAGCTGAACTTCATTGACGGATTGTGCGCCGCTCGATTCCAGGGCCAGTGAAGTCGACTCGAGAATATCTGATATCTCAAAGCCGATCAGACGACGGATGAGCTGATGTCGGGTGATATCCTCTAGCTCAATGGCGTCCCATCCAATGCTCTCCTTTAGTTTTTCCCAGAGTTCCAGTCCTCGCAGTTGTTTTATGCTGAGCAAGCCCGAACGAAGCCCATCGTCCAGGTCATGTGCGGTGTAAGCTGTTTCATCAGCCAAGTTCGCAATCTGTGCTTCAAAATTACCTCGTTTCTCTGGAGCATACCCCTCTACATCTGAAATATCATATTCTGTTTCGTGCTTTACCATCCCCTCACGCACCTCATAGGTGAGATTCAACCCGGGGAATTGCGGAAACCTACTTTCGAGAGTCGTCACAATGCGAAGTGATTGGCGATTGTGCTCAAAGCCGCCGTGATCACTCATCAATTCGGAGAGCGCACGTTCGCCAGCATGGCCGAAGGGAGTGTGGCCGAGGTCATGGACAAGGCAGATCGCCTCGACGAGGTCTTCATTCGCGCCAAGCGTACGGGCAATCGTCCTGCCGATCTGTGCGACCTCGAGTGTGTGTGTTAGGCGAGTTCTGTAGTAGTCACCCTCGTTAATTACAAAGACTTGCGTTTTATATTCGAGGCGACGGAAGGCAGTTGTATGGATGATGCGATCGCGGTCACGTTGGAAGGCTGTGCGATATTTGCCTTCCGGATCCGGATACTTGCGCCCTTTGGAATCACGACTGCGGAAGCCATATGGCGCAAGTTGCTTGTCCTCCAGATCTTCAAGTGTTTCCCTTTGGTAAATCATGACACTCTCCGGTTGTTGGGGCATGAGAGTGTAACCGAGCACAAAGAAGGATGTCAACGTAGCGCGTTGACACGTAGCGCGTTGACAGGTCAGCACCTTATAGCGCATAATTAATTCATCATTTCTGGAGGAAACAGATGGCTTATCCATTTCCCAGTGAAGAATGGCTGCGGGTTCTGGTCGATGTTCTCAATTCAGATGAACGTTATGCTGAGGTTGCGAAGAAATGGGAAGGGGACATGACGGTTGTGATTGAACCAGAAGACGGGGATAAACGACAAGATCTGCCTATTGCCATATATATAGATCTCTGGCATGGGACGTGTAGAGACGCAAGGTTCATAGATCTGGAGGCAGAAGAGTTGCCGGACTCCGCATTTACACTCCGGGCGCGGATAGGCAATATCGAGCAATTATTTAGCGGTAAGTTGGATCCTATCCAGGCGATGATGACCCGTCGCCTGCGAGTGGAAGGGAACATGGCCTACATGCTGCGCAATGTGCCTACTGTGTTAGATTTTGTGCGCTGCTGTCAAAAGGTTCCGATTAAGTAAGGACTAAGCTATAACGTTCCGTACCCATGACTTGGAGGTCGTCTCATGCCTCATTACCTTTTCGTACATAAAGTCGCAATGTATCCAGAGTCGCAGGATGCATGGATCGAACAGTGGCGAGAAATTAAAAAGAACGCCCATGGAGATGTTGAATGGATTCATTCATTCTACGATCCAGCCGAGGGGAAACTGTATTGCCAGTGGAAAGCAGAAAGCATGGAGAAAATCATTACATGTTTTCCGCCGGGCAGTCAAGAGCAGGCCCCCGTTGAATATTCGGGCGAAATCATCCTATTTGACACGTTGTGGTTAGATTAACTACAATTCCAAGCTTCTAAAATCGCGCGAAAATTGTGGCATTCCTCGGTCTTTTTCTTGAAAACAAAGGCTAATCCATGACAACAGAGATTCCATCAAGCAAACCTATCTACGATTTTGTCATCATCGGCTCAGGATTTGGCGGGAGTGTTTCAGCGATGCGCTTGGCTGAAAAGGGATACCGGGTCCTCGTTCTTGAGCGTGGACTGAGATACGAGGATGAGGATTTCCCGAAGAGCGATTGGGTGTTGCCGAAATTCCTTTGGATGCCCGCGCTTCGTTTCTTCGGAATCATGGAATTAACACTTTTGCGAGATGTGATGGCATTGCGCTGGAGTGGGGTGGGAGGGGGAAGCCTGGGATATGCGAACGTGCTTGTCGACCCGGACGAGAAAATGTATGAGACCGGCGCTTGGTCTGATCTTAATGATTGGAAATCTGTCCTCGCCCCTCACTTCGAAACCGCGAAACGAATGTTGGGCCGAACCCAAAGCCCCAGCATCACTGAAGTGGACAAAGTCATGAGATCTGTAGCTGAGAAAATGGGCAGGGGGAGTACATTTAAAAATCTTCCCGTGGGAGTTTACTTCGGCACAAAGGGAATCGAGGTTGATGATCCTTTCTTTGATGGCGAGGGTCCACGGCGGACAGGATGCACGTTTTGCGGCGGCTGTATGATTGGATGTAAAGACAACGCCAAAAACACCTTACCGAAAAACTACCTGTATTTTGCGGAAAAATTCGGAGTTGAGATTAGATCCGAAGCCCAGGTCAGTGAGATAAGCACGGTGGAAGATGGTGTCGCAGAGGGCGCTCGTTATCGTATTCGTTTTTTTAGCCCTAAACGAGTAATCAGATCGGTGGACAATGAGGTTTATGCTGAAAACGTTATTGTCTCCGCGGGCGTAATCGGCACGATGAATCTGCTACTGCATTGCCGCGACGTATCTCGCACACTCCCTGAGTTGTCAGGAAGGCTTGGAGAAAATGTGCGGACGAACAGCGAAGCGCTCTTGGGTGTTACCGACTTGGATCCTGACAGCAATCATACAGAAGGGATTGCGATTAGCACAGTTTTCCATGCTGATGATGTTACGCATATCGAGCCTTTCCGATTTCCGGAAGGTTCATCGTTCTTGTATCGCCTTTTAGGCACGCCAATGATCGATGCCGGGCAGGCCGGGGTAGCCTATCGGCTGTGGCTGCTATTTCTTGCCATACTTCGCAATCCTTGGTCGTTTATTAAATCAAAGATTGATCCTGCTTGGGGTAAGCGCACTTTTGGCATCCTCCTGATGCAAACCGAGGACAACCTCATGCGCGTGAAACTGGGGCGCAGCATCAGCACTCTCTTCCGTATAGGGCTGACTTCAGACAAGGGAACGGATAAACAGGTGCCCGCTGAAATTCCGATCGGACATCAAGTCGTCCGGGCGATGGCGGCGGAGATTGATGGTCAACCAATGGGAAATATTATGGAAGGCGCGCTCAATACATCGATGACCGCACATATCCTGGGGGGGTGTCTCATGGGGGATACTGACAAAGATGGTGTGGTCAATAAAGAACTCGAGGTGTTTAACTACCCAGGAATGTATATCGTCGATGGCTCAATCCTCCAGGCAAACCCTGGACTTAACCCGACCTTGACGATAACCGCGATGGCTGAATACGCGATGAGCAAGATTCCTCTAAAGAAATAAATCGTCAGGAAATCGAAAGTTTACTATAACGGAGCATGGCCTAATGTGGATGCGATTTCGTCAACGAAAGATTAAGAACAGGTCACGTCTATGAGCGAATCCAAGTTTGTGTCCTTGACGATTGATCTCACAACAGGTTCTAATTCCTTTGAAACCATAACAAATGAAGTAATGTATAAGTACATCGGAGGAAGTGGCCTGGGTGCACATTTGCTTTACGATGAGTTATCCCCAGGCCTCGATCCGCTGAGCCCTGAAGCCCCTCTTGCATTCGTAACTGGCCCACTCACTGGCACGAGCGGACCCGCTGTGGCCCGCTCCGTAATTTGTGGAAAATCACCCTTGACGGGGATCTGGGCCGAATCCAATATTGGTGGTTTCTTCGGAACAGAGCTGCGCAAAGCGGGGGTTGATGTTCTGATCGTTCGCGGTAAAGCCGCGAGCCCAGTTTACATAAGGGTCGACGACAGCCGAGTAGAGCTTCGTTCCGCTGATCATCTATGGGGAACGGCCGACACATACCAAACCCAGGAAATAATCAAGGATGAGCTAAGTCAGCCAGCGACCCGGGTGGCATGTATCGGTCTTGCAGGTGAACAACAAATAACTTGTGCCGTGATTTTATGCGATCATGGAAGAGTGGCAGGTCGAACGGGTCTTGGCGCCGTCATGGGTTCAAAGAACTTGAAGGCAATCGCCGTTCGTGGTCGAGATTCGATTCATCTAGATAGCCCGGGAGAATATGCCAATCTCAGGGCTCGAGTCAACAGAGAACTCAAGGATGATCTCGTCAGTGTTGGTATGCGCGACTTTGGCACCTCCAGCACAAGTGATTTGTTCGACTATTTTGGTTTAATGCCGAAAAAGAACTTTTCATCAGGTGTTTTGGCAGGCACAGGTAAGGTATCCGGGTCCGAGATGTCGGAGACGATATTGAGCGGGATCAGCACATGTCATGGATGTGTGATTGCATGCGGTAGAAAAGTTCAATTGCAGGATGGCATAGAACGCAAGGGGCCTGAATTTGAAACGACGGTCGGCTTCGGACCGAATCTGGGAATTACAGATCTAGCATTCATTACGAGGATGGGGGATATCTGTGATCGCTATGGAATGGATACGATATCGCTCTCGAACACAATTGGGTTGGTAATGAATTTATTCGAGGATGGTTTAATCAATTCAAAGGACACTGGAGAGGACGAACTCCTGTGGGGGGATCACGATGTTGTCGAGAAGCTTGTCCATCAAACCATCATGAAGGAGGGCTTGGGTGCGATAATAGCCCAAGGGTCGAGGGCTCTGGGGAAATATTTTAACTCACCAGCATACGCGGTAGAAGTTAAGGGGTTGGAAGTGCCCTATCATGACCCGCGAGGCGCTTCAGGAATGTCGCTGGTTTACGCCACTTCACCTCGGGGCGCTTGCCATAATCAGGGACCTTATTACTTAACCGAGCTCGGGCAAACGATTGAGGAGATCGGCGTGGAATTCTTCAAACGCCAGGCGGGAGTGGAGAAGGTCGCTAACATCATTCGTCACCAGAATTGGACCTCCGTCATCAACGCCCTCGTAATGTGTATCTTCGCAAATGTGCCTCCTAGCGACACTCGTAATTTGATCCGGTTTGCGACGGGAAATGATTACACCTTAAGCGATTTACTCCTTGTCGGCGAGCGATCCTGGAATCTCAAGCGGATGATCAATCACCGTCTGAGCCCTTCTGGACTCGAAGACAGGCTGCCAGACCGTTTTAAAGTTCCGCTTACAGAGGGAGGCGCTGCTGGCTATACCCCTCCTTTCGACGAGATGTTACTTAGTTACTGCAATGAACGAGGATGGGATGAGGAGACAGGAATTCCATCGGAGCATAAGCTGCGGGAGTTGGGGCTGGACAATCTATCTGAAGAACTTTCCTTGCAGTAAAGAGCGGAGGGAGTCCATTGAAGAAAGTTGTGACGGTTGAGCAAATGCGGGCGATTGAGCAGGCGGCTGATGCCTCCGGGTTGACGTACGATCAGATGATGGAGAATGCAGGTAAATCTATTGCAACTGCGATTCTCGAGCATTGGCCCGATGCGGGAGGATGGGATGTGACCATCCTGGCTGGGCCGGGAAATAACGGTGGAGATGGGCTCGTAGTTGGACACTATCTACACGAGGCGGGAGCGAAAGTAGCGGTATATCTCACCAGAGCACGTACTGAAGATGATGAAAACCTTCAGCGGATTGTCCAGCATGGATGTCCGGTCACGGTCGCAGAAGAGGACAAGCGACACAAAGCGCTAAAAGAGTTGATCATATCCGCAGATCTCATCGTCGACTCTGTTTTCGGGACAGGATTCAAACCTCCTCTAGAAGGCGATACCAAGAAACTCCTTGAATTTGTACATGGGGTATTGGGAGCGCGTGATTCCGCGCCGCGTATCGTCGCGGTGGATTGCCCATCAGGTATAGATTGCGACACTGGAGAAATCGCCGACGAGAGTCTCTTTGCCAATCTAACTGTTACGCTCGCTGCAGTCAAACCGGGTCTTCTGCGTTTCCCGGGTGCTGAGTATGTCGGCGAAATCGTAGTGGGGGATATAGGGTTACCTAGTTCACAAAAAGAAATCGCTGCGATTGATCTTGAATTTGCGACGCGCGAGGTTGTTCGGGCGTGGTTACCGGAAAGGCTAAGGGACTCACACAAGGGCACCTTTGGCCGGGTGATGATCGTCGCGGGGTCGGTTAATTTCCCTGGCGCTGCATCTTTATCTGCAATGGGGGCATATCGTTCGGGTGCAGGCTTAGTGACCCTGGCTGTCCCAGAACCAATACAGGGATTTTTAGTGCCATTAATTCCGGAAGCGACTTGGCTTGTTCTTCCTCATGAACTTGGGGTAATCGCAGGTGCTGCTGCGGATGTCATCCTTGAAGAGCTACCTCATTGCCAATCTCTGCTACTGGGTCCAGGTTTTGGGCAAGAGCGGGCAACATTAAACTTAATGAATCGCCTGATTTGTCCTTCGGCGGCTGCAAAGCATGGAATTGGGTTCGTCCCTCGCGAAGAAAACAATGAGAGCGTGAATTTGCCTCCCATCGTCATCGATGCAGACGGCTTGAAGCTGCTGGCAAAAATACCAGACTGGCATGTACATTTGCCTGGAGAGTCGATACTGACCCCTCACCCTGGTGAGATGTCTGTAATGACTGATCTCACCGTTGGGGAGATCCAGGCGGAGCGGGAAAAAACCGCTCTGGATTGGGCTGCACGATGGGGACATGTCGTTGTCCTGAAAGGGGCATTTACCGTCGTTGCCTCTCCATCGGGGCAAGCAACGATTCTGCCCTTCGCAACGGCTGCGTTAGCCCGTGCGGGAACCGGAGACGTATTATCAGGAATAATCGCATCTATGCTTGCTCAGGGCCTGCAACCATATCAAGCATCGATATTGGGATGTTATATCCACGGATTGTCAGGCGAGATAGCGGCAGGTATGATTGGCTCGACAGCCGGCGTGATTGCGGGCGATATAGGGGAACTTGTTCCCGCTGCAATAAGTGAGTTAGAGCGTCGCTAATAAAGCGACGAGATAGCTGAACAAGGCTATACAAGAAAAGGGACGCATCAACGATGCGTCCCTTAAGGGTGCTGAGTAACAGATGTGGCTACTTTTTCGCAGTGTCGTCTTTTTTCTTCTTTGCGGTACTTTTACCAGAATCAACGGCTTTAGTAATCTTCTTCTTCTGGTCGTCAATGAGCTCCGCGCCTCGCTTCTGGAGTTCCTCGGCTTTGGTTTTTGCTTCCTTGGCGAGTTGTTCAGCACGCGCCCGGGTGTCGTCGACTAATTCTTCTGCTTGGTCCTTGAGCTCGATGCCTTTATCATGAATCATGGTTCGAGTCTCTTCACCGGACTGTGGGGCGAAGAGCAGGGCGACGGCCGCACCGACCAGGCCGCCTATTACAAACCCTGAGACGAAAGCCCCAAAATCACCGTTTTTGTCAGACATAATCCGTTCTCCTTTGGTTAATATCTTTCCATAAAATTACTTTGAGCGTCGAAAATCGACCAACTCGATCGCGCGTCTTAGCGCAGCTAAGGTGCTGTTCGCTTTGACTACGGGTGTTACCAGGTTATTACTGAGAAATTTGGTGGTCCCACGTAACGAACCAATTGTCTCGTTTGTAGCTTCGAGTATCGGTCCGATTTCGTAGCGGAGGAGGTCCGTTAGACGAGCTAACTGAACAAGCAAGATGATAATTGCCACTCCGATAATCAAAGATTCGAAAGCGATAAAAATTATCATTATGTCGCGAATGGTTTCGGTTTGTGAGGGGTTCTTCACCATTACCGTTATCGCGAGGACTATTCCGGCGATGAGCGCGAGAAAAAACAACACCCCCAGGACGACCCAAACTGGGGAAATCTTGGTCCTCGAGGGGGCAGCCTCGGCGGGAGTAGAAGCTGTAGGAGTTTCTTTGTCAGTCATGGAAAGCAATTATAGCACATGCATATCCGCTGAAATTTATCATCATCGCCGCCGCCGGGTCTTTTTTTGTGAGGAATTTGGTTTGACTAAAATAGAGGTGAGCATAAGACTTAGAATTGTTCCCAGAAGGGCAGGGAATAGATTGAGGGGACCGAGCCTGAGAAGCTGCCAGTTGATCAATTCGCTGAGAAAGTGACCTGAAAAGAACCCGATCCACGCAGCAGCAAGGTAGAAGGTGAGCCGTTTGAGAGTGCCGCCACGCAAGATATGAAAAAGGAAGGCGCAAGCCGAGGCGATGGTCACGCCCAAGATAAAACCATGAATAGTCATGGAAGAATGATTCCTCCTCCTAAACATTTCTCCCCATCGTAAAACACCGCGTACTGCCCAGGAGTTACGTCAGGAAGCGATTCAAGAAGTTGGACTTCGCCACCGGCATCTTCGATGGATTGAAGGGTTGCCCCGACTTCCTCTGCCTTGTACCGCACCCGGACACGGATGGATCCGTCGCCTGAAGGTGGAGAACCCGAAATCCAATTTACCTGACCAATATTGAAACTCGTGCGGCCGAGTCCGTCCTTGGGTCCCACGAGGAGAACATTATCCTGAAGAATCTTGTTGATTACATAGAGGGGAACCGATGACGAAACCCGTATACCTTTCCGTTGGCCGATTGTGTAATTCGCCAAACCAGAATGTTGTCCGAGAATTTCACCCTTCTCGTCGAGAATCGGGCCTGGAGGGGTTAAGAGAATTCCTTGATCGATAAGAAAATCTCGATAATCCAGGTCGCCTACGAAGCAGAGATCCTGGCTTTCAGCCCGGTCAGCGATGGGTAGATTGAGCTTTGCGGCTATTTCGCGGACTTCGAATTTTGTGATATCTCCCAGGGGAAATATCGTACGCGCGAGTTGAGCCTGTTGAAGAACGCTAAGGACGTAGGATTGGTCCTTACTTAAATCCTGTGCTCGATACAAATAATGGCGATTATTTTCATAGCGGATCCGAGCGTAGTGACCTGTTGCGAGGCGGCTCGCGCCCATGGATAGAACGCTTTCCAGTAAAAAACCCCAGCGGACAATGCGATTACAACGCAAACAGGGGTTCGGTGTTCTCCCCTGCGCATAGTCATCAATAAACGGATCAACGACCTCTTGTTTAAAGAGTGATTTGACATCAAGTGTGTGAAAAGGTATATCGAGCTGATGTGCAACTCGCTGTGCAAGCGAGACATCTTCCGGTGTGCAGCAGCGGTTGCTGGACTCCGGTCCAGCAGACCAAAGACGAAGCATTACGCCGAAGACATCAAAACCTTGTTCTACAAGCAGGGCGGCAGCGACAGAGCTATCGACACCTCCGCTCATAGCAATAGCAATTGTTTCGTTTTGAGGAGTCATATTGATTAATGAGCTAATCCCGAATCTGAAAGGATGGAAGGTATCGTACTTGAAAATTCCGAGATGCCATTATTATCAATGGATTGTCCTATCGTAACTCTGAGCAAACCTAAGGATAATACTTCACTGCAGACTGAGTACCGTAGATCTTTATGCTACATTGAAAGAGATTCTATCACGGGGTCTAGAATAGCAGATCGTAAGCGGTCTCGAGCATTCTTTCGAGGATGGTAAGGATTTATGGGTTTATAATTGTGATAAAGATATCAATGGAGGCTTGAACCGATGCAGACAACGATTGAGACGATACATGGGCGAGAAGTACTTGATTCTCGAGGGAATCCAACAGTTGAAGTTGAGGTATCGCTTTTTGATGGCAGCTGGGGACGAGCAATTGTCCCATCAGGTGCATCGACCGGTGTTCACGAGGCCCTTGAACTACGGGACGAGGATAAGTCCCGCTATGGCGGCAAGGGCGTGTTGAAAGCTATTGAGAATGTGAATTCTGAGCTTGCAGAACTTCTCCTGGGGTGGGATGCAACCGAACAGCGTTCGATCGATCTTGCGATGATTGAAGTCGATGGTACAGAGAATAAAGCACGTCTAGGCGCAAATGCCATCCTTGGCGTGAGTCTAGCAGTAGCTAAAGCTGCTGCAAATTCTCTGGAGCTTCCACTTTACCGATATATCGGCGGAGTAAGTGCTCATCTTCTGCCAGTCCCGATGTTGAATATATTAAACGGCGGGGCGCACACAGGATGGCAGTCGACCGACGCCCAGGAATTTATGATCATGCCGCTGGGCGCTCAGTCTTTTTCCGAGGGTCTGCGGTGGGGCGCGGAAATTTATCAGGAACTTAAGACCGTTCTTCGAGAAAAGGGTTACACGGCGCTAGTCGGCGATGAAGGAGGATTTGCTCCGGCATTAAAGGCCAATGCTGAGGCTGTTGAAATCATATTAGAAGCGATTGAGAAAGCCGGCTACAAAACCGGGGAGCAGGTTTCGATTGCGCTCGACCCGGCGGCTTCAGAGTTTTATGACCCTGATCGAGGCGTGTACCAACTCCGTAGCGAGGGGAAGGAGTTAAGCGGCGAGGAATTAGTTGAGTTCTGGGAATCCTGGGTTAACCAATATCCAATCGTGTCCATTGAAGACGGCCTTGCACAGGATGACTGGGATAGCTGGCAATTAATGACTGCGAAGCTGGGTGACAAAATCCAGATTGTTGGCGATGACCTGCTTGTAACGAACCCTGATCGGGTGAGAAAAGGCGTTGAATTAAAAGCCTGTAATTCACTTTTGGTAAAAGTAAACCAGATTGGCACTCTTACTGAAACACTCGAAGCTGTTCAGGTTTGCCGGGAAGCAGGATGGCGGGCGGTGACATCGCACCGGTCCGGAGAAACTGAAGATGCCACAATTGCTGACCTATCTGTCGCGATTCACATGGGGCAAATCAAGACAGGAGCGCCTGCTCGTTCGGATCGCGTGGCGAAATACAATCAGCTTCTTCGCATTGAGGACGAACTCGGAGAAAGTGCGCAGTATGCAGGATGGTCAAGTTTAGGCGTTGTTGGCAAAAAGTAACCCACACATAATTACAAAGTCAGTAATTAAAACAAACTGGCGAGTCTAATCGCCAGTTTGTTGTTTTAGTGCAAGAAAGGAACGATCTGAAGGTGCAAGCTATTCCGATATTGGGGATAAATCTGCTGGATGAGATTCAGGAGGTGTTCCTGGAACAGGGGATGTGCAATACGGGCAAATCTGCCAGGGAAGTTGTAGAAGCTCCCCGCACTGCCGGCATACCTTTCGAAGTCGGGTGTGACAATGAGCGCAGACCTGCCAATTGTTTTCCGTATGACTTCCGCAACCTGGACATAGCAAACGTTCTTCAACTTGTGATAGAAGCGCTTCTTCTTCGAGCGTGAGTTGGTATTGCTCGGTAAGGGTCAGAAATGGGCGGAGAATAAGGTAAATGATCAGCCCGGGTAGATTCAGGACGGCAACCAGAATCGCCGTGAGAATGTGCACAAGTTTATCGTTGGATCTGGAACGGATATCTCTGAGTGTCCAAAAAATTAGACTAAGCCACAACGCTGCCAAAAAGGCACCGAAGAAGGCCGTGAGATATGTAAAGAATTTCCCCAATGAGGTGATTCCAAAGAGATCCAACATAGGCACTCCTGACGAGCGGCATTATAGCATGCAGTATTAATTAGCAGTGCAACTTACGGGCCACTTTGACAGTGAGAATCCACTGAAGTATAGTCGCAGCTATCGACCTACGGCACGTAATTTGCACAGAATGGGAGTGTGATATGGGGGATAATCGGCAGGGGTACCGGATTAAGGATCTTGACTCGGGTGAGCGGCCACGTGAACGGCTCGCCGCACTAGGTCCGGGGGCGTTGTCCAATGCAGAGCTCTTGGCCATCATGCTTCGAACGGGTATTAAAGGAATGAACGCTGTCCAGTTAGCGCAGACCTTGTTGGTGGAAATCGGAGGCCTTGCAGGGTTGCATCGCCTTTCACTTCCGGAGCTTCAAAAGAAGCGGGGCATCGGCTTCGCAAAGGCCACTCAATTACAAGCTGCGATTGAGCTAGGGCGTAGATTTGCCACTGTGGATCAGGAGGAAAAACCCCGTATCCAATCACCGCAGGACGCTGCTAATCTCATTCTCTACGAAATGGGCGCACTGGAGCAGGAGCACTTACGGGTATTGCTTTTGGACACGCGTAATCAGGTCATTCAGGTTGTCGAGGTATACCGAGGATCGCTAAATAGCTCGGTCATCAGAATTGGCGAAGTCTTTCGGGAAGCTGTGCAGCGCAATGCGGCCGCGATCATCGTTGCTCATAATCACCCGAGCGGTGACCCTACACCCAGTCCGGAAGATATCGCAGTCACCCGGGCAATTATCGAGGCGGGAAAACTCCTTGATATCGAGGTGCTTGATCACCTCGTGATTGGAAAAAACCGCTACGTTTCTCTGAAATCAAAAGGCATGGGGTTTAATAACTAATTATGGACCACCAAGTAATCTTGCTGCCTCGCGAAAGTTACTGGACATGGGTTCGCGCATGCTCTGACTATGTATTGCGCTATGGTCCTAATTTGACACAGGACCCTCAGACTGCAGCGCAGTACATGGCTCCCGCCCAGGTGATTACTTTTCCTGCTGTCTCGGGTGGGTATCCCGAGTATGGCCAACTTGAAGAATGGTTTTATTCGCAGCATCCCGGTGTTCGACTTGACCCGATTCTCACCGATTCTGCCGAAGGATTGCAGGATGAATTTACAAAGAGGATCACCGATTCGGATCGCTACGGGCAAATGCGCAAATCTTTCTATTTGCTTTGGCCCACCGATTACTCAGTTATCACACAAAAATATGCAGCTAATCCACAGATCTACACCCGTTTCGGGATGCCAGGGCATGAGGGTGTTGATATTCGCGCCCTGACCAACACCAATATATATTCCTGCGCAGATGGAGTCGTTTATCGGGTTCATAACGACCCTGGGGCGCATGCGTACGGAAAACATGTCCGGGTGCGACACAAGGATGGATATAAGACCGTGTACGGGCATCTTGCGCGGCCACTGGTGAGAGAAGGGCAGGAATTGAAGGCCGGGGAGCTGCTAGGCAAAGCGGATTCTACGGGAGCTTCTACCGGTTCGCACCTGCACTTAACCTTGAAAAGAGATGGAGCGACAGACCGCGGGGAGACGAATTTCCCCAAGGACATCATCGACCCAACGCCGTTTCTTATTTGGCCGGAATTCGCGTCGAAGAAATCATTCGCTGCCTATAATTGGAGCCCAGAAAAGTGTCTCATCGGTGCACACGCAAGAGTGGGGCAGCCATTACAAAATAAGGATCTCGAGCTCATTAAATTGGCGAGGTTAGAGGCTGTTAAGTTGGAGCTCAACGAGAATCTTGACACGATCGATCGGCTTAGAGCGTTGAATCCGGAGATGCTCTTCGTTGTACGCGTGACGGGAGAATTTTCTAGCGAGGCCATCTCTGCAAAACGTTTTTTCGCTTCGATTGAAAACAATATTGGCCGTCTATATCGATCCGGAATACGATATTTTGAAATGCACAGCAACCCGAATCTACAAAATGCAGGTTGGCGGCGTTCCTGGCGGGATGGGTTAGAGTTCTCGCAATGGTTTACGAAAGTATCCGCGCTGATCAAGGCGCGTTTCCCCGAGGCAAAGATCGGTTTTCCAGGCCTTTCACAGGGCGAACTTATCTCAGGATGGAGGGCCGATGATGATCAATTTCTCCATGAAGCGGAGAGCGCAGTTCAGATTGCGGATTGGGTGGGTGTGAATTGTTATTGGACGGATCAATCCTCGCTAAGAACTCGCGATAAGGGGCTTTCGTTCCAAATATATCGAGATAAGTTCCCGGAAAAACTTCTCATGATTACTGAGTTCTGCAATCCGGTACAAGGAGTAGACGAGCGCACAAAGGCCGATCAATATTTAGAATTTTACAGGTCGGTTCGATCCATGCCGGGTATCGCCGCTGCCTTTGCCTTTGCGCTATCCGCCGATCGAGGCCATGACGCGATTGTGTGGCGTTCACAAATTTCAGAAGGGACCGAATTCGCGGAAATGATTGGAAGTAGGTCAATATGAGGAGTACTTAAAAAAATTTTACCAAGATACCGGGATTTTCTTTTTGGTTCCACTGCGATCCCGCCAGAAAATTTGACCGTGCTCGCGGCCAAACTCCCACACGCGGAACGTTACAAAAACATCCTGCTTGCAATACGCTAAAACCTTGTCAATCTCCCCCTTCTTGTACCATTCGACCGCAGCAAGACCATTCGCGGACTTACTTTCCCCAAGTGTTGCCTCCGCGACGAGATCTAAACTGACTCGAAATCCAAGTGATCGTGAGATGTCTGAAAGCAAGTCAGCTGTTTTCTCCACCAAGGCTCGATCAACATATAGTCCATAGGGTTGGAGAACTGTGTAGTCAAAGCGGATGACGTTGTAGCCAACGACTTTGGTGGCGGAAACAAGTTCATCAAGAAGTAAGCCAGCATCCTCCTCTTTGTAGAGTGTCCAGTGGTCCTGTTCAACGTGGTAGGTCACTCCAGCAGAGAGCCCCATCATGTTGATATGATTCCAACCACCGACCTCTTCTGCAAGGCGCTTCGTCTCAAGATCAAATACGAGAGTTTTGGGTGAAGTCATTATTTTTCCTCTCCCGTGTGTTGTCGCCGGCTGAGAAAAAGAACGATTCCGAAGGCGACGATCACAGACAAGCCCAGCAGAAACCAGGGCAGGAGCGGTTGGGCAAAATCAAGCAGATTGGGATTTGAGAGAGTCGTCCACCTCCACTCGCTTTCGAGTTGTGAGATAGGGCGTTGGTAGACTCGTTGAACGCCTCCTTCACAGCTCGTCCCTTCCTGATAAGCATCAAGAAGCAGCGCGACGCCGCCGACCCCATAGATATCAAGCAAGTATTGCGTGAAAGAAGCGCTCTGCGCATATGCCAGCAAAGCGTCCTCCTCAGATATCGGGAAAGAGGCGCACAAGGAATTCATGGAAAGGAGTGCATTTTCGCGGGCTGCTCGATCCAATTCGAAGATGTATGCGGGATTTGGGACACCTTCTTGGAGTGTAGCAAGTCCTTCGTTCAGCCAGGTGGGAAGGTTGTGGTATTGATCACCCATGCGTTGGTAAAGCAGGATGTGGACAAGTTCGTGGGGAACGTCGCGTTCAAGTGAAATTTGACCCTCAACACCGACAGGCGCTGCCAGGAGCACGGCCCCTAATTCTGGATGCGAATGCCCGCCAATCCACGTCGCACCGCCCATGCGCATGCTAGATTGAAGCTGGCCAACTGTGGGGTAAACGTAAAGATTTACAGGATCCGTGGCTGGCAATGCAAGATCGTGCTGAATTCGCGTAATAGAATCGTTTGCTAGGTTAAAGATTTCCTGGCCACGGGTTATATCGCCTTCCACCCAATGTACGGTGACCGGGGTGTTATCAAGTGATTGCCAATTGAAACGATTATCATCGTATACAAAAGACTCAGGATCCGACAAGTAAATTTCACTGTCTGCAAAGTCAATCTGCCACCAGTAAGTTAGTGTTGTAAACGGTTCAATACCCAGAGTTTGAATTTCTTCGGTTGCTTCCGCTAAAATCGTGGGCCCTTCTGTAAGGTCAGCAACGGTGATGTGTGTATATTCTGATGAGCCCTCGCGGAAGAAAACTACCGCTCGACTGACTGTGGTTGGCGCTTGAATTCGGGCGCTGAAATGGATCGATGAGCCGTACTGATACTCGGCATGTGTATCGACGCGAATCTCACCCTCTTGGGCTGAAGCAGGATCCAATGGAGAAAGAATGAAAAATGTGCACAGCAGGATTGCTAACAGTTGTCTGATGGCTACACCCCTAACAGGTAGAGAATAGGAGTCAATGTTATTGGGCTTAGTAAGGTTGATACAAGGACTGCGCCAGTGACGAACTCAGGCTCTGTGTCGTATTGGAGCGCCAGGATAAATGCCAGGACAGCAGTAGGCATAGCGGACTCAAGTACGCCTACTTGCAGTCCGATAATAGGCATGCGAAGCGCACCCGCCATGAACCATGCGGTGATTGGAGAGAGAATTAAGCGCAGGCCGACAACGATGGATAGCAAACCGACGTGTTTCGGAGCGCCAGCTTTGCCCACTTGCATTCCCAGAACTAGAAGCATCATTGGGATTGCTGCAACGGAGAGTAGTTCGATCGGACGGGATATGGCTTGTGGCAGGCTGATGTTTAGCGCGCGGAGAAGGAGAGAGGCCAGGATTGCATAGACGGCAGGCACCCTCGCAAGATTCTTTGCCGCCCGCATCGGGTTCATTTGGCCAGCACTGGCGATATAAACACCCGCTGAGTTGGTCCATAAAGCACTAGTGATGAAATAAATGCTTGCCCAGAGCAAGCCGGCTTCACCCAGCGCAAAATGGTTTAGCGATAGACCATAATTGCCGGCGTTGATAAACGAGACGGAGAGTATGAAGGCGGATGCCAATGCCTGGGGCAAGCGAAGTAGTTTTGATAACGCCCAACTTAGCAACAGCATAAAGACGATGATCGCTGAAGTGAGGAGCACCATTTTTACAATATCATCTCTGGGGATTATGGTTGTGAGCACCATATCAAAAACGAGCGCTGGTACGAGGATGTTGAAAATCGCAGTGGAGATAGGACGGGGGTCAAGGCTGGTTCGCCGTTGGAGTATAAAACCCACACCAGCGACAGCGATGATAGGAAAAATATTATTCGAAAAAAGGCTTATGAAATCTCTCAATCCACAGAATCCTCAGATGGGTCATCGAAGTCAAAGATCAAGAGATCGGGTGTGCCCTCAAGAAACGCTAGGTGTTCGAATGCTTCATCGGCTTTCTTGACAATCTCAGCGTCAGTCGCCGATGCCTGGATTTCTAACAAGGCTTTTTTGGCTGCGTCGCCACCAATCTGTCCCAACGAAAATATTGCGAAGGAAACTACTTCATCGCTGACGTCCTCGAGAAGCTCTATAAGAAGCTGTGCTGCATCGTGAAGCTCAAGTTCGCCTGCGGCGCGAGCGGCCGCGGCGCGGATTTGCGGTGAGGGGTGAATTAATTCCTGAAGAATTTCGGGCCTCCACACCGGATTGGCAGATCTACCCATGGCTAAGAGCGAGGACTGGATTAATTCATCATCTCCTGAATGGTATGCATCGGCGATGGTCGCTTGCGCATCTTCGCGCGAAGAGAAACCGAGAGATTCCACGCAGGCGCGATGCAACCAGGAAGGAGCGCCCGCTCCTATTTTCGCCAGAAGCGTGTCAACAATCTGGTTCTCCTCCGCACCGGATACTTCTCCCAATTCCGCCGAAAGGACGAACCGTCCAAGAGCATCTGCCGCAGCGGTGCGCACTTCTATTGAGTCATCTTCGTTCAAAGCTACAAGGAACAATGTAACCAGCGAAGGATCAGTCGATTCCCAAAGATTGCCAATCGCAACCTTTCTAACGCTTGGGTTGGGATCACTAAGAGCGAGATGGTTGATGTTGTCGAATAAAAGCTCAAAATGTTCATCAGCTTGCTGGCCGAGTGTGGCGAGTAACGTGCGGCGCCGCAGGGGCGAGAGGGATTGCCAACAACTCGAGAATTGGGCGAGTTGCCGGGTGTTTAAATCAGAAAGCGCAGAGAGCTCTTCGATGGGTAGAAGCTGTTCTTCGTCCCTCAAAAGTGAGAATAAAGCGTCTAGTTCTTGATCCATAGGAGGTCACATAGGGGATACTAAGGTAAAGATATGGGATTGATGAAATCCTGTAGGTTGATATAGACCATGAGAAAAATGAGGATGGCAAAGCCGATGGCGTGAGCGATCCCCTCGAACTGAGGTGATATCCGCCGGCGAAAGATCGCCTCATATAGGACAAACATCAATCGACCACCGTCAAGAGCAGGGAAGGGCAATAGATTCGCTAAGGCAAGGCCTACACTAATAACTCCGATCAAGTTCAATGTGATGAAAGGCCTGTCAGAGGCTTGATCGATCGTGCTTGCCCACGCCAGCATATCATGGATGCCTTTTAAGCCGCTGAGACGAGCTTCCTCAGGAGCGACTTGACCGCTCAGTAGTCGTCCCGGGAGCTTGATGATTACGGAAATCTGGGTCTGGAGCGAATCAATGCTCCACTTGGAGGCTTCGAGCCACCCCATCTGAGCGGTGGGAAAACTCAATGTCACACCGATGGGCCCTTGATCATCAGGGTATTCAACACGGGGGACAAGGGTCAACTCAACGATTTGTCCGTCACGATTAAGGACAATCCGAGTAGGTTCACCGAGTTTTGCGTGGATGGCTTCCTGCATGTCGGCGAGGCCGTTGACGGGAACGTCATCAACGAAGTCAACAATGTCGCCGGAGAATATCCCGGCAGAATAGGCAGGTGTGTCTTCAAGGACTTCAGCGATAAGCACGCGGTTGATATCGGGCGCAGCAAATTTATAGGCAAATAGAAAGGCGATGAATCCCAAGAAGATATTCGCTGCGGGGCCAGCGCAAAGAACGAGGAAGCGCGTCATTTTGCTCGACGAAGCGAGGCCGTTAGTTATATCGGGGTTGTCCTCGCCCGCGAAACGAACAAAGCCGCCAAATGGGATCCAGTTAAAGGTGTACTTAACACCTCCAGCTTCGAACAAAGTAAGCATTCGTGGAGGAAAACCCAATCCGAATTCCTCGATTTTCACGCCCCGCAATCTACCAACGAGAAAGTGGCCTAACTCGTGGCCAATTAGCAGCACTGACAGAACAATGATGAACAGAAAGAAATCTGACACGAAGATCACCTGCGCCTTTGTTTAGAAGGGATTATATCACTGGGGTGTATGACCGTTGTTAGCGGTAAGCTTAACACCATTCCCTGGTTCACAGCGGAAGACTTCTAAAACTCCCTCGATTGAACGCAGCTGGCGCTCGACTTCATGTGAGTCACCAGAACTGCAAATGCAATGAACGTTTGGTCCGGCATCGATGGTGTAACACACTTCGAGACCATCCTCTCGCCAGCGGGTTACGTGGTTCATGATATTGATTGACTCCGGTTCCAAGTAGATGAGCGGCGGTTCCGACGTCATCATTACGGAATGCATCAAGTTTGAATCCTGCTCAACGATCTGGGCAAGTGATACAAAGTCCTTTTGCAGAATTGCATTTTTGCAGATTTCTAGACGGCGAGCGGTGTCGTGCACCCGGGCGCTTTGGATCGGACTTGTAGGTGCAAGCTGATGGCCTTCCGAAGAGCCTGTGCATTTGTGTTCTTTTCTAACAAGGGCGATGAGATCGACCAGGTGCCAATGATTCGCAGGGGCAAGCTGTTCGGCGTAGGCATCTTCATTAATCTCTCCCGAGAATAATTGCACGAAACCACCGAAGATGGAGCGAGCGGCAGAGCCAGAACCGCGTCGGGAAACGATTGACAGCTGTTTCTTATTTAGCTCGAGCCCCGCCGCCGCAATGGCTGCCGCAGTCAGCGCTGCGAAAGCTGAGGCAGAAGAGGCGATGCCCGCGCCGGCAGGAAAATTACTTTGGCTGCGTATCTTGGCGAAAGTAGGATTTACCGATAAAGTGCGGATGAAATCCAAATGGAGTGAAACGCGATTTGCAGCTCTTTCTGCTGCAGGTTTGCCATCGATTTCGACTTGATCTGCCTCCAGGCGGTCATCAAAAACGACGGTGGTCTCTGTTTGGAGACTCGCAAGGGTCATTGAGAGCGAAGCGTTAGCTGGTAGGCGGAGGGCAGGGTCAAGGTTGCCCCAATACTTGATAAAGGCGATGTTTGGAGAAGCGATCGCTGTAGCGCGTTTAGCGGACATTGATAGTATTCTAGCCTCAAAAGTGAAATATCATATTGAAGGGGCGATATGGCCAAAATAAATGATATTTCATGATTCAACAACCAGGATACGGGTCCCCCCGGGCATGGACACGGTGATATCGCCAGGGTCAAAGTTGATGTGAGGAGTTGTCCAGCGAAAGATCCAATGAGCATCCTGCGGCCGCGCGTTAACACAACCGTGGGACATGGGGACACCGAAATTGTTATGCCAGAAGGTTGAATGGATGGCGACGCCATTGCCGACGAAGAGTGTTGCCCAACCGATACCTGGTAGATCGTAACCCCCTCCAGTCGTACCACCGCTCATGTGGAGCGAGATCGCCTTACGCCAGATCTGGAAGCCTCCGATCGGTGTGGACCACTTATCGACCAGGTCGCCGGAAGCGTTATATTTTGCACCGGAAGAAATTCGGCAGAAATAGACTTCGCGATTACCCTCAAAGCAAGAGAGTGTTTGATCGGTAAGGTTTATTACGATCTGTTTGTTTTCTACCTCAGGGTGGATAGGAGAGAGATCTTCTTCACTGAGGGGCTGAAATGCACGGGCGTCAGCCCAGAAGATGTCGCCATATCCGTAACGCTCACTGATGCGGTAGAGGGGAGTATTGCCCGAACCGTCAGGGCGAATTTGATCTACCCATAATATCTGGCTGTAACATAGGCGGGGTGTAGGGTTTTCCTTCAACCAGGGAGAACGGGCAGGTGGATTGTCCAAGATGAGATCCACCCAGGGTACAGTCACTTGGGTCCACATTCCTTCGCCGAGGCTCGTCGCGGGCAGGCTATCTACAGGTTGATTCGGTTCGTTTTGGACGGGTTGAACTGTCCCAGACCATAGAAAGCCATCCGGGGTTTCCACCCAACGTTGGTTAAATCGGTAAGGATGGTGTCCGACAACCTCTCGAAGCCAGGGAATAACGGCATCCTCATAAAGGGATCCGATCGCTTGGCTGGTCGAATCTGGACGTAGGTGAAGATCGACTTTTGGTGACGTCACTCGTCCAAGACGTCCTGCGCTGGGAAAATCCGCTAACGCGAGACCTCGCCGGAATCGGTGGAAGGCAAACCCTCCCAATCCCAGGGTCGACACCTTAAGAGCATCTCGACGGTTGAGGCGTTCGTTAACTCGCGAAAAAGATTTCATATTACCAATATTATCTCGTATTCCGTAAAAGTGGTGGGCTTGTCACCCGATGATATAAACGCCCAGTCCAGGAGTATAACGGAACTTAGTTGGATGTATGGCAACAACTGAACAGCAAATTTCTACGTTTGAGTTAAATGGTCAAGGGTCGAATACAGATAGTAGAATACTAGAAATGGATCGGGGTTATTGTGGATGCGTATAATGCGATTGGTTAATACTTACTCGATAAAAATTGCCTTGCTCGGATTTCTTGTCCTGATTGCAGCTTGCAGTGGGACAGGAGTTGATCGGCAAGCCACGCTGTCACCTACACCAGAACCCACGATTAGTCCGACTGCGCCACCGACTGCTGCGCCTGATCTAGTCTATCTAATTCGAGGAGATGAGACAGCAGAAAGAATGGCAGCCAGAATTGAAGATACCATTAGGACACTTTCGGCGGATGCAGGAAATGAGTTCGTGGTTCAAAGCGAACTATCCGACAGTGATTTAAAACAAAACCCCAAGATTGTTTTCTACCTTCCGCCTGACCCGGGATTGAACGATCTGGCGGCGCGATATCCGGCAGTGCAGTTTGTGGCGATTGGGATTCCCGGATTAAGTGAAGACGACAATATTACGAGGATCGGACCGGACGGTCCTGGAGCGGATCGAGTTGGCTTTATCGCCGGCGTCCTCGCAGCAGTAGTCACTCCCGATTGGCGGGTGGGCGCGATCTCGCTTCAGAACTCAGGTGAAGAGCACGCCAGTAATTTAGCATTCCAAAATGGGGTGATGTTCTATTGTGGGCTATGCCGACCGGCCTATCCACCTTTCCATTCATATCCGCTAGGGGTCGAGGCATCGACACTTGAGATTTCGGCAATTCAGGACGCAGTCGCTGCACTTACTAACTTGGATGTGGATACGATCTTTTTGTCGCCGGAATTGAGCGCGGCGACTTCAGTGGGAATGCTCGAAGTGCAAAGCGTGAATTTGATTGGTGGCGAGTCGACCCGGGAGAATCACGGGGATGAGTGGATTGCGACAGTGCGATCTGCACCAGAGGTCGCGATCGCGGAAATATGGGATCGCGTTTGGATAGGTGAGAGCGGCGGGACGATATCTATGCCGATTGTCATAGAGGACATCAACCCTGAGCGGTTGACGCCCGGGCGAGAGGCATGGGTGAAAGAAACATTGCTAGATCTGATCGATGGCTATATTGACACAGGGGTGGACCCGTTAACAGGGATCGCTCGCTAAAATTAGATATTCCTTAGCGGGAGTTCAATACAGGCAATTTCCAGGGATTTGTACTCGCACTGTCTCGACAAGTACAAAAAAGTGATCTTGTAATGTCGCGAGTATTTATGGGGCGAGGGACGGGATTCGAACCCGCGACATCGCGCTCCACAGGCGCGCGTTCTGCCACTGAACTACCCTCGCCATGCTGTCCTGCACACTCGCAAAAGACAATCTGTAATTGAGTGATAGATTACCTTTTTATGCGAGCGTTATTCTATCACGAAGATATTCATCGAGATACAAAAATGGGCTCAATCAATCGGCAAGCTGGGCTTTAATCCGCGACAGAAGATCGCTGCGAGGAAAAGTCTCTTGCTCGCCAGAGACCATATTCTTCAGCGAAACCTTCCCAGCCTCCATTTCATCGGGGCCCATAATTACCGCCAGCGGGATTTCATTACGATCTGCGTACTTAATTTGCCGTTGAAGGCGCACTGGTTCCGGATACCACTCAACCCGATAACCGGCATCGCGCAACTCTTTTGCGGTTTGTATTGAAAAACTCTCGCTGCTTTCTTCAAAAGTCGTTATCAATATATCCGCTGGACTTACGCGGAGATCAGGTTTAATCCCATTCTCGTCCAAGACTAATCCGAACACGACATCTCCCATCGCAAAACCCGTTGCTGGGACCAGAGCGCCGCCTACCTCAGATACGAGATCGTCATAGCGACCTCCACCGAGGATCGACCGATGATTGCCTTTAACATCCCGGGCTTCGTAAACCGTCCCGGTGTAATAATCGAGCCCGCGAATTACAGTTGGGTCATAGTCCAGATACTCCTCAGCTCCGAGGGCTTTGGCGGCCTTGAAGTATTGAATCATCTCCGGCGATGATTTCCAGGCTTCAAGATCTTCGAGCACCTTCACGAGACCAGTGATCTGGCCTTCGTTTAGCCCGCTTTCCAAGGCATAGGATTTCCAGGCATCAAGCGTCATGCGATCTTGGCGATCGATGAGGCGAAATGTCTTTGGGAGAAGCTCGCCCTGAATTCCGATGGCACGGAACTGTTCCTCCGCAAGGCGCCGGTTGTTCACTTTAATGCGGATCATTTCCGGCGTCAGCCCTACATTGCGAAAGAGTGTTGCAGCGACGGCTACGAGCTCGGCATCCGCTTTGGGGGAGTCTACGCCAATGAGGTCTATGTTCCACTGGAAGAACTCCCGGGATCGGCCTTTCTGTTTTCGTTCGTAGCGCCAAAAAGGCCCAAAGGACCACCAGCGAAGGGGCAATGCGAGACCCTTGCCTCGCTGCGCTACCATGCGTGCAAGGGATGGCGTAAGTTCCGGGCGGAGCGCGATCATCGAGCCGCTTCGATCGGGAAAAACATAGGACTGCTCTTTAACGAGCTCATCACCGGATTTGGCGGCATAAAGTTCCAATCGCTCGAGAAACGGACCATCGTATTCTTGATAGCCGAATTGCTCGGACGCCTCTCGGATCTTGAGGTTAAGCCATTGGCGGAAAGCCATATCCTCCGGGTAGAAATCACGTGTACCACGAACTGGTTGTATTACTGGCATACATGCCTCCATCATAAGAAAAAACGACCTGAGCGCAGCCCACGCCGTCTTATCAGTGATCCCTTCTTGTCAGAGCGGGTGGGTCTACGCGCGCATAGTGCCCATTAAATGGTGGGCGGAAGCGTTTCGAGCGTGCAGCGTGGACCCAGATTTCATGATTACAAATTATAGCACAGGGGGGTAATCGTCAAACCCCGCATCCTGTAGGGCGGTGAGTAGTGATCCAGAACGGACCATTTCACTGGCAAGATGGATGTCTTGTGAGTAAGGCCGATCATGCTCGATGAAGCCCATAAGGGTACGTATATGCTCAAATGCAGCAAGAGTTCCCTTTCCCGGGGTTTTATCGGGGGATTCCTTCATGCGCAATTCGAGAGCTTGAGCGGCGCAGATAAGCTCGATGGCGACGATGCGGGTCAGGTTTTCAACAACAAGTAAAAGATTCCGGGCAGCTGTAGTTGAGTTGGCATTGTGGTCTTCCTGACCGGAAGAAGTCGGCACTGAAGAAGTTGAGTTGGGATTGGCCAGAGCCTGATTTTCAAGTGTAAGTGAGCCAGCCGTGTAATGGAGCATCATTAAACCAGAGTGGAGTCCAATCTTATCGCGATCTGCGATCAGCATCGGCGGTAGGTTTGAGTTCATATCCTCCGCTAGAAGCCTGAAGATTCGCCTCTCGGATATTGATCCAGCCTCCGAAAGCGCGATTTTTAAATAATCGGCTGCAAGTCCCACAGGCTCCCCATGGAAATTACCGCCGGAGAGGATGTCATTGTCAAATAGCAGAGGATTATCGGTTGCAGAGTTCATCTCAATATTGACGACCTTTACCGCGTAGGCGAGTGTATCCCATATGGGGCCAAGGATTTGAGGGCAGCAACGTAAGCTGTAAGCGTCTTGAATTCTAGCTGTGCTATCTATCAATTGACTATCTGAAATCAGGTTTCGCATTCTTCGAGCCACAGCCTTTTGGCCGGCGTAGGGCCTCGCTTCGTGGATGCGCCTATCTAACGCGGCGGAAACACCAAGCAGGGCATCGAGGGTCATCGACGAAGCGATCTCACTCGATAAAAGAACACGCTGTGCATTGATGATGGCCAAAGCAAGAAGAGCTGTCGAGAAGGACGCTCCATTCGTTAGCCCCAAGCCCTCCTTCGGTCCGAGCGATATGCGTGGAATGCCAGCTTTGTCCATTGCCTCATGACCAGGGAGCAGGCGACCTTCATACCAGGCTTGCGCATCAGTATCTAGTAAGTCATGAGAGTCGAACTTTGTAATTAGAAGGGCGAGTTGAGCTAGTTGTGCAAGATCGCCCGATGAACCTAATGAGCCTTGGGAGGGGATGTGTGGCAATACACCTTTATTCAATAACGAAAGGAGGACATCGATGATTTCAGTTCGTACGCCCGAGTTTCCGCGCGCAAGGGAGTTTGCTCGAATGACAATCGCGGCTCGGACGACCTTCTCAGGGAATGGGTCTCCAACTGCAACTGCGTGACTCATGACCAAATTCTCCGAGATCTTCGATGCTTGAGATGAATCAAGCCGCCTGTCAGCAAAGATGCCGTATCCCGTATTTACGCCATAGATTGGTGTCTTGGAGGACGCGAGCCTCTCTAGAATCTTGGCGGATTTGTCAATTCTATCTCTTGCCGAATCGTCGAGGACAACTCGGGCTTTGAAGCAAGCAACGGACTCGAGGGCTGTGAGTGTGAGATTGCCCCCGTCGATCAATACAGGATCCGGTGAAGGATTGTCCTGGGATGGAGTGGTGCGTATGGTCATGTCTTTAATTCTCTTTTCTTAGAAATGTGATTAGCCTGTGTGAAGATGTGTAAAAAGTATAGCATGGGGACGCTTCCGTGGTATGCTAATCGTCGATAAAGAATGAGGCATTTCTCCACAAAATCGTATGTTGATAATTCCAATTATCACTCTCTTACTTGCCGCGGGCGCAACATTGTTGGCTCGCAATCGCCCATCACGGATTCAATGGGTTGTAAGTGCGTCGCTAGCCATGCTAACCTGGCTTTTAACATTACTGACCCTAGCCGCAGTCCCGGATGTTGCCAGATTCACGATCTGGCAGCCAGCGGATTTATTTCAGACTCCCCTTGAGCTATCGCTCGACAGATTGAGCTGGGGTCTTGCGTATTGCATTTCGACAGTTCTCCTCTCAATGATTCTTACTGCAGCGATAAAGCCGGACATCGCCTCGACTGGTGTCCGTTCTTTCTGGTTCGTGTACGCCGCTCTAGCCATGCTGGCTTTATTCGCAACAAACCTGTTAACAGTGATACTTACACTTGCTCTAATCGATTTATGCTCATTTGTTTTCTCTATTTACTTTACTGAAAACGTTGATGACGTACGCCGCGCGATTGTACGGGCAGGTGTTGACTTGGGAGGGTTGCTGTTTTTTGTAACAGCGGCCTGGGTTAATTCAAACGATGGGGGCGGGGCAGGACTTAGCGCAGCGTCCTTCACGGAACCGGCGGCTATTATTTTTCTTATGGGAATTCTATTGCGTTTAGGACTGATACCTTTACATTTCGCTTTACCTTCACTTTCCCCTCTTCGTAGAGGGGTAGGGACTTTGTTGCGCCTATTTCCGCCGGCAATCGCTCTCGCTCTGCTTGCGAGATTTCTAGAAAGCGGGGCATCGGCAACGATAAACTTATGGCTTGCAATCGCCGGGGCGATCGGCATCTTCGTTGGGGGGGTTCGCTGGTTGTTGGAAGAGGATAGATTCTCGGCAAGGCCATTTTTGGTAATGGGACTAGTGGGTATGGGAATTATGGCAAGCAGCAGCGCCTCTGCGAAAGGTGAAGTTTTATTCGCAACAAGTGCATTACTGTTGCTTGTTGGAGCGCTGCTATCACTTATTCAGATCCATACACCATCACATCGCATTTGGCCGATTGCTGCAGCTGCGCTAATTATTGGAGCGCCAGGGAGCCCAGGCGGTCTGATAAGCTCGGTATTGGGCTTTTCGGCAGTGACTGATGGAGCTTGGATTCAGGTTTTCATCGGAATAATTGGTCTGAGCAGCCTTTCTCTCGGGGCGATCCATATCTTTTTTTCCGATGAGGAAGCATGGCCAACCGGCGAAAGTCTTATTCGGGTCATGTACAGTATGGGTTTGGCACTACCGGTTTTGGTGAGTATTAGCATGGGCTTCTGGATTGAAGAGACCTTCAGTATATACGGAGTGTTTGTCTCCGTTGCTGCGATTGCGGTGGGGGTGGGTGTATTCTTTGCCTTGCGCAATATTAGTGGAACTAACTATGAGCGGTGGAGGTCAATTTTCTATCGCTTAAACCCGCAATTGATCTACGCTATATTCTGGGCAATCCTGCGACGTTTTCTGAGTATAGCAAGATCTATTGGTGATCTATTCGAGGGTGAGGCAGCAATACTGTGGATGTTTGCTTTCGTTGCTTTACTCTTTCTCGCTCTGAGGTGATCCGTAGATGACATGGCTCGATAATTACATGCTCGTGCCTATGATTGCGCTTTTTATAACAGGAGGTGCGCTGGCCCTTTTTAAGCCGAGCCTGAGATTAATTATTGTTCTTGCAGTGCAATACATCGCTGTCTCTTGGTTGACGTTTATGAATTTGTCGGTAACGGGTGTTTTTGCGAAATTGATTACCGGATTTCTGGTGTGCGTGATCTTGTACCTCGCCATGCGACAGATCGGCGAAGGCCCATTTCCAGGAGATCGTCAACAAATATCAGCCAACATCTCATTTCGTATACTTGCCCTTCTGCTGGTGTCAGTGGCTTCTGTGAGTGTTGCGCGCAGTAACCTTTTTGCTCAATTTGACATCAGTTTGGAAGCTAACGTTGGCGCATCATTCCTAATAGCTTCAAGTTTGCTGAATTTAGGATTGGGAATAGATCACCTGAGGAGTGGGATCGGTTTACTCACGCTTATTTCGGGTGGTGAATTAATCTACAGTTTCATTGAGCCTTCATTAGCCATGATCGCCTTGCTGGCAATGGTCCACTTGGGAGTAGTGCTCGTTTTCAGTTACATTATTTCTGTTCGGGCTCGTGATGGTATGTCGGGGAACCATATTCTATGAACGCGAGTCTAATTATTTTCTTTTTTACTGCAATTTATGCATTGCTGTGCCTGCTTCTGCGGCATCAGCGAATGGCGTCTGCGCTTGTCGCTGCAACTGGAGCTGGATCTATCGCGGCATTTGTTCTGTTCGTTCCACTTGATGAGGCGTTCCTCTTCGGAGAGATTTCAATTAAGTTCACAAGAGAATGGATAATCTTGGGACGTATGTTTTCAATGAGTGAATCTGTACGACCGCTGATCGGTTTTCTGTATCTGGCTGGCGCTTTCCTTTTTCCTCCAGCGTGGGTCGTTCGTGCAAATCGATACTTCCCATCCGTCGGATTATTGATCCTGGCTACCGTGGCTGCATCGTTAATGGTGGATCCATTTGTCTATGCAGCCGCATTTATTGAGCTGGCAGCTATGGGAGCTGTGTTTGTTCTTGTCACAAAACAGAACCCCAAGAGTACCGGCGCTTTTCGTATGCTTATTCTCTACACGTTTGCGATGTTCAGTATACTTTTTACCGGCTCATTACTGGAAGTTGCTGGAATTACAAGCGCGACTCCAGTTCTGGCTCAACGGGTGACATTTATGCTCGGGTTCGGGTTTGCCATCTTAATGACGGTTCCACCTTTCCATTTATGGATGCCAAGATCTGCCGATGAATCAGATCCATATATATTGGTGTTTATATTGATCATCCTTCAGAGTGCTGGATTATTCTTCCTGCTAAGATTTTTAAACAGTTACATATGGCTGAGAGAACAAGCACTAATTTTTGATGGGATTCGAATCGCGGGGATAATGACTACGATATTAGCAGTTGTATTCGCTGCTAGTCAAAGAGATATCAAAAAGCTAATGGTGTATGCGTTACTAATTGACTTGGGTGTGATGCTGATCTCAATAGGATCCGCAACACAGGAAGGTTTCCGTATCGCATTGAGCCTTTGCGCCGTACGCGTGATTGCACTTGGTGTTCTCGTGTTGGGGTTATCGTTTTTAAGCAATCCAGAGCTGCGGGCCGACAAAATGAGGGGCGTTGGTTATAAGTTGCCTTTCGCGGCGATTGCGTTCCTGGTTGGGTTGCTCTCGATTGCAGGAACGCCACTCACGGCAGGTTTTCCAGGAAGATGGTCTCTCCTAACTGTTGTGCTCAATACAGATAGAGTTGCGGCCGGAACTGTAATATTTTCAATGATTGGTTTGGGAGTACTTGTAATTAGGTGGGCAGCAATCCTTTTTGGAAGAGGGGATGGCGAGGAATCAATCGCGATGTCGAGAGTGCCTCGAGACTTCCTAATTGGAGGTATTGCATTATTGCTGCTCCTTGGTTTATTCCCACAGTTCGCCTTTCCTTGGGTCGAAAAGGTTGCCTCCGGACTAGCGAACCTCTTTTTATAGAGATATCGTCCACTGACTTACCCGCAATTTCTGCGAGAGGCAGGATCATGGATCAAAGACAGATTGAGAAAAAGATCAAATGGCTTGATGAGCAGAGGCTAAAAGACTCCGAACAATTGCGCGCGCTTATGGGCAGCAATAAATTTCTCGAAGAGTCAATTGAAAAACTCGATCGAAAGATCTTGGGACTTTCAGAAGAAGGATCCAGGGCGGCAGCATTAGCATCAAGGATTCATCAAATGGATGATGCCTTAGCGAAGCATCGAAATGAGATATCAAGACAACTCAAGGATGTTGAAGAGAGGCGAACCAAGAAAGAAAAACACATTGAAGCTCTCCGTAAGACTGACCAAAAATCGTTTTCAAAGAGGCTGGACGATGTCCGCAAGGAGATAGTACGGATAGAAGAATTCCAGCAACTGCTAGAGGATCGACGGGAGGAGGAGCGTCGACTTAGCACTGAGCTCAATGCAATCAAGGAAAGGGAAGATCTCAGGCATGAAGAGTTCAAAGCGGAGAAACAAAGAGCAGTCTCCTTAAGTGAAAACCAGAACCAGGTTAGCAAGCGGATTTCAAAGATTGAATCACTTGGTGAAAAACACGAGAAAAACATTGGTCAGGTCCGCGAAAAGATAGAATCGGTAGGAAGTCTATCGCGGCGTCTGGAGGTGCGTACGAACGAATTCCAGGCGATAGAAAAAGAACGTTTGGAAATTCAGGAAATCTGGATGGAGAGTCAAGACTTGAAGATTGTTGAATTTGAAAAATCTTTGAAAGACCGGGAGAAGCATTATTCATCCTTCGAGAAACGGGCGGAAGCGATCGATGAGCGAATGATTGCATATGAAGAGACGCATCGTCTCTTGAGGAAAACGCAAAGCGGCCTAGAAGATGTTATTGAAAGGCTGGAGCGCAGGATTACAGAAGTAGGTGAAATTCAGCGTCTTGCCGAAGACCGCATAAAGCATAATTGGGGAGAATTTCAATCTGAAGATAACAGACGCTGGAGCACTTATACATTAACTTTAGATGAGCGTTGGAACGAACATACTAGGTTGCACGACAAGTTGCGACCTGAAATCGATGGGATGATACAGCTTATGAGTAATCTTCTCGTAAGGTTAGACGAGATCGACGGAAGCGACAAGAGGCGTCTTGCCGAATTATTGTCCACACTTCGAGAATGGATGACAGAAGTAGACTCAAGAGGCAGGTAACTCACTTACAGATAATTTGCAGGATATTTTCATGCGGGTAGTTGGAACAGCAGGACATGTAGATCACGGTAAATCATCTCTGGTCCAGGCGATCACTGGGATCAATCCAGACCGGCTTGCGGAAGAACAGAGAAGAGAGATGACAATTGATTTAGGATTCGCCTGGCTCACTTTTCCAGATGGCGAATCCGTTGGCATCGTCGATGTTCCCGGGCACCGCGATTTTATCGAGAACATGTTGGCGGGAGTAGGGGGGATCGATGCTGTACTATTTGTAGTTGCGGCAGACGAGGGAATCATGCCGCAAACCAGGGAGCATCTAGCAATCCTAGATCTTCTTAATGTGCAGCGAGGGATAATCGCGCTAACAAAGATTGACAGCGCTGATGATGAATGGCTGGACCTGGTTGAAGAAGATGTATTTAATCTCGTAAGCCTTTCGTCACTTGAGCAATCACCGATTGTACGGGTGTCAGCAAAGACCGGTGAAGGTCTGGATGAGTTGGTAGCAGCACTGCAAAAGACCTTACAGGCAACTCCGCTGCGCCAGGACCTAGGTGCTCCGCGGCTGCCTATTGATCGGATGTTTACAATCGATGGGTTCGGAACTGTGGTAACGGGGACTCTGCAAGACGGCGCATTTACGGTAGGCGAATCCGTGGAGATCCATCCCGGAAATTCTAAAGGGAGGATACGAGGCTTGCAGACGCATATGGAAAAAATTAAACGAGCCATCCAGGGAAGTAGGGTGGCGATGAATATTAGCGGAATAGAAGTTGATGAGGTGGAGCGCGGAGAAGTTGTAATAAAGCCAGGCACATACAAATCGACGAGCATGATTGATGTCCACTTTCGATCGTTGGGAAATTCGGATCATGTATTGCGCCATAATCAGGAAGTAAAACTTTATGTAGGTGCAGCGCAACGCGTGGCAAAGGTTCGATTATTAGGGCGGGAGATGCTCCTTCCGGGTGAAGATGGGTGGGTACAGCTTCTTCTCTCTCGCCGAGTGGTAGTTGCGCGAGGAGATCGATTTATACTCAGACGTCCTTCACCTAGCTCTACGTTGGGAGGCGGATCAATAGCCGATGCGCATCCGAAAAGAAGGCATCGTCTAAAGGATCAAGATGTTATTAGGCAATTAGAAGCTTTCATAAAAGGTTCCCCGGCGACTATTTTAAAGGGGACGCTCGCCAGGCTAGGCCCCACACCCCTGGCAGAGGGTTTGAAAGAAGCTGGCCTATCCGATGATGAAGCCAGAGAAGCCATTCGGGAATTGACCCACAATAACGAATTGGTTGCGTTTGATGACCGCGATTTGACCGTGACGTCTTCTTCTTTGGTCGTTGATAAGCATACGTGGCAGACGATGGTCGAGTTGATTACTAAGATCTTAAGTGCCTATCATCACGCAAATCAACTGCGGAGCGGGATGCCAATTGAAGAATTGCGCAGCAAAATGAGCATGGAAACGAAGTTGGCAACTCTTCTGCTGGAGCAGGCCGCAAAAGATGGGAATGTTGACATTGTTCGGGGGTATGTGAATTTAAAGGACCATAAGGTTCAACTCGATGAGATCCAGCAACAAGAAGTGGATCAATTGCTAATAAAATTCGATGCTGCTCCCTATGCACCCCCATCAAAAAAAGAAGTCACTCAAGTGATTGGCGAGGATCTTGTCCGCTTCCTGCTCGAGAGCCGATCTCTGGTGCAGGTTTCAGAGGATGTTTTGTTTAGAGCGAAGGTCTATGAGGAGATGGTCGATCAGGTTAAGAGTGGATTAAAGGGAAACAGAACGATCACGGTGGCAGATGTTCGTGACCAATTCAAAACATCGAGGAAATACGCGTTAGCGTTGATGGAACATCTTGATGCGATAGGATTAACAGTCCGCGAAGGAGATGAAAGGCGTTTAGTCTAAGAATTGCCACTTGCCGTTGACCATCACCCCCGATGGTTTAATTTCGGGCAATTCAGAATTGTCAATAAAGAACGGATCCTTATCTAACACAATAAGGTCGGCGAGGTATCCCGGAAGAAGTTTACCGAGTTTTGATCCGAGGCTAACAGATTGTGCAGGCCAGACAGCGAAGGCATTGAAGGCTTCTTGAAGGCTAATTCTTTGTTCCGGGCCCCAGGGCGCCGAGTCGGAATCTCTATCATGTGCCTTGCGGGTGACGGCGGCATAAATCCCTAAAAAAGGATTTGGAGACTCAACTGGTGCGTCTGAGCCAAATATCAATTTCGAGCCCGCGTCTATTTGAGATCGCCAGCCATAACTTTGTGAAACTCTAGCGCCCCAATAGCGATCAGCCATTAGCATATCTGAAGTTGCATGTATTGGCTGCATCGAAGCGATGATGTCAAGATCAGCCGGTCTTCGGGTGTCCTCTTGAGAGATTAACTGGAGGTGCTCGATTCGATGAGCCAGGGGCTTAATCCGATTTTTGGCTTCGAATGACCGCAACTCCTCAAATGCGTCGAGAACTTCGCGGTTTGCTCTGTCGCCTATGGCATGAATCGCAAGCGCGAGGCCGGCCAATGCTGCCTTCTTGCCGATTTCAATAATTTCTTCTGCAGTCAGAAGAAGAAATCCCGAATTGCCTGCATCGACCTCATAGGGATTTAGCATAGCAGCCGTCCGCGGGCCAAGGGCCCCATCCGAAAATAACTTAACGGCGCCGATGCGGATCCACTCATCACCGAAGCCTGTGTGCAAACCGGCTTCAATGGCACTATCAAAATCGTCAAAGTGGATAGATTTTACAACTCGAAGGTGCTGCCGAGAATCTTCCCTCAGCAGCTGAAGCGCATCAAGACACCTTTTTCCGTCAAAATCATGGATTGAAGTGATGCCCAAGCGGAGTAGTTCATCCTGGCCACGCCGCATTGCCTGGGAGAGATCAAAGGGAGATGGTCGCGGGATAATTTCGGAAATGAGAAGCATTGCAAATTCGTAAATTATCCCTGTAAGGGCTCCGTCTTCTCTACGCTGAAGCTTTCCTTTAGGAGGGTCAATTGAGTTTGCATTCAATCCAGCCTGGTTGAGGGCGGCGGTATTAGCCCAGGCCGCGTGGAGAGATTTCGCGGTGAGGTATACAGGGTTGCTGTCTGTAATCCGGTCAAGCTCTTCTTTTGTGCCGTAACGCCCCCAGGTGTTTTGATTCCAACCATGCCCTCGTATCCACTCGCCGGGATCGAGCATCTCAGCTTTATTCTGAATTCGCGCAAGGCATTCGTCGATTGAATCTGTATCACAGTCAATCTGTTCGTGAATAAGTGAATATTTCTCAAAGTGGATATGGGAATCGGTCAAGCCGGGAATAATTGTTCGCCCTCCAAGGTCGAAGCGTGTTGAGTTCGAGGTAGAGGTTTGGTGCAGATGCTCTTTGTCACCGAGAGCAACGACATAGCCGCCTTGAATCGCCAGACTATCGATTGGGCCAGGAGGATCGCCGAATGTATATATTTTCGCGTTTTCGAGAAGCAGACTCTCTTGGTTTAGCATTCAGTTACCCAATATCTTGAGAGAGGTGACAGGTCACATTTAGATTGTGCAGCCACCATCGAGAATCGCCACCGTCATATTCGAGGATTGCATAACCTGTATTATTAAATCCAATGCTAACTGGACGGGTCCTTCCCGGTGTCGGCGGAATACCAAGCACAGCGTGAATCGCCGATCCGAGAATTGCTCCGTGACTGACGACCAGGTAATTTCCTGCTGGGCGGCGGATGAGAAGCTGAATTGCATTTGCTGCTCTGATGAACAGGTCCCATCTGCTTTCGCCTGTTTCGAAAATCGGGTCATAAGGCGTATGTTCTGGCAGATCTGCATTTTGGATCTTCACCTCAGAATAAGGTCTTCCCTCCGCTTTTCCTTGATGTCGCTCGCACCATGCTTCATCGAACTCAGATGCCAAGTTCATGCCGGTTGAAATAATTTCCGCCGTTTGTTTTGCTCGCAGTAATGGGCTGGAAACGAGCACATCAAAACATACGCCACGCTCTATCCAATAATGCAATAACGAGCGTGTTTGTTCGACGCCGTCATCAGATAATGGATAGTCCATTTGACCTTGGATGATCCCTTTTTGATTTCCAATAGAAAGACCGTGGCGAAGAAGTGTAATCTTGTGAACCATAAAGATGCCATCCTTGAGAATCAGTCAGAAAATCGTCGAACCAACAAGTAGATTACGATAATCTCAGAGCTTCGTAAACAGCACAATGAGCGGTAGCGAGGTCGATGCCTTGACGGCTTCCCTCGAACGACCGATCTGAACCCGCCAAAAGGCCACCTGCAGCAAAAAGATTATTGAACATTGGTTTCTCGTCAAACCCAATTGGCTGCATGCGAGAATTGACAAAAACACCAGTGCTGGCATATGCCTGTTGCTGGAAAAGTGACATTCCAACCCAATTTAAACGATTAGGCGGATAGTCCACAGGAAGGTCGAAAACAGATTCGCGTAGGCGATGATCCTGCTGGGCGACCAATCCCCCATTTAATATTCCACCTGTCGCCAACAGGACTGCATCTGCGTCGAATTGAATGGTCCGGTTAATTGAATGGAGAACGACTCCAGAAACGCGTTTTCCACGGCTTCGACCGTCTACTCGGCCAATTGCACCAGCGCCTTCAATGATTTTCACACCGAGGGCTTGAGCTTGCCGGAGAAGGATGCGCTCGATTCGAATCCCGGGTATAGAGGGTGGTAGTGAAGGGATCTCGAAGACTTCAATTCCCAGCGAGTCCTCAAGCTCTTCAAGTATCTCACAGTGGTTTTGCAGACCAAGAACCGCTGGAAGCCCTAGGCGCTTGACGCCAGGAAGGAGCGGCCTCCACATACGAATAATTTCCGAGAGCCAGCTTGAATCTTCAAATCGGAGCGCGAAATCCATCGGATAGCCATCGCGATGACTTGGTGGCTCAAGCAAGGGTAAATCTATGATTTTCGCAATCTTGATTCCGGCTTTACGTGCCTGAATTTGAATCATGTCGGGATAAAAATCTCGAAAGCTGGCGAACCGACCTAGAACAATTTGTCCGCCTGAGTTGAGATCGCCCTGGGCGATGCCGGCAGGAGCAAAGCATGTGCGCTTGATGCTGCCCATTGCAGTAAGAAGTGACATGCTCTTCGAGAGTTTCCCGCTATAGGGGTATCCAGCTTGCTGCATCAGATCTCGAAATCTTGAAATAGCGTCCTGAAGATTGTTTTTACCAGCGAGTTTGTACGGATGATGCTCTGAAAGACTCGAAAGTGCTCTTGATGGCGCACTCCTATCTAAAACATCAATACATCCATGCGAAAGCGCTAAGCCGCCGCGCCCCTTCATGGTAATTGTGACCTCGGCTCCTTGATCGGCGGCGAGTATACCGGCAAATAGCCCAGTGAGACCACCGCCAATGACAATGATGTGGGTCAAGGGCGATCCTCCGAATTTCTGCTTGCAGCGAACAAGTCGAGGTAAATGCGGCGAGAGAACTCCATTTGCTGCAATGTGCTCCCCCAGGCTACTGGACGTTTTCCCTTCCAGCGCTCATCCAGAAAGTCACGGATCCCCTTAATCGAAGTAGGCGTTGATGAGAATTCTGATGAAATGGCGAACGTTCGGTACGCGCAAAAACCAGCCTGGCAAGGGCCCATCCCCATTCGCAGATCGCGCCTGAGATCATCAAGGTCGGCGCCGGTGACAGAATTTTCAAGAGCGTCCTCAAGGTTGCTGCGCATGACAAGTTCGCACTCGCAAACTATCTGGTCATCAGTGGCGTGATGGTCCTGGCGTTCGAGCTTATCCAAGCGGGAGGGTAGACTGAAGAAATTACCTGTTTCATTCGGCAGGGGTGTTGATGATGTTGTGCACTTCTGATCGATCTCGAGTTTATCGCAGATAAGGTCGACCGTTTCCTCTGCCATCAACCTGAAAGTAGTGAGTTTACCGCCGACCGCACTAATAAACCCTTGGAGGCCATCGGTCTCCTCGTGGTCAAGAATAACATGCGCTCGATGGAGCGCTCGAGTTTGAGACATACTTTCAGCGGCTGGCTGATAAAGAGGGCGAATGCCAGCCCAGGCTCGAAGCGGCCTGCAATCACGCAATCCCGGCAGGAGGAGATCTCCCTCTGCGAGCAAGAGGTCAATTTCCCAGGGTTCTATAGCTAAGGATGTGGGTTCTTCGACAGGGGTATCCGTGGTCCCGAGGATCGCAACTGTGCCTACCGGTACGATAATGTCGCCGTCTGATGGCGGCTTGCAGCGATTAACGACAGTATTGACAAGGCGATTGGACATGGCGACAAGTGTCCCTTTCCCGAGGGCAAGGGGCAATTCCAGTCCCGCCATTTCTGTTATGTTCTTAGCCCACGGACCTGCCGCGTTGATGAAGATACTGGCCGATAGTCTTTGACTTTTATTGGTAGTTAGATCCCTGATTTTTGCTTCAACGAGGTGATCTTTATGTATGCTAAATCTTTCCAGTCGATGTCGCAGGAGAACTACACCGCCGCGTTCCTGTATGCCTTTAACCAAAGCGTGGGAAAGGTCGAAGGAGTCGATGGATGCGTCTTGAACAAAAAACGATCGAGAAATCCTTGGATTGAGCAAGGGCTCTCGGTCGAGCATTGCCGGGAGCGAAATCTCCTCAGCCGGGACATTCAATTGGGAGCAGGCATTAAGCCACTGATCCGGATAATCAACCGGATCGGCAGGGGTTGAAACAAAAAGCCCGCCGGTATCTTCAATTGCGTGGGACGCAATCCGTCTAAGAATTTGATTTTCAGATGCGCAATCCTGCGCGGAAACGGTGTCCGAAAGAACGTAGCGGCCTCCAGAGTGCAGCAGGCCATGGTGGCGCCCTGAGGTCCCCTGACCGATATCGGATTGCTCGACGAGGACAACTTTTAATCCCCGCAAGGCGGCATCCCAGGCAATACCGAGCCCGGTGACTCCACCGCCGATGACGAGAACTTGAGTGGATAGTGATGACATGCCTCGATCATTTTCGCACAGAACATCTGCTTGTCAACGCGCTCAGATTAAAAATAAACGAAGAAGATAGTTAAACGGAGAGATGGCGGATGAATTCGAGTTTAGTTGAACTTCCTTCATAGCCCAGAGCGACGAAAAATGCGTGCACATCCGTATGAATGACATCTGCTTGGAGGAGGAGACGTGATCGGCCTGATTGGTATGCCCATCTCTCGGCAGCTGACACAAGTCGGCTACCGATGCCTTGTCGTCTCCGATCCTCACGAACGAGGACGGAGACAACGACTGCCGTTTCGATATCGACCAGGTCATGCGCAATACGCAAATGCGCATAGCCATATAGATTCTCTCCTTCAACCGCTAAGATGAGCCGATCCTCTCTAGGTAGGTTGTCAAGATCTGATTGAATTTCCTCTAAACTAATCTCGACTCCTGCATCGTTGAGTAGTGAAACAAGTTGTTGAAGAAAAATTTCAGGAGGATGTCGTGTTCGGAGGAGTTGGAGTTCCATTGTCACACCTTGGAGGGGAGAAGGTTGGTTCCCAAGATCTCTTGTGCTCCCCGCAAGAAATCTTCTGCTGACATCTTTTTTTTGCCAGCCGGCTGAACGTCCTGAAGAATTAACGTGCCCGGGTTAGCGCCGATGGCCGGATCGCTGCCGAAATAGCCTACTGATCCGGGCGCCAAGTCGCCATCGGTAAAAGCATCAGCTTTCCGGATAATTATTCGCCGTTTTCCCCATTCGAAAAACGACACAGGCCAAGGCTCATAAGCCCGGATTTGACGCTCAAGCTCAATTGCGGGACGCATGAAATCAAGGCGACCATCAGCTTTTTTTAGTAACGGTGCGTACGTTGCCATTTTGTCGTCTTGTTCGTCTGGATGGATCTCACCTGATAAATAATCGGGAATTGTATCAACGAGCAGCTCTGCACCCAGTCTGGCAAGGCGGTGCGACAACTCTCCTCCCGTATCTGATGGATGGATTTCGAGGCGGCGTTGAGAAAGGATTGGGCCAGTATCAAGCCCAGGATCCATTTTCATTATTGTCACACCAGTTTCTGGGTCTCCGGCCCGGATCGCTGCTTGAATTGGGGCAGCACCACGCCAGCGCGGCAAAAGAGAAGCGTGGACATTGATGGAGCCTAATTTTGGGAGTCCTAGAACATCCGGGGGCAGGATTAACCCATAGGCGACTACGATCAGGAGATCCGGATTTAGGGTTTGGATCGATGCAATTGTGTCCACCGACTTCAAGGAGACCGGCTGGTAGATGTTCAACCCCAATTCGAGGCCGCGTAACTTAACTGGAGACGCGTGTAATTTCCGCCCGCGACCGGCAGGGCGGTCAGGTTTCGTAAAAACACCGATGATATTAATATCGTGCTTCATAGATAAAGCATTTAACGATGGAAGGGCGAATTCGGGCGAGCCCATAAAAAGGATGTTCATGGGGTCATCGTAGCACATCAATGATATTTCCGGGAAGTCCTGCAAGAACATTCATTCAACACCTGGCAGGCAAGTACTCCCATGAGAATTTTAGTAAGGTACACTTCTAGAGAGAAGCTGAAGAATTTCGATCAATCACGAGTACAAGGTGCATGAATTATGAAATGGATTACGCCGGCTTCCCCAAATGCTGAAATAATTAATTCACTAAACTCCTTTAATAGAATCGAACAACAGATACTCTATAATCGTGGATTTTGGACGGAGTCTAGCGCTCGCGCTTTCCTGAAATCAGACATGGATTTGGATGCTGATCCATATTTAATCAAGGAGATGAGGCAAGCCGTCGAAAGAATTAACTTCGCCATAAAAGAGAGCCAGGCGATCGTGATATACGGGGATTATGACGCAGATGGAGTTACAGCAACTGCATTGTTGGCAGAGGTACTAACAATAGTTGGGGCACACGTCGATGTCTACTTCCCTGACCGGTTTCAAGAGGGATATGGACTCAATCACACGGCAGTAGAGCGTATCGCAGCTTCGGGAGCACTGCTCTTGATCACCGTGGATTGTGGCGTCCGCGCTATAAAAGAAGTGGCTCATGCGAATAAACTGGGACTCGATGTAATCATAACGGATCACCATCTTCAAGGCGAGATGCTGCCAGAAGCGATGGCGTTAATCAACCCACATCGAACGGACGCTGAATACCCGAATGAAGGTTTGGCAGGTGTGGGAGTCGCTTACAAACTTGCACGAGCCATATTCAGCGAAAAAGGATTACCGTCTCAGGAAGCGAAGGCGCTTCTTGATTTGGTAGCGATCGGGACTATTGCAGATATGGTTCCATTGACGGGCGAGAATCGAGCTCTTGTAAAACTGGGCTTGAAAGTTATTAACTCATCACCAAGGCGAGGGATTAAAGCCTTGATAAATGTATCGGGCTACCAGGAAGGGGGCATCGATTCTACCGCCATCGGCTTCGGTTTGGGACCCAGGTTAAACGCTGCAGGAAGAGTTCGAGCAGCTCTCCCAGCCTATGAACTACTCATGGAAAAAGACCCGAACAAAGCGATTGATCTTGCCAGGAATCTAGATCAGTTAAATAAAAAGCGAAAAGAACTTACTCAAGATGTTGTCTCCCGGGCAATCAAAGCATTTATGCACCGGGACATTGAGCCAGTATTGATGGTTGCAGATCTCGATTTTCATGAAGGTGTTATTGGTCTTGCGGCGTCAAGGATCAGCGATGAATTCTACCGACCAGCTATTGTCGGTAAAATTGGCGAGAGCCACACGCGTGCGTCTGCTAGGAGCATCCCCGGGTTTCACATTACCGATGCATTAGAGAAGTGTTCAGATCTTCTTGAGCGTTTTGGGGGGCATGCAGCAGCCGCGGGCTTCAGCGTTCGCAATGAACATCTCCAAGCTCTTCAGGAGCGTCTGGTTTCGATTGCAGAGGAGGAAACAGACCCGGAGGCACTCATTCCATCATTGGTAATTGATTCCGCAGCTGAATTTGACGAACTAGGGGAAAGTACAATGCGATTTATTGATCAATTACAACCCTGTGGGCAGGGAAATAATTGGCCGATATTCTCTACCGAGCAAGTGCAAGTGATGGATAGTCGAGCAGTTGGGACGGATCAAGCGCATCTGAAAATGACTTTACGGAAGGAATCAAAATCTTTCGATGCAATCGCCTTCAGAATGGGGGACCTTAGGGGAATACTTCCGGATTTTATTGATATTGCTTATCGACTAGAGAGAAATACCTACCTTGGTTATGAATCGCTACAACTGAATGTTGTTGATATTAATTTTCCTGATGGAGACGAACGCTCTTAGGGAAAAGCAGGTCAATTAATAAACCGGTATTTGATTAGAGCCCAGACAGCCTCAAACGCATCTCCAATACCGATTTTCTTTCCATCTTCATACTCGCGTGGGTTAAAGGTTATCGGAACTTCGAAAATGCGGACCTTCCGCTTGAGTAACTTCGCGGTAATTTCAGGCTCAATATTAAAGCGTTTCGAACGGAGGGGAATGTCCTTGATGATTTCACTCTTGAAGAGTTTATAACCTGTCTCCATGTCAGTGAGGATGCTATTAAAGAGGATGTTTGTCATAAAGGTAAGCATTTTGTTTGCGACCATGTGCCAGAACATCGTCACCCGGCGAGGTGCACCGAGAAATCTAGATCCATAGACGACATCTGCTACTCCATCTCGAATGGGCTGAAGCAGTGCGACGTAATCTTTGGGGTCATACTCCAAATCAGCATCTTGAATTAGGATCAGGTCGCCCGTCGCAGCCTCGAATCCTGTTTGGACCGCGGCTCCTTTTCCCTGATTCTTTTCATGAAGAATGAGTCGTATGGATTCGTGGGCGGGCGCAAGATCCCCCAAAAGCGCACGCGTTCCATCTGTTGAACCATCATCGACAATTATGATTTCGTCAGCAAGCTCGACAGACTGCACTCTCTCGATGAGTAGCTCGATGGTATCGAATTCGTTATAAACTGGGATGACAACGCTTAGTTTCATGAGCATCATTCTACCTCTTGCTCGGCGTGGGCACAACATACTATTTGCTCATGGCGGTATGGGTATATATAATCGGGATACTCTCATTGAAACATTGATTAATTACTTTTTCTTCAGCATCGGAGATTAATTATGTCTTTACCAAGAAGCCCTGTTAGGTCTGCGGCGGTTGATGATAGGCCGACAACTTCAAATCTGCGATTTGTGCCTCCAGCGGTGAGCCGGGTAGCCGACACCGGACTTTCACAGCTATGGCTTCAAGATTTGGCGTTGAAGATTCTATACTTCAGGGGGTATATGACCGGCTTCAAAGTAAGCGAAGCAATGTCACTCCCGTTTGCGGGATTGACGGATCAGATACTTGAAGTATTAAAACGTGAGAAATTCGTTGAAGTCAAAACTCAGGTGGGATTTGGCGAGGGGTCATATCAATATGCTATTACAGGCGCTGGGATTGCACGCGCTAGGGAAGCGCTTGAACGTAGCCAATATGCAGGCCCTGCACCCGTGCCGTTAGCGGTTTATAACGATTCGATTCTAAGGCAGAGCAGGGGAAGACCCACAGTAGATGCGCAGTCGATGCGATCTGCCCTAACCGAACTCATTCTCTCGGATAAGACGTTCAACCAGATCGGACCGGCGGTTAACTCCGGGACGTCAATCTTTCTCTACGGACCACCTGGCAATGGAAAAACATCGATTGCAAAAGCAATAGGGAACATTCTTCTTGAAGAGGACATGTACATTCCATTTGCCATCGATATCGACGGCCAGGTTGTGAAACTGTACGATTCGGTAAACCATGTGCTTTCTCCAGAAGAGGAACACTCAGCTGAAGGAACCGGTTCATTAAAAACCGGATCAAAGAGAGATCCTCGTTGGGTACGGATCCGTCGACCCTTCATTGTCACTGGTGGCGAATTAACCATGGAGGGATTGGACCTCGTTTTCGACGATGTGAATAAATTCTACGAAGGACCATTCCAGGTAAAAGCGAATGGTGGGGTTTTCCTAATCGATGATTTCGGTCGGCAGCAAGTTCGTCCGCGGGACTTACTCAATCGGTGGATTGTGCCACTTGAAAACCGAATTGACTACCTCACACTTCACACAGGAAGAAAAGTAGAAATACCGTTTGACGTACTTGTTGTGTTCTCGACAAATCTCCCGCCAAAAGACCTGGTTGACGAAGCTTTTTTGAGACGCTTGCGGCATAAGATCGAGGTTGGAGATCCATCCTACGAATCTTACCGTGGCATCTTTAAAACTGTTGCCAAAGCAAAAGGGGTCGAATATTCCGAAAGTGGCCTCGCTTATCTTTTGCAGGAGTGGTACATAAAGCGGAACCGAAAAATGCGAGCGTCCCATCCACGGGATATCTGCGATCAAATTCTGGATATTTCTCGCTACCTTAGTATCGACCCAACAATGACTAAAGATCTACTCAATCGCGCGGCTGAGGCGTATTTCGTAGAGCTGTAATATGCCGGATTTGCGCAATTGGGATTCTTCAGCCCCGCTGGTGATTGCTCATCGCGGGGCATCTAAGTATGCACCCGAAAACACATTCGCAGCATTCGACCTTGCCATTGAGATGGGCGCGGACGCAATAGAGCTGGATACAATGCTAATCGGCGATGGCACACCTGTAGTAATTCACGACCAGACTCTAGGGCGAACAACAGATGGAAGCGGTAGCATTTCCTCGAAGAGGATTGAAGAATTAAGATCACTTGACGCTGGATCAATATTTGACAGCCGGTTTGCCGGAGAAAAAATCCCGACACTGGAAGAAGTTTTCACTGCGATCGGCAACAAGATATTGATCAATGTCGAATTAAAGAATATCGCATCTCCGTTTGACCGTTTGCCAGAGATCGTAGTTGGCTTAGTGAGGGAGTGTGGTTTATCGGACCGAGTGCTTCTATCGTCTTTCAATCCCATTGCTCTAATTAAGGCACACAGAGCTGGGCCAGAGATCCGCCGTGCTGCATTGATTGGTGGAGGGCCCAAATACGTCCGCGGTTTAATCGAGGCTTTTACCGATTACACTTCAGTCCACCCGGAGGTATCATTAGTAAATCAGGGAACAGTAAAAAACTATCACGCCGCTGGGCTCAAAGTGAATGTGTGGACCGTTAATGATCAGGCCGATATGATGGAATTACTCTCCATAGGGGTTGACGGGCTGATCACAGACGCTCCGGACATCGCGAATAAAGTAATTGAGGCTAGAGGGCGAGAGACAGCAAAAAATGTCAACTGAACCGTGGTCGATTGATGAGCTGATCTGTACATGTATAGCGCGACAAGTTGAAGACGGCGATATCCTGACGCAGGGTATCGCTACGCCGCTTGTGGCCGCCGGATACCTGCTTGCGTGGCACGCCCATGCGTCGGATATTTATTTTGCATCTGCAATAGGCCAAACGATATGCCGTTCGGGAGCGCCGCTTGGACTAGCTCATGTTGAATCTCTGTGGCTTGAGCAAGCGATGGTGTCCGTCGGTTTCGTTCAAGCAGCAGCAGACCTCCTCCCACGCGTTAAGCCCAAAGAATTTTTTCGCCCGGGGCAGGTCGATCAACTTGGCAATTTCAATAACATCGCCTTTGGAAAGGATTATTCACATCCGCGAATGAGAATGCCCGGAACGGGGGGAATTCCGGACGTTACAGTTTATATGGATGACATTTACTTATATGTTCCAAGGCACTCAAGAGTTACCTTTGTGCAGGAGTTGGATTTTCTTTCCGGGCTTGGACATCAGCCCACTCGCAGGCGTGGTGCTGGACCGAAGTATTTAATCACGAATTTAGGTGCTTTTGATTTCCAAAACGGAAAAATGCGATTAGTTTCGGTACATCCAGGTATTTCTGTCGAGCGAGTGATGGCGAAAACGGGTTTTGAAATTGAAATTTCAACGCCAGTTGAGATTACAGAACTTCCTACACATGATGATATTAGGTTGCTCAGAGAGACAATTGACCCACTGGGCATCAGGAAGCTTGAGTTCATGTCCGGCCATAATCGCAGGGCTGCGTTACGAGAGATCCTGCTAACCGAGACGCCCCAATAAAAAATACGTAGTTATAAACGCTTATAATAGGCGTACTTATTTTATGAATAAATTGCGGTGGGGACTGATTCTAATTCTCCTTGTTTTGCCCCTTAATCTGGGGAATTCTCAATTTAACTTACCCGATACGGACCTGGCAAGCGACCTGCTTGCTTCTATGACCCCAAATGAGCGGGTGGGTCAGCTTTTTATCATTACTTTCAATGGCGCAGAAATCACGCAAAGCGACCAGATTATTGATCTATTAGAGAATTACTATATCTCTGGAGTTCTACTTAAACGCGGAAACGATAATTATGCCGATCAACCGGAAACTCTTAACGCGCTGCAAACGTTGATCGAAACACTTCAAGAGAGTCGCTATGAGTCAGCTTTGGCCAGCGACTTAGAAGGGCAACTGCGTTTAAGTAAACCTGTTTACGTTCCCCTTTTTATTGCCAGCGAAGAACCAGGAAGCGTTGAAGGGCTTCCCGAGATCCTCGATGGGATGACTGAAATCCCATCCCAGATGTCTATCGGAGCTACATGGGACCCCGCTGTAGCACAGGAGGCAGGCGAGATCCTTGGAAGAGAGCTTGAATCTTTGGGGATCAACATGATCTTAGGGCCTTCTTTGAACGTGCTTGAACAGCCACAGATTACCGGTGGCGATATTGGCGTGCAATCGTTCGGGGGGGATCCTTATTGGGTAGGTCTCATGGGGGAGGAGTATATTCGCGGGCTACACAACGGGTCACAAGGGAGGTTGGCGGTGATCGCGAAGCACTTCCCTGGATTGGGAAGCAGCGATCGGCCTATTAATGAGGAGGTCGCTACGGTTCGCAAAACGATTGAGCAAATCACACAAACCGACCTTGCACCTTTCCTGGCAGTTACAAGCACTCAACCTGGAGAAAATCCAGCAACTGCTGACGGGCTATTGGTAGGGCATATCCGCTACCAGGGCTTCCATGGCAATATTCGTGCTACAACGCGCCCGATCAGTCTTGATCCCCAAGCTTTTTCCGCACTGATGGAGCTTGCTCCACTAAATATCTGGCGGGAAGGGGGAGGCTTGACAGTAAGTGATTCGCTCGGATCAGACGCCATTAGACGCTTTAGAGACCCAACAGAGCAGACATTCAAAGCGCACCTTGTTGCCAGGGATGCTTTCCTCGCCGGCAATGACCTATTAGTTCTTTCTGATTTTCGTGACAATAACGATTCTGACGAGTATACAACGATAATAAATACAATCGAATTCTTTGCGAATAAATATGAAGGCGACGAGTTATTTGCCCAATTTGTAGATGAAGCTGTCCTGAAGATCTTGCGTCTCAAGCTGAAAGTGTATGGGGGTTCTTTCTTTTACCCAAGCATTGTAAATAGCGAGAATATTTTCAATTCGGCAAGCCAGGATGCGAGTCTGGCGAATAAAGTGGCACAGTCTGCCGCCACGCTTTTGAGCCCAGCATTAGACGAAATTGAAGATCGGGTTGGAGGTGCACCGAGGATAGGAGAAAGAATAGTATTTTTTAGCGATGTGCGCTATCTAAGTCAGTGCTCAACATGCGATGACCCTGCAATCATTCCAGTAAGCGCGCTCGAGGATGCCGTAATTCGTTTATTCGGACCTGCCGCCGCTGGTCAAGTGGGGGGGTGGAACCTACGATCTTATAGCCTGGCAGATTTATCAAATTTTCTTGGCGAGCCACCGACAGATATACCAATTGTTCCCCTAATTTCCGCGGATGATATTGACGAAGCCGTGCGTTATAGCGATTGGATAGTTTTTAATGTTTTAGATAGCAGTTCCACAGAATATGGCGTCAATGCTCTGAAACTTTTTTTGGATTTGCGCCCGGACCTTGCCAGATCCAAGAAAATGGTTGTTTTTGCCTTTGATAACCCCGGCATTCTCGATGCAACAGATATAAGCAAGATTGATGTTTACCATGCGCTGTATGATAGCAGCCCGCCTTTTATCGACGTTGCAGCAAAACTACTCTTCCAGGAATTGAGCGCTCCGGGGGCTTCTCCTGTTAGCGTCGTGGGTATCGGGTATGATCTGACACAGGTCACATCACCAAATCCCGATCAAATTATTCAGCTTGTCGTCGCCACAGATTTTGAAGATGGCACCCAGGAACCCTCAAATGGATATAACGTAGGGGATATCCTTGCTGTCGACACAGGAGTCATTGTCGACAACAACGGCAATCACGTTCCAGATAATACACTCGTTGAGTTCATCATTAATCAACAAAGCGAGGGAGTGTCTGCGTTTACTCAATATGCTTATACACAAGCCGGAATCGCACGTGCTGATATTGCCCTGGACCGTACCGGTTTATTATCCATTTCTGCACAAAGCGGAAATGCTCAAGTGTCCGAGATCTTGCAGTTCAATGTTGAGGTAGATGTACCCGCACGTGCGACATTGATTTCTCCCACCATACATCCAACTTTTACTGTTGAGCCACTGCCGGAAGAGAATAATCCCACTCCGACATCAGAATCGGTAAATGGGCAGGGGGGATCTGAGGAAGTGCCGCGCGATAATCAACTCGGGTTTATTGGAGTATTATTCGGAGTATTAGGAATGGCGGTAATAGGGGGGGCGGGATATGCAAGCGTAGTTCGCCAGGAGATCCCAGATGAGATTCGGTCTCGATGCATCTTATTGCCGATAATCGGCGGCCTTTTGGGTTACAACTATCTCGCGCTAGATCTTCCGGGTGCCAAATTCTTATTAGACTTAATGGGGCCCTTCTCGGGTTTCATAATCGTCATAATTTCTGGGGCATCTGCGTTGGTGTTCACTCAGATTTGGTGCCAGAACCTGATTAAACAAAAGAAGCAACAATTGCAGTAATCGCTAGTGCAATTGCCACGGTCAGAAATATCCTATCGGCTGACGACTGAAAGAATTCGCTTGCTCGGAGAAGACGCTCTCCGCTAATAGGGCTATCAAAGTGGTGCTCGTGAAGAAGTGCATCTCGCAAGACGAGCATGTCTTCCGGCCTTTCGTCCGGATGGAGGGCCATGGCTCTCAGGATTGCCTTTTCGAAATCACGAGGAATAGAGGAGTTAATCTCTCTGGGCGGAAGGAGCGATTCGGGCATCAGGAACCGTTGCTTCGCTTCAGCCGGTGGTGTATTCGTCATTAGATGGTAGAACGTCGCACCAAAGGCGTAAATATCGCTTCTTTTATCGGTGTGCCCAGTATCGCCTCCGTACTGTTCTAAAGGCGTGTATAGAGCAGTACCTCGACCCTGAATAACCGTGATTGTCAACTCATCTGGGACCAGTTGCTTCACCAGTCCAAAGTCTACGAGCTTAATCAACCCTTGCGGATTGAGCTTTAGGTTACTCGGTTTAATATCTCGGTGGATAACAGGTGGGTCCTGGCCATGGAGGTAGACGAGAGCATCTGCGAGTTGTTTGCTCCAAGAAAGAATATCATCCATCTTTAAGAATTGGTTTTTTCTTCGAGCTTGATCCATGAGGACCTTAAGGTCATCCCCGTGAACATAATCCATAACCAAATAATCACGATTATCATTGGAGAAATAATCCGAGACCTTGGGTAGGGTGGGGTGATCGAGTTGAGCGAGAACCGATGCTTCCCGATAGAATTGTGCACGGGATTGCTCCAAAGCATCGGGGGGGAGCTCTGAATCTTGCAGAACTTCCTTTATCGCGCAGCGCCGTCCTTCAAGGCGCTTATCGTTTGCAAGGTAAATCGAGCCCATGCCTCCTCGGCCGATGGCCTTTTTGATGACGTAACGGTCCTTAAGGACATGACCTAACTTGAGTGGGTCGGGCAAATTGACCTCGGGATCTTTCCCAGAGATTCTATGGAATAATGTTAGTCGGGCGGGATCTCCAGGGGCATTCTATAATGCACGCGATAACTTATTGAATTATACTCTGGATAAAGAAGCTGGGTGGTTAAATCAAAAGGCATAATGAAGGATCAATCGGAAGAAGTTCCTTTCTTAATTGCACCCGATGGTGAACTGCGCGGAAAGCGTTGGCCATTAATTAATTCTACGTTTGTAATTGGCAGAGGCCAGGAATGCGATCTAGTGTTGGTGGATAGACAGGTGTCGCGACAGCATGTACGAATCAGGAGAACCGTCGATGGATATACGCTGGAAGATTTAGGCAGCAAAAATCATACGCATTTAAATGGTGCACGCATTGAGACTGAGTCATTACTTCAAGATGGTGATGAGATACAGGTGGCGCTCGCTGTCCGACTAACCTTTGTCGGTTCGGATGCGACAATGCCACTATCGGTTGATGAGGCTGTGCGTTTTGGAATTGGGCGGTTACGGATGGATGTTCAGGCGCATAGTGTTTGGGTAAGCGAGAAGGAAATTGACCCTCCCCTTTCTCCACCGCAATTTCGACTGCTCGAATTGCTCTACAGAAGTTCAGACAAGGTTATAACGAGAGATGAGATTGCATCGCATGTTTGGCCAGGAACCGAGGGAATTGGGGTGTCTGATCAAGCCATTGATGCGCTCGTTCGCCGGCTGCGAGATCGAATTTACGAAGCCGATCCAGAGCATAAGTATGTAGTAACAGTTCGGGGGCACGGGTTCCGTTTAGAAAATCCAATTCCTTAAAATAAAAAACCTCAACAGAGGCTTTTTATTTCTGTGGAGATGGCGGGATTCGAACCCGCGTCCGAAGGATTCAGTTATCAGATATCTACAAGCTTAGTCAATCATTGTTTTCGCTGAGAAGACGTCGATTGACGAGCGTTCTACTCAGCTATCCACTGCGAGCCTAAACCCGCTCTTGCAGTACCGTCGTGGAGCCAATCCTGCCAGCCCCTTCATTTTTATCGCCGATCCTCGCACTGATAGGGCGAAGCTTGAGGTGGCGAGCTCTCCTGGGAGAGCGATGATCTACAAGTAATCCGCTTAGGCGGCTACTGGTAGAGCAACGTAGTCAGTGCTATTGGCACTTGTGTGTGCGCTGAGTTTACGAGTTCGGCGCCTCTCGGCTTGCAATCTGTAACGCTCCACCTCCGTCGATACCATTCATCCCCAATATCTAAAGTATATCACAGCGTTTTCGATCTTTGCGCAATGCGCATAGCCATATATTTGTCGTGCCAATTCATATTTCTGCATATTCCTAAGATATTTATAAAGGCTATGCGCAATATTTATTTACCATTGTGCGTCAGGGAATGTACTCAATCCAGCATTCTTAGCGATTATCTTGTACATAATGACATTCGAATAAGGTTCCCCTAAGATGCAATCATGTATTGCCCAGCTCCTTCCCCGAATGCTTCGATAGAACTCGGGTTTACGAAAGGGCGCTGAGTCATCTAGTTTTTCATAAAGATCACCGTCTGGCTGGAATCGCGAATTAATCCACTGCATTAAACGCCTACCTTTTTGATAGGAAAAGCCGTACCGTTCAAATACAATTGCATTGTGATAGAAAAGGGGGTCTATAAAGTACACGTCATGCCCCAACGCCTGCACGAATTCATCAAATGCTGAGATTGAGTGCTTTAGTAAACGCAATCCCCGGCGCACTTGTCCAGGAGCCAATCCGGCGAGTAGCGCCTTCTCCTCTTCACTAAGATTTCTCCGAAAAACCCCGAATTCAGTGGGGGTGCCATCGGGCATTTTATCAATCCCGAAGCGTGGAGAGTTTGGATCGTTTACGATGTATAACAACACATGAATCTGCCCATTCATCGTATCTGAGAGATGTGTGTAAAGCAGCGGATCTTGAGCTCCAAACTCGTGTCGCAAGTCGAGTACAACGTCAGTGCTGCCTTCTTTAAAACGTAAAGTGAGGAGAGATTTTCCCTCCGCATCGTTGAAATCAGAATCAATACTGAATTGCTGGAGCAGTGCATTTGGAATGAAACGTGTATATATGGCTACTTTTTCATTTGCAGCCAATTGATTAATCGAAGCTATTGATTTTGGTGTCACGTTCTTCTCCTGGCGATAGATCTCTCAACATCGCGGGCTGCATCTCTCTCTGCTATTTCTCTACGTTTATCAAATTTACGTTTCCCGCGGGCCAATGCGATCTCCACTTTTGCACGGCCATGTTTAAGATACATTCTCGTAGGTACAATTGTATAGCCCCGTTGGCGCACTTTTGCATCTAATCGCAAGATTTCCCTTCTGTGCAGCAATAGCTTCCTACGCCGCCGGGGATCATGATTAAATACGCTTGCCGCTTTATACGCCGCAATGTGGGCATTCACTAGCCAGGCTTCTTCTCCACTAATTTGAACGTGCGCTTCCTTCAAACTTACATCGCCTGCCCTCACAGATTTAATTTCGGTTCCACGTAATACAATTCCAGCCTCAAGCCGATCCTCGAGGATGTAATCATGTGCTGCCTTCTTATTTCTGGCAACGGTCTTAAACGAGTCCTTCTTATCCTTGGCCATCTTTTATATGCTCCCGCAACCATTCTACTGCAACAGCAATGCCATTATCCACTGCGGATTCGATTTGCTCAACAATAATATCTGGAAAAAGGCCGCTACTGTCAATAACATGACCGTTGGGCGTCAGCCAACGAGCGGATGTCACATGCAGGCTGGATCCATCTCGCAATTCCAATATCGATTGAACTGACCCTTTACCAAAAGTCGCCTCGCCAATTAATAGCGCTCGGTTGTTATCCTGAAGTGAAGCCGCAACTACTTCGGCGGCACTCGCTGTTCCAGCATTTACTAGAATGACCATGGAAATCTCTGAGGCCAATCCCCTCTCGTGAACGTAAAAAACCTGGCGCTCCATTCCACTCCACTCTTCAACAACGATGAGCCCATCATCCAGAAATAACCGTGATGATTCTATGGATGAATCAAGTAGACCCCCGGCATTATCCCGTAGGTCGAGAATGATCGATCGTGCCCCTCGGCCACTCAAATCCCTATATGCTTCCTCAAGTTCACTTGGAGTTTTTTCGCTGAAACGCCGAATGCTAATAACTCCTATCCATGGTTCTTCGGGGAGGATGAGGTGTGATACTGAGGGTAGGGGGATGACAGCACGAGTGATTTCTAACTTTATATTGCTCTGCTGTGGAGTCCGTTGAGCTAGTGTCAGACGGATCACAGAACCTTCGGGGCCGCGAATGAGCGTGATAATTTCTTCAATTGTGGCATCTATGTCTATCAACACGCCATCAATAGCCAGTAAAATGTCTCCTTCGAGGATGCCGGCCGCTTCAGCTGGTCCACCTTCTATCGGAGTTAGGTAGAACTTTCCCTGCTCGCCTTTAAAGATTTCTGCTCCAATACCTGCGTATTCTCCCACCAGGTCATCCGATTGTATTTCGTGGGCAGCAGGTTCAACGTATCTGCTATACGGATCACCTAATACACCCATCATGCCATGGATCATTCCCCGCTCAAGCACCAGATCGTCTGGTAGGGGGTCCAGGTAATGGATATCCAGGAGGTGCCTGGCTTCTTTTACGAGGCTCAGCTGTTCTGCAGCGGGCGGCCAGATATCGCGCGCATAATAACCAGCGGTAAACGATAGAAGAGTTGCCCCGAATAACACGAGCGTGAGCAATGAAATTCTTCGTTTTGACATTTTTTGACCCAATCTCCGTTTTTCTAAGCCCATACGGTCCAAGCGGAATAATAATACATAATGTCCAAGAAACTCTAAATAAACGGAGAAATCTTATTGAAGAGGAGAAGGCGCTACTCGCCGGATTGGCTCCTGGACAAGTGCGCCGGGGATTGCGTTTACTAAAGCACTCAATCTCAGCATTTGATGAATTCGTGCAGGCGTTGGGACATGACGTGTACTTTATAGACCCCCTTTTCTATCACAATGCAATTGTATTTGAGCGGTACGGCTTTTCCTATCAAAAAGGTAGGCGCTTAATGCAGTGGATTTGCTATGTGTAATCAGGAACGATCGATGAATCTCAAATCACAGTGACTTTTTTTGGGGGGGTACGAATTTCATATAGCAGAATCTCGGATAGACCCTGATAATATAGGAATGTAGGGGAGGAAATCCCTTCGGTAGGTTCAGGGTTGGTCAATGATTGAAGTTACATCGAGCTCTACAGATCTGCAGGAAGAACCGATTAATATCCTCGTTGTTGAGGATGATCCGGCGATGCTTATCGCCTTCCATGACGTCCTCAAAGGCGCGGGCTTCGAAGTGCTCACCGCTTCTAACGGGGAAGCCGCACTAGAATTACTGGTTCAAACGCACCCCGCACTAATCCTTTCCGATATCTCGATGCCGATAATGGATGGTTATGAGTTATTTGAGGCCGTTCGCCGTCAACCGGGTGGGGCCAGCATTCCTTTCATCTTTCTCACCGCAAGAGGGACCCGTGAGGATATCTTCGCCGGTAAGTCATTAGGAGCTGACGACTACATCACAAAGCCTGTAACGACTCATGAACTGCTGTCAGCTGTTCGAGCGCGGCTCCAACGCTCAGACGAACTTATGCTTGCCCAGCTAAAGAGCGCGTATAAAGATAGTCTTTTCGTGTTGGCAAATGCAATTGATGCCCGCGATTCCTACACACATGCACACATGAAACGTTTAGGCCTGTACGCAAAGGCTCTTGGCAAACAACTTGGGTGGGAGGGGCTGAGACTGGAGGTACTTGAGTTTGGCGCCATCTTGCATGATATCGGGAAAATATATATACCTGAGTCAGTTTTGCGAAAAAACGGTTCACTTTCTGATGAGGAATGGGTAGAAATGAAGAAACACCCCGAAGTAGGCGCGTTAATGATCCGGGATATCCCCTATCTTGCGCCCGCCATTCCCCTCGTTTTACATCATCATGAACGCTGGGACGGCAAGGGGTATCCAACCAGGCTCAACAGTGTAGATATCCCCGAGGGCGCCCGGCTTCTTGCAGTGGCCGATGCCTTCGACGCAATGACCTCTGATCGCGCCTACAGGCAGGCAATGTCCGCTGATGACGCTTACGCAGAGATCCGCACTGGTTCAGGAATGCAGTTTGACCCAAATATTGTGCAGGCTATGGAAAAATGCTGGGATTCAGGCGTAATCCACAAGATCATGAACAGCTCCGAAAAAGCAAGCGATTCTTAAGCCCATCCACTCAATAAACCCAATATATAAAAATCCCATTTCTCAACAAGGTTGTATAATCCCTGTAGCCCACAGCGAATTATTCGTTATTTATGTTGATGAAAGAACACTTCCGCCGATTGTACGCTCAACTAAACCTGCTCTCGCGAGGCGGGCTCGATGTACTCGTCCTCTCGATAGAACGATTCACAAAGGCACGCGCCGCAGCGGTCGCTGCCAGTCTCGCCTATTACGCTCTTTTTTCTATCTTCCCATTCTTTCTTGTAGTAATAGCTTCCGCTAGTTTTATCCTTAAGGAAGAAACCATATTTTCACAAGTTACAGAGCTAATCGTTCGTTTTCTTCCAGTATCTGAATCTCTAATAGAGGATAACCTGCGGACGGTTATTGCTCTACGCGGATCCTTTCGTGTTGTCGGTTTCATCGGTTTGGTTTGGGCTGGGACGGGAGTTTTCTCCAGTTTGATTTACCATGTGAATCTTGCCTGGCCAGATACAAAACCTCGCAATTTCATTCGCACTCGACTGGCCGGGCTTTCAATCATAACCTTTGTGATCGCACTCCTATCACTCTATATTTTTTTCTCAACCGTCTCTAACCTCCTTTCTCTTTTCGACCCCGCACTTCTTAATATCTTGTCACTCGATTTATTCCCAGTCCAATCATTCGTCACTCATTTGCTTTCATGGTTAATTAAAGTATTTATTTTCTTCCTTCTTTTTCTATGGGCACCTAACACCAGGGTTCCCCGGCGAGCAGCGCTCGTCGGCGCTATGGTATCAAGCTTAGGATGGGATATCGCTACAGCCGGCTTCACCTGGTACCTTACAAGCGGAATCGCCACCTACGAACTCGTGTATGGTTCTTTAGGAGCAATCGTAGCGCTCATGCTTTGGTTTTACATCATCAGCTTGGTGATACTTTATGGTGCGCACCTCGGAGGAGCGATCACTTCCTATCACTCAGCAGCGAAAAACGAAGCCTTAAATACCCACTTTGAATAATCCCTCTTTTTCTTTAATCAGCACTTGATTTCTCCCGCATAGAACAAACGTCCGCCTCAAGGACACTTTTTTAAACGGTCCGCGGATTAATTATTTGAGACACTTCATGCGGGTAGGGGGGTATGATTTACAAATTCCTCTAACTTTCATTTCATTTATTACTAATATTCCTGGCTAAGAGCGTCGGAGTGCCGGATCATTGTTAACAGCAAGAAGTATTATTTAACCGGGGGAGGGGCTTGACCCAGGGGGGCTGTTATGCTAAATTCGTTATGCTTATGATAAGTACTATTATAATAAACATAGGTATGGATGTGTTTTTCTTTCAATTGGGGTAATAATTGATGGCGCCGATCTCCATCGTTGACACGATTCAAGATTATCTGGGGACAATTGCGCTTGCGCGCAGCGAAAATACGACCCGGACCTACAGGAATGCGCTTAACGCGTTCCAGGCCATGCTCTATGAATTAGGGATTGATCCTATCGAGACTCGTGCATCGTCGGCAAAGGAAGATTGGGTCGCTGATTTCGCAGCTGCGCTTAAGTCATACGCGCCGGCAAGCGAACGGCTCTATCTCACTGCAACAGCTGGCTGGTACGAATACCTGGCTGCCGAAGAGATCGCCGATATCAATCTCTCTCGTATGCGAATGCTGATCCGGCGTCGTGGACGTCGCCCTGGCCAACGACTCCCCCAATTTCCGCGAAGACAGATCGAAGAGACGATTGAATACGCAAAGAATCTCGTCCACTCTGCTGTTGACGACGAACGAGACCGTCTGCGCAATCTGCGGGATCGAGGATTTCTCATGACCCTCGCCGATACTGGCCTTCGGGTCCACGAGGCATGCAGCCTGCGACGTGCCGATATCGATTGGAATGAAGGCCGGGCAATCTTGATCGGTAAAGGTGATCGGGAGTCGATTGTGCGCTTCTCCTCGCGCTCTCTTTCTTCGCTGAAGGATTATCTGCGACTAAGAGCTGAACTAGATGGTGGTAGCGGGCGCCCTCTCGCTTCACTCCCGCTTTTTGCCCGCCACGATCGCGGGGCTGGCAAGAAAGTATTGCCAATTACAACGACTACCGGGCGCGCGATCGTTCATAAGCGCGTTGGCGAAGCGCTTGGCTCCGAAGCCACCGGCACAATCACGCCCCACTCATTCCGGCATTACTTTGTCACTACAGTATTGCGTGGCTCTGGTGGCAATCTGAAACTTGCCCAAGAGCTCGCCCGGCATCGCAACATCGCCGTAACGCAGCGCTACGCACACTTATCAGATGATGAATTGGATCGCGGCTATCATGATATTTTCGAGGAGTGAGATAGAAATACCTGACTATTGTGGTTTTATAGCCACCTCTCCTACGCACTCTGGGTACTTTGCGGTAACACCCTGGTAGAAGCTGCGAATGACCTTTAGATCTTTCTCTATATCACCCATTGTCTCCATCATCGGACCAAGCCCCCCCACTTTTCGGTCATAATCCAAATAAGCGAAAACAATCGGAACTGCTGCTTGATGTGCAATATGGTAGAAGCCCGTCTTCCAGTACTTTGTGTTACTGCGGGTCCCCTCAGGGGCTATTCCAACAATGACCTGTTCTCGTGAACGGATTAATTCAGCAGTTTGCTGGACCATATTCTTATGGGTGCTGCGCTCAATGGGGATACCACCTAATCGTTTAAATAAACCGCCTAAGGGCCAACGAAAAACTTCTTTTTTTCCGAACCAGTTAAACTTAAGCCCGAGAGCGAATATTACCCCCATGATGAATAATAAATCCCAATTCGATGTATGCGGCGCCAGGATAGCAACAAACTTCTTTGGCAATAGGAGTAACTCGATATCACTCTTTGCTTTCCAGCCTACTAATACTAAAAACCATAAAGCAAGTGTTCTTAGCAGAATATTTACTTTTGGAGGACCCAATTCATTGTTCATTACCATTATTTACATCCTTCATTTCAAAAACTTCGATCCGAGTCCATCAGAGTCTGATTGGCCGTAAATTATACTTCCAATCTTAATATCGAATAGCACAATTGTTCTGTTTTGATCAACCCCTACCCCATCGCGGACCGCGGTAGGGTCTTCACAATCTCCAAATCAAGTACTCCTCAGTAACTTGGGGTGCTTCCAAGCCCAGGTACGGCGGTCGCATCACTAGCGAGGCCGGTCTCGGACACTCAAGCTAAATCCTCCTCAACCGGATTGATTGACACCCTTCATTCCTCCCCTTTAACACCCGCCATGAGAAGCCCAAGCTGCTCAGAGGTGGCTTCGCCTTGATGGACAATACCCATGATCTGACCCTCGAAAATAACGGCGATACGGTCAGAGAGCGCCAGGATTTCATCAAGGTTTTCAGAGATTAGCAGAGTAGCTGTGCCTTCCTTGCGCTGCTCCAACAGTTGTTGGTGGACATACTCCGTCGCGCCAATATCCAGTCCGCGAGTGGGTTGGGCAGCGATTAGAACACGTGGTTGGCGGGAGAGTTCACGCGCCAGGATGAGTTTTTGGATATTCCCACCGGAAAGGTTCTTGACGAGAGTATCTCTAGAGGGAGTCTTGACATTAAATTTGTTGATGAGCTGATCACTACGCTTGGCTATCTCAGCCAGATTTAGGAATCCACGTTTTGAATAAGGTTCCTGAGTATGCTCCCGTAGGATAAGATTCTCTGCTACAGTGAAATCCCGTATCATGCCATCTCGCATTCGTTCTTCGGGGATGTAAGAGAGCATTCTCTCGGTTAGCTCACCAGGAGATAGGCCCGTGACGTCCTGACCCTCGAGGACAATCCGACCTTCTGTGATTGGTCGCAACCCTGAAATAACCTCCGCCAGCTCACCCTGCCCATTTCCAGAGATTCCCGCCACGCCCAATATTTCACCTGTATACACTTCTAGATCTACGTTATTCAGGGCAAGAGTATCTCGATCGCTTTGTGCACTAACTCCATTTAATGCCAGTCGCACTTCACCTCGGTCTCCGTGCTCTCGCTCTAATTCCAATCCTACTTCGCGCCCCACCATCCATTTTGCGAGTTCGGACTTATTGGTTTCGGAAGTAGGGCAGCTACCTATCTTCCGACCATCGCGCAGGACAGTGACACGGTTGCTAATCTCGATCACCTCATGTAGTTTGTGAGAAATGAATATTAAGGCGTGTCCATCCTCTACCATTTGTCGCATGATGTTGAATAATTCATCGACTTCTAGTGGAGTGAGAACAGCAGTAGGCTCGTCCAGGATGAGCAAGGCCGCACCGCGATAAAGAGCTTTGATAATCTCTACCCGCTGCTGCTGCCCAACAGAAAGTTGCCAACAATAGGCATCGGGATCGACTTGAAGACCATAGATTTCCGCAAGTTCCAGAATGCGGGTGGATACACGGTCAATATCGGTCAGTAACCCCTTAGAAGATGGCAATCCAAGCGCTACATTCTCCGCTACAGTCAAGCTATCAACCAACATAAAATGCTGATGGATCATCCCGATTCCGAGGCCAATAGCATCTGTAGGGGAAGCAATATCAACTGGTGTGCCATTAAGTAGGATTTCGCCCTCATCAAGGTGGTACAAACCATAGAGGATCTTCATGAGCGTGCTCTTGCCTGCGCCGTTCTCGCCCAATAGGGCATGGACTTCACCGGAGTAAACATCAAAATCCACGCGATCGTTAGCCAATACACCCGGGAAATGTTTCACGATGCCGCGCATTTCCAACTCATGTATTCGGGCAATATTTGCTTTGAGATTATCGCTATCGTTCATGTTTATTTCCTATATATCACAAAGCTATCTACGCAGTGTTGAACATCAAGAATGTAAATAAATAATCTTAGATAAATTCTAATACTTTAATTTCACGTATCGAGAATGCGTAATGCGTACCCCGCGAAATCGAGGTACACATTACGCTCCAGGTACTGTTGCCTACCTAGTCAATCGTTATAGAACCATCTACGATGCCCTGGACAGTCGCTTCAGCCAGCGCGGATACCTCACCCGAAAGATCGTATTCGCTGTTGTACTCGATCACTTCACCGCCATTGGCGAGGTTGATGGTGAAAGAAACTCCACCATATGTCCCCTGTGAGATCAAGGTCACCATTTCTTTGAGCGCTACCTCCCAGTGGTAAACCTGATTGGCAACCACGATGCTGGGGGCTAACGATGATTGATCAGCCTGTGTTCCGAACCACAGCACACCATTCTCCTCCGCCACACCAATAGCTCCCACTACCATCTGGGCTGTGCCGGTAAGCACGTCCGCACCCGCAGAGATGTGGGTGTTGGCTGCTTCCGCCGCTAAGGCCACGTCAGAGAATGAGCCAATCCAGTTGACATTCACATCGATGTCAGGATTCACTGACATCGCCCCGGCCACGAATCCATCCACATACAGCTTGGCATCGCCGGTCTCAATCGGACCAACCACACCGATGACACCACTCTCAGAGAGGCTGGCCGCTATCACGCCGTTCACGTAGCCTCCCTGATCGGACGCCGCTTCGTAGGCAAACACATTGTTGATACCCTGATCGGTGAAGGTATCTAGCGTGGTTCCCCAGGCGAACGCAGTCTCCGTGAAGTCGGGCGCGATTTCTTGCAGTGAGCTGCCGTATTGCGAGCCGTGTGCGATCACGAG